>Ga0209594_1000081_pt1 | contig 76085 bp, 65 predicted proteins | sample AshMeaCrysSpring_FD_184126 | JGI IMG/M metagenome (GOLD analysis project Ga0209594, IMG submission 184126) | Groundwater microbial communities from Big Spring, Nevada to study Microbial Dark Matter (Phase II) - Ash Meadows Crystal Spring... | ecosystem: Environmental > Aquatic > Deep subsurface...
TGAACCGCGAGGCTGGTACCACGCTCGTGGTGGTGACCCATAACCTGGAGCTGGCTGATAAAACGGAAAGGATCATATCCCTCAAGGGCGGTAAGCTGGTAAGCGACCAACCCACCATTGCTAAAAATCTCACCCATTCATGATTCAAGAATTTAGATCAACGGGATCTTGCTCCAGGGAGTCCACCATCAACCATCCGACATCTGCCATCCATCATGAGTGATCTTCCCAGTCAAATTCGTTGGATCCTGACCATGGCCCTGCGCGATAGCAGAAAGAACCGGAGCCGCCTCGTGCTCTTTATTTCTTCCATCATCCTGGGCATCGCGGCCCTGGTGTCCATCTTCTCACTGGGGGAAACTTTGCGACGGGAACTGGACCTGCAGGCTGCGTCATTGATTGGTGCCGACATGGAAATCTCCGCCAACAAAGCACCCGCTGAAGAAATCCTGAAACGCATCGATTCCCTGCCGGGCGAACGTTCCAACCAACGAAGCTTTTCATCCATGGCCCTCTTTCCCAAAAACGGGGGGACCCGGCTGGTGCAGGTCCGCGCGCTGGATGGCGCATTCCCTTTTTACGGCCAACTGGAATCGATCCCCAAAGAAGCAGGTATACGTTTCCGTGAGCATCATGCTGCCCTTGTAGACAAAACATTGATGCTGCAGTTCAACCTGCGTGCCGGCGATACCGTCAAGCTGGGCAATCTCTATTTTCCCATCGAAGGCAGCCTGGAATCCGCCCCGGGGCAGACTGGTCTCTCCTCCGCCGTAGCGCCCATCATTTATATCCCGCTGGGGCAGCTCGAAGCCACGGGGCTGGAACAAAAAGGGAGCCGCATCAGTTACAGTTATTTTTTTAAATTCCCGGAGAAGTTGAATGTGGAGGAACTGGAGCGCAGGCTGGAAAAGCCGCTGGATGCTGCGGGCATGGACATCGATACCGTAGCTTCCCAGAAAGAAAGTACGGCGCGCTCTTTTGCGGATGTAACAAGGTTTCTGTCTCTAGTGGGATTCATCGCTTTACTATTGGGCTGCATCGGCGTAGCCAGTGCCATCCATATCTATGTGCGGGAAAAAGTGCAGTCGATTGCCATCCTCCGCTGCCTGGGCGCCAGCGCCCGTCAGGCATTCCTGATCTACCTCACGCAGATGGTGGCCATCGGATTACTTGGAGCCATCATCGGCGCGCTGCTGGGCACGCTGATCCAACAGTTCCTTCCCCTGCTGCTCAAAGACCTGCTGCCGGTGGATGTACACCCGTTGGTGTCCTGGAAAGCCATCGGGCAGGGCATCCTCCTGGGCCTGCTCATCTCCCTGCTCTTCGCATTGGCACCCCTCCTGTCCATCCGAAACATATCGCCCCTCAATACCCTGCGCAGCACGGGCTCTTCCAAATTGACCCGGGACCCATATACCTGGCTGGTCTATGCACTGATTCTGGGATTCATTTATGTGTTCACCGCACTGCAATTAAAAAGCTGGACGGGGGCGATCGGGTTCACCCTGGGTGTGGTGCTGGCTTTTCTCCTCCTCATGGGACTGGCCCTGGCCCTGATGTGGGCCGTCCGCAGGTTTTTCCCGGATCGATGGCCTTATGTGTGGAGGCAGGGATTGTCGAATCTCTACCGTCCCCACAATCAAACGGCTACGCTGATTCTTTCCATTGGACTGGGTACCGCACTGATTTGCACGATCCTCTTCATCCAGGATGTCCTGCTGGACCGGGTCACCATGTCCGCCGCCAACAACCAGCCCAATATGGTGCTCTTCGATATCCAGACCCGGCAACGCGATGGCGTAGTGCAGCTGGCCCAACGGGAAGGACTACCCGCTATGGCCACGGTACCCATCATCACTGCCAGGCTGGAATCGGTGAATGACATTACGGTTGATCGATTGAAAAAAGACAGCACCATTGATATGCAGGCATGGATCTTCAACCGGGAATACCGTGTGACCTTTCGCGACAGCCTGATCAGTTCAGAAAAACTCAAGCAGGGAAAGTGGACGGGGAAATACGAGCCCGGGAAGGGGCCGATCTATATTTCGGTGGAAGAGCGACTGGCAACAAGAAACCACATCAAGATCGGGGATACCATGAGCTGGAATGTACAGGGATCTGTCATGCCTACCATTGTGGGCTCCCTGCGCGAAGTGGACTGGAACCGGATCCAGACGAATTTCCTGGTGGTCTTTCCTTCGGGCGTATTGGAAGAAGCACCACAGTTTCATGTGCTGATGACGCGGGTGCCGAACGTGGAAGCCTCCGCGAAATTCCAGCAGGCCGTTGTACGTGCTTATCCCAACGTATCCATCATTGACCTGAACCTGGTACTCAGTGTCATTGATGAAATCCTTGGAAAAATCGGATTTGTGATCCGCTTCATGGCCCTGTTCTGCCTGACCACCGGACTCGTTGTCCTGATTGCCTCTGTGCTGATCAGTAAATATCAGCGCATGCGGGAATCCGTATTGCTGCGCACGCTAGGTGCCAGCAGGCAACAAATCTTTTCCATCACGGCGCTGGAATATTTTTTCCTGGGGACCCTTGCAGCACTGGCAGGCATCCTGCTTTCGGTATTGGGAAGTTGGGCTCTGGCATATTATGTTTTTGAAACCCCCTTCAGACCATCCCTGCTTCCCATCTTCTGGGTCTTTCTATCCGTGGTAGGTCTGACCGTGCTGATTGGGATTGCGAATAGTCGCTTTGTGGTCAACAAGGCGCCGTTGGAGGTCTTGCGGGAGGAATAATTGGCATGAATCAATGAAATAAAAAAGGGATGCATGGGCATCCCATTTTCACCATTGCATGATCTGATGATTAAACGGCAAACGGCTGTTTATAGTATCGCTTCTTCGTTGCCTTATAGAGCGCATTGGCTACCGCCGCAAACATAGGCGGGAAAGGCGGTTCACCGAGGCCAGTGGGATCCTTTTCATTCTGTACGAAATGTACTTCGATGGATTTCGGCGCTTCGCCGTTTCGGATCATGCGGTAGTTGTGGAAATTGTTTTTCTGAGGCGCACCTTCTTTGAAAGGCAGTTCACCGTAGAACGCATTGCCAATCGCATCCACAATCGCCCCCTCGCACATATTGGCTGCAGCATCCGGATTGATGACGATGCCACAGTCCACCGCAGCATGTACTTTCTGCACCCAGGGCTTACCGTTTTTCATTACCATGTCCACCACCTCAGCCACATAAGAATTGTGGCAGAAATAGGCTGAGACCCCACGATGTACGCCGGGCGTGGTTTTGCCCCATCCGCTCTTTTCACGCACCAGCTCCAGCACACCTGCATATCGATCTGCATCATAATCATTGTTCTTTCCCACCGGATTTTTTTTGGCGCGGGCCAACAGGTCAAGTCTGAAGTCGATCGGATCCTTACCCATCAATTCTGCCAGCTCATCCAGGAAGGACTGCTCTGCGGCTGCATTAAAATTAGACCGGGGTGCACGGAATGCACCAATCGTTATATTCGAATCAATCTCCCAGCCTTCTGCCAGGTAGTTGTCGACTGCTCCCGCAGGGAACCGATTTTCATGGATGGGAGATTCCGGTACGCCGCCTCCATTTATGTGAAGCGCAATCAACTGACCTTTTTCATCCAGCGCAGCGCGGTACGTAGCCATATAAGCTGGTCGATAAATCCCATAAGTCATATCGTCCTCGCGGGTATAGATCATCTTAACAGGCAACTGAAGATGTTGGGAAATCACAGCGGCTTCCACCATATGGTGACCATAGGCACGCAAACCGAAACCACCACCCATGCGGGCGAGGTTGACCTGGATTTTCTCCTTGGGCAGGCCGAGGCGCGCCGCCAGGGTATTACGGATTAAATCCGGTGCCTGCGTGGGTCCGTAAATCTCTGCCCTATCTGAACGCACGTCCGCGAAGCAATTCACCGGCTCCATGCAATTGTGCGCCAGAAAAGGACAGGTATAGGTGCGCTCCAATATTTTCGCAGCCCTTGCAAATGCGGCCTCCGGATCACCGTCTTTACGCAAAACCCTGGCAGGCTGTTTAGCCCTTGCCTGCATGGCAGCCAGGTGTCCTTCGGAACTCTCCAGACCGGCCGGAATGGTGACGGTCTTCTTGCCACCCCAACCATTGACCACCACCTGGGTATCCTGCGCTTTTTCCCATTGAACTTTCAATGCTTTTTTGGCCTGCATCAATTCCCATGTGGTTGACCCGGCAATCACCACCAGTTCTGTCCAACTGGTGGTATCGAAACCATTGCGCTCATAATCGTCCTTGAGGGTTTGAATGGTAAACACCTCTTTCACGCCGGGCATTTTCTTGACTTCTGCTGCGTTTTGAATCGCGCCGAGCTTCATGCCAAATGAAGGCGGATGGACCACCATAGCCATCACCATGCCTTCCCGTTGGAAGTCCATCCCAAAGAGTGGCTTGCCCATGACAATATTTTCGCCTTCAACGTTTTTCTGAGAGCGACCAATAATATCGAAGTCTTTAATCGCTTTTGTCCTGACCTCTTTAGGTACAGGAAGTGTGGCCGCCAGGGCAGCCATTTCTCCATATCCCGCTTTTTTTCCACTGGCTACATGCATCAGCATACCGGCTTCGGTTGTGATTTCCCCCGCAGGCACATTCCAGGTTTGCGCAGCCGCATTGACCAGCATCTGCCTTGCCGTGGCGCCTGCCTTACGCAAAGGCTTCCACCCGGACCGAATGCCCTGACTGCCTCCAGTGAACTGACGATCAAAACGTTCCGGATAAAAATCCGCCTGCTCCACCACCACCTGTTTCCAGTCGATGTCCAACTCATCTGCGAGGATCATGGGCATCGAGGTTTTGACGTTGGAACCAAATTCCGGATTGGGAGACATCAGCAACACCTCGCCAGCTTTTGTGATTTTGATATAGCTGTTCAATTCCATCCATTCTTTCACGGGGTCGGGCAATCCTCCCGGCAATGCCGCATAACCGGCAAACCAGTTAAAACTCAGGAGCATTCCTCCGCCTGTCAGCGAAGAAACCTTCAGAAAGGACCTGCGATTCATTGTGTTCTTAACCTGTGTCATGATGAATCGATTTATGGTTTGGAGATGGAAGCAGCTTTTTGAATGGCAGCGCGAATGCGGAGATAGGTGCCGCATCTGCAAATATTTCCGTTCATGGCGGATTCAATGTCGGCATCCGTTGGCTGCGGCTTTCGTTTCAACAAAGCCGCCGCACTCATGATCTGCCCGGTCTGGCAATAACCACATTGCGCGACATCGAGTTCCAACCATGCTTTCTGCACAGGATGATCCCCCGCTGCAGAAAGGCCTTCAATGGTGGTGACCGACTGACTGCCCACGGCAGAAACGGGAAGCGAGCAGGAGCGGACAGCCGCATCGCCCAAATGCACCGTACAGGCTCCGCACTGAGCCATGCCGCAACCAAACTTGGTACCCACCAGGTTGAGGTGTTCGCGCAGCACCCATAGCAGGGGTGTTTTGGGGTCTACGTCTACGGAAAGCTTTTTTCCATTGACGGTCAAACTGATTGCTGCCATAAACAAATATTTAGATTGAAGTTAGAAGACTTTATTGGTTCAGGACTTGCGCTGATCAAACAAGTTCCACTTTTTCTCCAGTCGAAGTTTTATTGTCAACCAGAACCAAAGTTCTTCCAAATCTGGATGTTATCCTGTATATAGAATACGGTTTTACATACCATTATTACGGGCGGCAAGCGGGCGCCACGGCCACCTGGAGTATCCCGACGAGGCAATGCAGGAGTATCCGAATGACTATATGAATCCATTACTCAGCATATCGAGTAATACTACTCAACCCACTGAGTAACTCGGTTTTCTCAATCTAAAGCACTGAAATACTGACAATTAGGGAACCTGCCTACTCTGCGCGAAACCCCAGCGCCCGGATATAGCCCGGATTAGGCCGGCAGTTTTCAAAACGGCAGTTTTCCAGGAATTGTTTCAACGCGGCCCGGACGGCTCCCATGTCTTTGGGCCTGAGGTTCCGCATGACTTCAAAATTCTTCTTCACGGAATCAGCATAGGCCTGGATCATTTCAAAACCGGATGGTTTAGCAAAATCCACGATCCCCGCTTTGTTTTCCATTTTTTTATACGGCCAGTAATGCCAGCCCACACGGCTACTGTCCATGGTCTCCCGGAACTTTTGCACCCACTCATCGTTGTTCTCCCCAGTCTCCCCGCAGTAAATGGGCACATTGTGCCGATCTCGAAAATCAAGGTAATCCTGGATCACCTCCGTTGTGGGCGCTGTCCAGTATTTGTGAAATGTGTAGACCAGCTTGCTGTCGAATGGCTTTCCGAATACGCGGAAATTGGAATCCCACTGCGCCCCGCCGAGGAAGATCAGGTGTCTTTTGTCCACCGCGCGGATATCCGCTACAGCCCGTTTGTAAAGCGGTTCCAGCCTTGGGTTGAAATGCGCCGTATCAAAAAAATGGGCGATCGGCTCATTGAGCAGGTCGTAACCAATCACAGTGGGGTTGTTCGAATAATGTTTGGCGATGGAAACCCAAACATCGATGAAGGTCTGCTGCGCAGCGGGATCGTCAAACAGGAAGGGATGGCCCCAGCTATCGTCGATATTATCGCCCGTTTGTCCGCCCGGCGCGCAATGCATGTCCAGCAGCACATACAAATCATATTTCCGGCACCAGTCGATCACCCGGTCCATCAGCCGGAACCCACGCGCCGATCCCCGCCCGCCCATATATTCCTCGTCCGTGAACAGTTTGTAATGAAAAGGAATACGCAGGGAATTGCATCCGATGGATTTGAGGTAGCGGATGTCCGCTTCGGTGATATAGTTCTCCAGGAAACCCTGCCAGAAAGCCGCCGCCTCGGTGGGGCCCACCAGTTCCGTCAGCGCCTGGTTGATGAGCCGGGGCGATGGCGTGTTCTCAAACCGAAACATATACCCCTCCGGCACCAGCCAGTTGCCCAGGTTCGTGCCTTTGATCAGAAAGGGGTTCCCGTCCGGACCGATGATTTCTTTGCCGCGGACATCGAAAAAACGACCCGACTGCCCGCTGGCAAAGCCAAACCACAGGATTGCCCCCAAACAAAACAGTGAAGTTTTTAATCGTAGCATCAGCGTTTATAGTTGGTTTCGTAGCAATCGACCCAATCCTTCACCTTTACCTTCTTCACCAGGTCTCCAATCAGCTTATAAGGAATATCATCCACCTTCTTAAACCGTACACAACTCTTGCCCATATCCAGTTTCCCTTTCGCTTGCTTGGGATATTCAGCGGTAAACCATTGGAGCAATTCGGGCATCGCGTACATGCCCATATGATAGAAGGATATGTTATTCTTTTGCGATGCCAGGCTGATAAAGGGCAGTGCATCCGCCGGCTTGCAATGATAGCCCGCAGGATAGAGGCTGTGCGGCACCACATAGCTGAGCATGCCGTACTGCATGGTTTCTTCAAAACCCTTGGGTAGGTTTTTCAGGATGGCATCGCGTAATTTGGTCATGGCCTCCCTGCGGTCTGCGGGCAGTTCAGCCATATATTTTTGCGGGGTGACAGCCTTGGATTGCATGGCGGTTTTTTTTCAAATGTGGGAACTTTCCGCCAATCGACCATGCCTTTTAAACATTCCCCTTTCTCAACGGTTGAAACTGTAGATTTACCATGCGATGAGTAGCGCTCCTACAAGACCCATTTACCTGGACAACAATGCCACAACGCCCATGGACCCCAGGGTGTTTGAGGCGATGCGCCCCTGGTTCCTCGAGCATTTCGGCAATGCCGCCAGCGCCACCCATGTCTACGGCTGGGAAGCCCGGGATGCGGTGGACCATGCGCGCGAACAGGTGGCGTCGTTGATCGGTGCATCTCCCAAAGAAATCGTTTTTACCAGCGGCGCTACGGAGTCCGATAATTTGGGCATAAAGGGTATCATGGATGGTAGAAGGTGGATGGTGGATGGTGGATTAAGCGAAGCAAAGTCAAATAAACAGTCTTTTGTTGATGGGTATCGGCCGGGGCATATCATTACCTGTGTTACAGAACATAAGGCCGTGGTGGACACCTGCAAATACCTGGAGTCCGTGGGGATTGAAGTCAGCTGGCTGCCCGTTGAACGCAATGGCCAGGTAAGCCTGGCCGAACTGGAAAAAGCCTTTCGTCCCAACACGGCGCTGGTGGCCATCATGTATGCAAACAATGAAACCGGCGTCATCCAACCTGTCCGTGAAATCGCAACCATCGCCCACCACCACGGGGCTTTGTTTTTCTGCGATGCCACGCAGGCAGTGGGGAAAATTCCGGTGGACGTAACGGCGGACGGAATAGACCTGATGGCTTTTACCGCACACAAACTCTATGGACCCAAGGGCATCGGCGCGCTTTATGTTCGTCGCAAACCCAGGTCCGTTATGCTGGACGCGCAGATTCACGGTGGCGGTCATGAACGCGGCTTCCGCAGTGGCACCCTCAACGTGCCGGGTATCGTGGGCTTTGGCGAAGCCTGCGCACTGGCTGCTTCAGACATGCAGTCAGACACGGAGCGCATTTCGGGCTTAAGAAACAAACTGGAACAGTCGCTTTTGGAAATTCCCGGCACCAGTGTAAATGGTCATCCGGAATTCCGCCTTCTCAATGTGACCAACATCTGTTTTAGCGGCTTGGAGGGTCAGTCGATGATGATGGCCTTGTCTCGCTTCATGGCCGTCTCCTCCGGATCCGCCTGCACTTCTGTCACACAGGAACCGAGCTTCGTGTTAAAGGCGATGGGACTGAGCGATGAAGAGGCACGCGGGTCTGTCCGTTTCAGCCTGGGACGTTTCACCACGGAAGAAGAAATCGATTACGCGATCGATAAAGCGCGGGAAGTCATCCTGCAATCCAGGCAAGAGCATCACAACGCCTAATCATGGCGTGCACCTTCCTTGACGCGAAACAAATGCAGGACCTGCGGAAATAATGCGTCCATATATTCTTTGACGCCGGTTGGAGAGCCAGGCATTGTGATCACCAGGCTTTCCCCGATAAATCCGGCCACTCCCCTCGAAAGCATCGCGAAGGGCATGCGTTCCTGCCCGTATCGTCGAGCGGCTTCCATGATGCCGGGAATCTCCCGGTCAAGCATAGGCGAAATAGCATCGGGGGTGACATCCCTGGGTGATAAGCCCGTGCCGCCCGTGAAGAGCACCAGGTGGAAACGCTCTGCTACGAGCCTGCGGGCGTCCGATTGTATCGCCTGCACGTCATCCGGGACCACCGTTGGAGGACCCGACTGGATACCTTGTTTTTCCAGGAGTTCCACCATCAAGGCGCCCGAACGGTCTTCCTTGGTACCCGCAGACACGGAATCCGAAACCACCACCACGGCTGCCCGCAGGCCCAGGGCCCGGGGATCCAGTTTGTCTGATTTCCCGCCTTTCTTGGACTCCAGCCGGATATTTGAAATCTCCACACCTTTGTCGATCGGCTTCAGCATATCATACATGGTAAGCGCCGTAATGGAAGCTCCGTGCATGGCTTCCACTTCCACACCGGTTTTGTAAATCGTATGTACTTCCACCCGGATACGGACCGTCAATCCATCAATCTCATGGCTGATGGCGGCAAACTCCACGGGTAATGGATGGCAGTCAGGAATCACGGCATAAGTTTTCTTAATAGCCAGCAAACCCGCCGCGCGGGAGAATTCAAGCACATCGCCCTTGGGCACCGTCCGGTTCCGGATGGCTTCAATGGTTTCCGGTTTGGATACCGTGAGCAGGGCCGTGGCCATGGCCTGGCGGAGGCTGTCTTGTTTATGCGTGATATCAACCATGTTCTGAAAATCCTGTTCTGCACAAGGTAAAAAACAAATCGGGTCCAATGCCCGTACTGTTCTGATCCCGAAAACAACACTTACGGAAAGTCACAGCCAGGGCTATTGATTAATTTTCCACTGATGCCCCTGGTCATCAAAAATTTCCTTCCCCCAAACCGGCAGCTCGGCTTTCAACCGTTCCACCGTCTCCTCACAGGCATCCATAGCCGCTTTCCGATGCGCCGAAGAAGTAAATACAAAGAGGCAAATCTCGCCGGCTTTGACTGAACCCAGGCTATGGTGCACATGCATGCAGGTGAGCGGGTACTTGGCGAAAATCGCTTCCCGGATCTCGTGCATTTTCTCCAGCGCCATTTCCTCGTATGCCGTGTACTCTATGGCCGCCACCGTCCGTTCTTCCATGCGGTCTGCCCTCACCTGGCCAAGAAAAATACTGTGGCCGCCAATCGCCGTCTGGCTCTGGTGCTTGCGGATGCTTTCTCCGATAAAGGCCGGATCAATGGGACCCCGCGTGAAAATATTTTTTGGCTTCCGTTCAGACATGTGCTTTTTTTTGATGGTTTACCCAGGCCAGGATACCCCCCCGGAGGCTGTAGAGTTGTTGGCCAGGGCGTTGGAGTTGCTGGTATCTCCGCGCGGCCTGCAGGCTTCTGACTCCGGCCTGGCAAAAGAAAACGATATGTTCAGGATCTGTCCACCGGGACAGTCCGGGAAAGGCAGACAGGGGGCTCAGCTGGTGCGGAATATCCGCTGCCAGGGGCAGTTCACCCGGCTCCCGGACATCCACCACCAGCACACCCTCCTGGCCAATCATGCGGGCAAATGTTTCGGGGTCGATCTCCGTAATGTCCGATGTCATCCCACAGACCGCGGGATAATCCATCGCCAAGAATTCAGACATAGTTGCTGGTCCAAACTGGTTGCCGGGATGTGGCGCCAGTTGAATGGTGTAGGTCTGCTGTTCCAGCAGGCTATAGGTTAACAGGGTGGGGGTTAGTGGGCGACCAATACCTGTAATCCATTTAATTGCTTCGGCTGCCATCATCGAACCAATGATCCCGGGCAGGGGTCCCAGTACACCGGCTTCGGCGCAGTTGGCTACCTCCCCGGCCTGTGGTGGCTCCGGAAACAGGTCGCGATAGCTGACGCGATGTTCGGCATCGCTGTTGAGCAGCATGACCTGCCCTTCATAGCGCGATACCGCCCCGCTGATGAATGGGATGCCCATCAGTACGGCTGCGTCATTGATCATGTATCGCGTGGGGAAATTATCCGTGCCGTCGATGATCAGGGAATAGCCCGGAAAAAGATCGGCACAGACCGTATTGGTGAGTCGGAATGGGAATGCATTGATACAAATATCCGGATTCAGGGCCCGCATCTTCTCTACGGCTACCGTGGCTTTGGGCAAATCCAGATCGTCCATGCAATAGAGCGGCTGCCGGTGCAGGTTGTTGAGGGATACCAGGTCGTCATCCACCACTCCGATACATCCCACACCCGCACCCGCCAGGTATTGCAGGACGGGACAACCGAGCCCGCCCGCGCCGATGATGAGCACACGCGCATCCTGCAGGCGCTGCTGTCCTGCTTCGCCAAATCCCGGCAGGATCAGCTGCCGATGGTATCGCTCATATGGTATCAAACTGTCCATGTTCAGGATACGCCGCTTATCCGCCGGAAAAAGGGGGCATCAGCGCCACTTCGTCGCCCGGCTTCAGCGGCACATTGGTGTGGGCAATATTTCGGTTAACCGATACCGTGAAGCGCATGGATGCCAGCTGCGGAAAAGACTCCTGCAGTTGCATGCGCAGGGCATCCGTATGATCCGGGCAGGGCAGTTGCCGTGCTGTCCAGCCCAACGCTTCGGCCAGTTGCCCGAAGCAGATCAGTTCAATCGCTCCAACGTCGGTTTGCGTTTGTGCTCTTGTCATTTCTTGCGCTTCATGCGGCATTGAAAATAAGTTTATATGAAGCCACCATCAATACGAAAGCCAGCATGTATTTGATGACGTTCTGATTGAATTTCAGGGAACCACAATAAGCCCCCAATAAGCCGCCCACAAAAGCTACCACCACATAGGCCCACATCTCCTTGCTGAATTGTATGCCCTTAACCAGCTGCCCGCCCAGGCCCGACAGTGAATTTACGAAAATAAACAGGGCGCTGATGGCTGCTGTCTGCTTTTGGTCTGCCCATTTGAACAGCAACAATACCGGAGAAAGGAGGATGCCACCTCCGATGCCGATCAATCCAGATAGAAACCCGATGGATGAGCCGATCTGCAATGAGCCCAAAGTGTTTGGCTTTCTCAGTTCGCCGGCCGCCGCATTGCGAAAAAACAGGAAGCGCAGAATGGGAATCAGCAGCAAGAATCCCAAAATGCGCTTATAGATGACTGCGTCTATATGCAACATCCCCCCTAAGAAAGCGAAGGGCACCGAAGCAAGGGCAAAAGGCAGAAAAAGCTTCCACCGGAAATGTCCCCCGCGATAGAACTGAACAAAGGAAACCAATGACACAAACAGGTTCAGCATCAATGCCGTTGGTTTCATCACTTCCGGGCTGAAGCTGAACAGGGCCATCAGGGCGAGATAGCCCGAAGCGCCGCCGTGGCCCACGGAAGCATAGAGGAAGGCCACCACGAACAACAATCCATGAAACAGGTAGATGGAATCCATGCTTTCCAGTTATACAGGCAAGAGATGGATCTCCACCTCCGCCCCAACTTCCAATGCGGTGACCTCTTCTTCCACCACGATCAGGCAATTGGCGCGGGCGAAAGAACTGAGTCGGTATGACTCCTGCGCATCCAATGGCTGCACACGAGCTCCGTCAAAATATCCCTTGAGAAAATGGGTCAGGCCGGCCGGCTTGCGGAAGGCTGTTTCCAGCGGGGCCCGGATCACCCGGATTCCCGGTTCTGCCTGGTACCATTTCCGAAGCGCCACGGTCACATATTCGTAAAAACAGGTCAGCACCGAAGCCGGGTTCCCGGGCAGGCCGAAAACGAGCTTGGTTCCTTTGCAACCAAAATATATCGGCTTCCCGGGTTTCTGTTTGATCCTATGAAAAATCTTCCCGATGCCGCACAGCTCCGTGGCCTTGAGGACATAGTCATAATCGCCCACGCTGATGCCGCCGTTTAGCATCACGAAATCGTGTGTATCCAGGGCATTCTGCAACACATCCACCAGCGTAGCCAGGGAATCAGCGGAACGGTCCACCGTCACCTGACGGATGCGCAAGGGATCCAGTACGGCACGCAGCGTATGTGAATTGGATTCATAGACCTGGCCGTGACGAAGCGGCTGTCCGGGTTCCTGCAATTCATTGCCGGTCACGATGATGCATACCCTGGGAGGCGGATAGACCTTCACCTGCGTCAGCCCGAAGCCGGTGAGAAAGCCGATGGCAGCGGGCGTCAGGCGACTGCCCATGGGAAGGGCCAGTTGCCCGCGGGCGATTTCAGAACCCATTGGGCGCAGGTTCTGGCCTTTCTCGAGCGCCGGATCTTCGATGTGCAACTTACCCTCACGCACAACCGATTTCTCCTGGATCAGGATGGTGTCCGCTCCTTCCGGAACGGCTGCTCCGGTGAATATCCGCATGGCCTGCATTGGCTGCAGGACGGGCTGCACATCGCTTCCGGCCGCCACCACACCTGTAATATCCAGGGCGCCGTGCTGGCGGTACCCATCGAAATTCAGGGCATAGCCGTCCATGGACGACTGCCGGTATGCGGGAATATCGATCGGCGAATGAACATCCTCGGCCAGGACCAGTCCTGCTGCTTCGGCCAAAGGCAGGACCTTCGGTTCGGTGGTCACCGTATGCTGTTCAATCAGGGCTTTGGCTTCTGCTACGGAGATCATGGGAGTGGAAATGAAGATGGGGTTGACACAAATGAAACTAGGGGCAGGATCTCATCCCCCGATATTGATCATGGAACGATTATCAATGCTCTGCGCATCCAGGTGCTCGAAATCCGTGGTGAACTGTCCCCCAAGCATCTTTGCCTTGGCACGGATGCTTTCATGGATTAGGGGTACTATATCCTCTCCACGGCGGAATGGGTTGAGCAGATCCAGCTCCGTTTTTGAGAATAGGCAATTTTTCATCTTCCCGTCTGCTGTGAGTCGCATCCGGTTGCAGCCCGCGCAAAAGGGGGCACTCATGGTGCTGATCACGGCAAAGCTCCCTGCATGTCCATTCACTTTGTATTTCTTGGCCGTATCGTGAACGTCGTCCTGCAGGCGCAGGACATCAAATCGTTCAGACACCACATCAATCATTTCCTTCCAGGTGAAGACCTTCTGGCTGCTCCACTGGTTCTTTGTAAAAGGCATGAACTCGATGAAGCGCACGTGCACCGGCTTGTCCCTGGTCCAGGCTACAAAATCATTGATTTCGCCATCGTTCAACCCCCGGGTCACCACCACGTTGACCTTCACGTGAAATCCTTCATCCAACAGCAGATGAATATTGTTGTAAACACGTTCGAACTGATCACGCCGCGTCATCAATTGGAAACGGTCCCTCTGCAGCGTATCCAGGCTCACATTCAGAGAGCGGATCGACGAATCCTTCAGCACATCGATCATCTCATCCACCCGCACCCCGTTGGTTGTCATGGTCAGTGAAACAGGCAATGCGGAAAGCCTGCGGATGATGTCCGGTGCATCCTTGCGTACCAGCGGTTCTCCACCCGTCAGGCGAATCTTGTTGACCCCGAGCCCGATGAAAATCCTGGCCATCGCTTCCATTTCATCGGCCTGGATGAGCCGGCTTACGGGTGTAAAACTGTAGTCCTCTTCCGGCATACAGTAAAAGCAACGCAGGTTGCAATTGTCCGTCAGGGATATGCGCAGGTAATTATGTATCCGGTTGAATTGATCTACAATCATATCTGATCCTGTTTCGCCTTGTTGACAAACTGGGTATAGTCGGCTTCCGTATCGATATCCACTCCGCCTTCGCTGAAAGGGACAGAAGCTACTTGGTCCGTCAGGCGTTGCAAAATGGGTCTGGCTCCCTGGTCTCCTTGGAGCGATAACAATGCTTCAAATAAGTCTCGATGGTAGAGGGCCGGCGTGCCTCGAATCCCCTCATATTGGCTGGTGACAATCGGCGCTAGGGTCTCCACCTGGGTTTCCCAGAGGTGCTGAAGGTGCGATGCATGCACATAGGGCTGGTCGCACACCATAAACAAAATCCCGTCCGTTTCCGGAAACAGTCCCATGGCGGATTCGGTACCGCATTGAATAGAGCGGCCCATCCCTTCTTCCCAGTTCGGGTTAAAGACGGCAATTGCCGGGAATCCCTGAAGTTCTTTTTCCACTTCCATCTGATAGGCTCCGGTAACCACCAACACCGGACCGATGCCCGCGTCAAGCGCTGTCCGGACTGCATGCTGCACAAGGCTTTGGTGCCCATAAACGAGCAACTGCTTCGGCCTGCCCAGTCGCGCTGAACGACCCGCAGCCAGGACAACGATGCATGGTTTGTGAATGCGTTCGCTCATCGTTCGTTTATCTTCTGGAAACAATCCTGGTTTCAATGCGGGTCTCTTCCCGGGGATGGATTTCTCCGTTGATTTGTTTCAGTTGCCCGCCCGCTCTGCCGGATAGTACCGCTTTGATTTCGGACAGGATCGAAAGGGCGATCTCTTCCGCCGTTTCCGCTCCAATATCCAACCCCACGGGCCCATGGATGATGGCCCGCTGTTGTTCCGTCAAAACCATTCCTTCCTGTTCGATTTCCTCCAGCATCCTGTCCAGCTTTTTCTTTGGTCCCAAAGAACCAATATAGGGAATATCCAATGCTAACAGGGCTTTGAGCATAGCTTTATCGTATAGAAAATTATGCGTCATGAGGACAAAGACGGTTTGCCTATCGATGGGTAACTGCTCCAACACGGATTCCGGCTTCGATACCAGCACCTGGCAGGCGCTGACGAAACGATCAGGCTTCGCATGGCTGGACCTCCCATCCACCACCCGCACTTCCCATCCCAGTTGATCTGCCATTTCCACCAGTGGCTTCGCGTCATTGCCCGCACCAACCACAACCAGGGAGGTGGCGGGCAGGATGCATTCAATGAACGCCGTGTGCGCGCCATCCGCTGTTACATATTGTTTGAAAAGCGATTTGCCCATGGAAAACGCCGCCAGCGCGTCTTCCTTAATCATGGGTTCGAGCGCAGGATCCGCCTGTCCATGAAAATGCCCGGACTCATCGAGCATCAGGCAGGTGCCGGGTTGTGTACCTTTTTTGTGATCCAAGGAAAACAACGTCACCAGGACGGCCTTCTGCCTCCTGGCCATCACTTTCTTCAGGAATTCGAGTTGATTCAATGGATCCTCCGGGCGGATGGGCTCCATCAAGACCTGGATGATCCCGTTGCACCCAAGGCCAACCCCCAGGGCATCGTCGTCTTCATCGGTGGTATCATAAGTGACGATGCGGCTCTGTTGCTGAGCCAGTACGAGCAGGGCTTTCTGCAGGGCATCGCCCTCCAGGCAACCTCCGCTGATGGCGCCCGTCAGTTGGCCTTCATCCGTCACCAGCATGCGCGCACCCGGACGGCGGTAGGCAGACCCATCCACGTGCACCAGGGTGGCCAGGGCCACCCGTCTGCCTTCGCGCAGGGAGGCTTCGTATGCTTTCAGTATGGTCTGAAATTCTTTCATCGCAAACAAGTTTGACCCTGAACCCTCAGGCCTTTGCCTTTGCTTTCACATATTTTGAAGGTTCCAACAGGAACTTCGCATGGCATCCATCGCAACAGAAATACACTTTCTCGCCTTCGTAGTCCACCACATGTTTCGGGCTGTTCATATCCACGGGCACCCCGCATACCGGGTTGATGTAAAAAACAGGCTTGCCCGTTTCGGCAGGTCTCTCTTCAAAGCGCGTAAAATGAAAATCATCCGGCAGGTTATTCCTCCGCTGGATGATGGCCGCCAGGATGCTGATGGCCACCTCCTCCGGGCGCTTGGCGTTGATGTCAATCCCTGCGGGAGATTCAATCATATCTACCTTGGCCTGATCGATGCCGGCGTCTTTCAGGTACTGCAGGACGGAAGTTTTTTTCTTGCGACTGGCCACGAAACCCAGGTAAGTAAAAGACTGCTGCAGGGCCAGTTCCAGGGCCTGCTCGTCCTGCTCTCCCTGCGTAGCCACAACGATGCTGGAAGAAGGATCCGTTTTCACTTGCGCGAAACTCAGCTGGGTGATGAGCTGGTCCGGCCCCTGGAAAGTGTCCATGCGGGCGTCACTAGCCATTGCAGTGACCCGGTAACCGGCCGCTTTAGCCATGATGACCAGCGCCCGGGCGATGGCTGATTTACCTACCACCACCAGGTGCGGTGCGGGCAGGACGGGTTCTATGAATACTTCCACGGTGCCTTCTGATTGACAGGTCATTTTATATTCGATGATGCCTTTTGCATTGACGGCACCGGTATTTTTACCGATGCGCACCAGCCTGGACTGGCCAGTTTTCATGGCGTCTTCGGCCTCCTTGATCAGGATGGCGCGCACGCAGCCGCCGCCCACCCATCCGATGATCTCCCCGAATTTATTGATCACCGCTTTATCGCCCACTTTCCCGGAACTCGGCTCCTCCCGCCTGACCACCAGGGCAAGGGCGAAGGGCTCGTTTTTTTTAGACAGTTCCTGAATCTTCTCGATGTATTTGCTAAGCATTTTCCAGTATTTGTTCAAGTTCCAATAAACTCTCCAGGTTGTGCGCGCTGCGGAAATCATGCACCAGCGGAAGCGCCGTCTTCATCCCCCTGGCCGTTGGCTGGTAATCGCGCATGCCTTTCAGCGGATTCAGCCAGATCAGTTTTTTACTTCGGCTACGGATCGCCGTCAGTTGGGCCTGAAGAATTTCCGAATCCCCGGTATCGAGCCCGTCGCTCATGATCAGCACCACCGGCGAACCATTCATCACCTGCTTGCCGTAGCGGTCCCGGAAAGTCTCCAGACAGTGGCCGATGCGGGTGCCGCCGGACCAGTCGACCGACTGACGCGCTATGGCCTCCAACGCAAGGTCCAATTGACGCAGATGCAGCGCCTTGCTGATCCTGACCAGCTCCGTGCTGAATATAAAGGCATCCAATTGCCTGAAGTTCTCTTTCAGCGCGCAGACAAAGCGGAGCAGGAAAAAACTGTACTTGTCCATACTGCCGCTCACGTCCAGGAGCACAACCAGTCGCTGTCTCTTGGGTGCCCTTGACCGGCGAAGGATGTCAATCGGCTCCCCCCCGAAAGCGATGCTTCTGCGGATGGTCCGGCGCAGGTTGATCTGACCCTGCCGTCGGTCCTGCTTCATCCGGCGGCGCATCCGCACCGCCATTTCCCGAAACATTTTTTCCGAAATACGTTCCAAGGCATCTGCGTCTATCTCACTGATTTTCGAAAGATCCGCCCTCTTCAATCGCGCCGTTTCGTTTGCCCCCGTTACGGTTTTGGCATCTTCCTCTGCTACTTTGGATCTGCCCTGCCCCAGCATCACCAGGGTGGCATTGGCTTTCTTCTCGACCATACCCTGCAGCCGGGTTTCATTTTTTCGCTCCCGCAGATCCGTAGGGTTGGTATCCCAGTAGAGGGAAAAAAGCTGATCATACAAATGACATTCTTCCGGCGAATGGCAGAAGATGGATTTAAGGGCGAGTTTATAATGCCTGCGATCTTGAAGCAGGCCTGCACGGGCCGCCTGGAGCGCCTCCTGCGTTTCCATAAGGCCGATATTCAGGCCGTGGTTTCGCGCAAACTGCGCGAAAGCCACGATGCCTTCGGTAATCCCTTTTGCGGAAAAAGCCTGCTGGTTCATGCGGTCTGTTTAAATGCCTCCAGTCCTTCCGCGCGGACAAACTGGATATCCTCGGTTGATTTCAGGATACTGCCCAGGGTACTGTCAAACGCCTGCCTGTTGATTTCCCGGTAGCCCAGGGCCATCAGCGACTCTGCCCAGTCGATCGTTTCTGATACCCCCGGCATCTTAGCCAGCTTTCGCTGGCGAAACTGCTGTACTACGGAAACCACCTGCTCCAGCAGCGTCTCTTCGATCCCCGGCAATCTTTTACGCACAATCTGCATTTCCTTGTCCAGCCCGGGATAATCGATCCAGTGATAGAGACAACGCCTTTTCAGGGCATCGCTAAGTTCTCGTGTACGGTTAGACGTTAGTATGACATAGGGCTTATGCTTTGCTTCAATCGTGCCCAACTCCGGAATCGTCACCTGGAAGGCGGAAAGCAGCTCGAGCAGGAAAGCCTCAAACTCTTCATCGGCCCGGTCCAGTTCATCAATCAGCAGCACCGGGGATTTTTCTTCTTCCATGATGGATTGCAGCAGCGGTCTCCGAAGCAGGTAGTCAGAACCAAATACATGTTTCTCTTTTTCCTCAACGGTGGAAGCTGTGCCTTCCTGCAGTTTGATGCCCAGCAACTGTTTCTGGTAATTCCACTCATATACTGCCGAGTGGACATCCAGTCCCTCGTAACATTGTAAACGGATGAGTTTGGTATTCAATATGCCGGAGAGGGTCAGGGCGATTTCGGTTTTCCCTACGCCCGGAGGGCCCTCCACCAGCAGCGGCTTCTGCATTTTCAGGAGTAGGAACAAGGCAGTGGCGAAGTCTTCATCGGCCACATAGCTGCGGGCGTCCAGTACTTCCCGGATTTCCGCAATATCATGAAAACGGTGTGCTGGCTGCCCATTGACCATGGTCGTAAATAATTTATCGTTGATGAAATCCCCGAAGGAACCGGCCTTAAAAGTTAAACAACGTGTATCGGACATGGTTCATCGGTAAAAAAAAATCCCGGCCTAAAAGGCCAGGATTGTGTCATAAATACATGATAGCATCAGTTTTTCCGGGTCTTGTCAAGCTCCCCGATAAAGGGAATGGACTCCTGGATGGACAGCCTGATGTTGTTTTCCAGGTAGTCTTCCATTTGGAAAAAGCGGGAAGCATTCATTCCGCCCACCAGCTTAGACATTTTTTTATAGTATTTGCCCTGCATTTTGGAGTAATTGCCCAGCCAGTCCATTTTCCGCTTCATCATCGCATCGGCTGTCTTGTCGTCCAGGCTGGCGTACTTATCCGCATAGGACTTGATCAGATCAATGCGTTGCCGGCCCAGCGCCTTTCGCTCTTCTTCGTACTCATCATACAAACTCCAGAAAGCTGCCTGTTTATCCGTTGGGATATTCATACCCGCAGCCATGAGTTCTTTTTTCTCTTTACCAAACATATTTTGGATAAGCGCGATGTCCTCTTTGTCAGATTGAGCTTTCACGAGAATCGAAAAAACGAACATTGATAACAGCAAACTGATTTTTTTCATATTTCTGGGTTTTTGTTTATTACCTGGTCAATTTGTATCTGCAATGCCTCCAGAACTTATAGAATGACGATTCCCCCCAAGAGCAGCCCGGGGCTTTTCAGAACTGGCGTGCCTAGTTCCTTGCGGCCGCAAAATAATACGATTCCCGGATTGACAAAAGGATTTGTTCCATTATTTCCGCTTCATAGGCAATGGCTTCCTGTCTCCCTGCCGTTGACATTAATGAAAACATCCATCATTATATCCATAATCCCCGCCCGTTTCCCCCAATATTCATCGGCCGAAAAGAAACCTTCAAACCAACATCGGCATCCTCACCAATTGAACTAAAACCATGGCAATGATGACGATTGGAACGATAAGCAACATCCGTTGATACCGACCAGAATCCGTGATCCCGGACAACCCGCTAAAAAAAGCGTCATCGAGATGATGATCAATAAAAACAGATAGTTATCAGAAGTTCGGTCCGCTTCATTCGCCTGTTTTTTGAATTCCGCCCCCTGTAATGCATATTCTTTCGCCTCTTCCAGCTCCGGAATAACATATTCTTTCATCTGGAACGGAGACTTGGGTACTGCCGGATTGTTCAAAGGGTCAGTCTCCAGCCATTTATCCGTAGCAATCTTCAGGTGGGTCGGGAATCTTGATGTGAGAAACACCCCCCACTCATCATTCTTATCAGCCAGGGCCTCCCGGTAATACATGAAGTGGTTGGTTTCGCCGGCCCGCTTTTGAACGGCAATGATTTCCTGTTGAAGTCGTTTAATATCGGCGATATTTTCATCATCAATACGAAAGTACTGCTCACCGTTCCCTGGCCTGCCTTAAAAGCGCACCAGGAGGACAAGACCGTAGCCTTAGCCAGCACGATCGTTGAAATTATTTCCAGTCTGCGGTTACGCTGACTATCCGTATTTGGATGATACCCTGTCATAATGGGAAACCAGGACCAACAATTATTCATCAGCTTGTTTTTTAACATGAAACCCCGGCAGGACGACCCAACCAAAGGTATTCATATCATAAGGCGAGTGATCCATTCTGCTTCCTATATTGCAGTCAACCCCAAAATATCACTAACCAAGGGTTGTCTGAAAAAGCCTTGAAAGGCGATAGCCTGCATTGGCTGCGCCTGTAAAGTGGAGTCTAAAGATACTTCATGCTACAGTTTCATATAGATATTGAATCACTGCCGGCGCAGTGGAGTTGCTTGCCGGGCAGCCGACTTTTTGAATCCATCGTTCATGATCTCCACTTTCAGCCCCTCTGATGGAAGATCCATTACCGTCTCCGATGCATACTGTGTTCCATCCGGCAAGGTTGTATACTGCATGTTGACCAGCTTGTTGTTGACATCGTAATGACATCTCTGCTGTGTACGAGATTTAGCTTCCTGTCCTTGTAAATCGTGGTCGTCTCGATCCATTCATAGCTTCTTAAGTTCATGGCGCTGGTTTTCCGTGTCCTGCCTGATCTGGGCCATGACCGCAGCCATCTCGGTCTGTTGGCCAAGAGTACCCTTCAATGGCATGAAAAAAATCACTCCCAATAACAAGATTGTCTCTTTCATCATGATTTCGTTTTTGTTTGCTTTGACCTGTGTTTCTTTCCTGAAAAGATAGTTTTAGCGTCATCCCAAAAGCATACACCCGGTTATCCCTGTTGATTCTCAAACTGGTAATTCCAGAATACTTCGTTGTTGATCTCCTTTGTCACCCTTATTTCGATGCCCAGCTGGGTTCTGAAACGGTTTACGGACAACTGGCTGAAATTGACAAAATATTCCCAAAATGCATACCCCATAAGTGACAAGAACTCCGTTTAAAAATCTCGATCAAGTATGATCCTTGGTTGGTAACGAACACTGAAATCTCCTTTTTTCAAACGCCAATCAAAATGGTTTTTCACGGTCAGCATCACTTTAGGCGGTAAATAGAAACGCAAATTTGCCTCCGTAACAAGCATTTTCTCTTTGAATGGATTATCAGAGCTGGGCGGTGAAGCGCTTCATTTGTATCCAAACCTGGGCCAGGTATATTTTCCCGGCAGGCTGTCGTTATGAACCCTTGGGATATGCGCCCGCGGGGGATAGGTAAAATAGTCCAGAAAGATCCCGAAGGCGCCCTCGGAATAGGAAGACTCGGTCAGTTTTGTGCCCGCAACGGTAGTATAAATGCGAAGGGCTGGATTAATCCTGTAGTATGCGTGTATCGAGGGCCAAACCTCCTGCGATTTCAGGGACAGCTGCCTTTTCGACCCGTTTGGAAAGCAGTGAAAACCAAAATGAATTTGCACCTGACGTATAAAGCATCTCCTTTGGAAAGGACATTCATGCCAAAATATATACCGCATATCATTGACCCCGGATCCCTGCGTTCAGGCAAATGTGGGTTACCCGTTAGGCGTGCGTCTCGAACTTGATCTTATTTATAAATACATCTCAATGCTTGTTGATGTCCACCTGCACGCTGAACTGAATCCGGTTGGCCTGGCCTGATGCATCATTAATGTCCCGCCTGCCGCCATGGAGATATTCAATACCGGCGAAGGCACTGGGATGAAACTGCCAGATCACATTCAGGGCTCCGTAGAATGCGGACTCGAGATCGGTTCCTGGCTGCCCCGATACCGGATTTTCCTTCCCGTAGTTTGCCACCAACAGTGATGAAAGTTTCGGGGTCCAGAAATGCCTGACGCTGGCCGTGATGCCGAAGGCAGGGATGGACCTGAGTTCATCGTTCCCATCAGGCGCCGCATACTTTCCGGCGCGATAGCGGGCAACTCCGGGTCCAAAAAGGAACTGGTAGGAGAAGAAATCCTTTTTCAGGAAATTCAACTGCCCGGACAGGTTCAGGCCATAACTGAAACTGGATTCGGTTGATCCCGATTGAGGTCGAAAACGGACCGTGCCGACAAATCCGGACAGTTGAACATGCCCCCATTTATCTGTATAGCGATACCTGGCCGTCAGGTCCGGTAGGTACGTCTCCATCTTTCCTGGCCTTGCCGGAGCCTGCACGTCAATCAATGGTTCTTCCAGGGCCAGGGCAACATAGCCGTGTTTGCCGGCTTTAAACTTATACCGGATCATCCCATGACGAACAAAAGCATAAGCCGTGGGCTTTTCAAAATCGAGGGTTGGCGGGATGATATTCTCGTCCATGAAATTGGACCAGTATTGACCCGCCATCCAATGATCTCCCACCTCCAGGAATGCATGCCTCAGTCGAAATGCGCCACTGCTCCCGAAGAAATCACCTTCCACATAGGCGCGCAGATCCGTCTTGCCTGCCGGAGTCCGAAAATCCAGGAACAACCTGGTTTCATTTGCCTGCAATCGTGTATTGGTGCCCTTAGAACCGTCGGTTGGTATTTTTGACACATCGAAAAAACTGGGCGAGTTGATCGGGTTGAAATCATGGATCAGGTCAAACTTCACATATCCCCCCAGGGTAATCCGTGCTTCGGACTTGGGTATCTTCCACCATCCGGCGGGGACGTCATTCGCTTGTTTTTCCTGTGCCTTCAGGGGCAGGCACGAGGTGGCCAACAGCGCGATGAAGCATGTCTTTTTCATCATCGTCCTTATTATTTGGAGGTGATGTCATCCAGCGTGAGGGAACGGTCGTTCAACGGTTGGGTGGGTCGATTATTACGCTTCAGCCTCGATGAAAAAGCTTCGATCTGTTCCTTGTCCATCTCAACCTGCTTTTTCAAAACCATCCATTGCACATTCTCCGTACAAGGCGGTGTAGTCAGTGAGCCGATATAATGGTAGGCCCACAAATCCTTTGGTACCTGCAGGGAGATATCAATATCTACGCTGTCATGGCTTCTCTTTTCCCCTACTGCATTGGGCAGGTACCTGATTAACTGGTCTGCATTGGGATTATGTTTTCCTTCCCGGACAAGGACACCCACCACAGCAAAGCTCTCGTCGTCCGCCTGGTGCACAAAATGTATTTCCATCGGGGCATGTTTTCCATCTATCGTATGTTCACTGGGCGTATGAAAATGGAATTGTTTTAAACGATAAAGCTTCCCTCCATAATTCAGCGCGCTTCCCGGCTCGGGCGTAACCTGTATGGTATGACCATTGTTGATGAGTTCATCCACCTGCTCATGGTGCGCGATCCGCAGTTTGGTGGTTTTATATTCCAGGGTCCAGGCGGGGGAACCTTTCCCCGTGTTGGTCAGGATATTTATGGGCGATTGGGACTTACCGTTTCCGCAGGCGGCATAAACCGGAGAGAGGCCCGCCCAACCGGCGGGTCCACCTTCTTCAGAATATGACCAGTGCACCGGGCGTGCCGAAACAGGCACGTTCTCTTTTGTCAACGGAGCAACGGTATCCTCTTTGGAACTTCCCGAAACTTTCTGCTCGCCTGATTGGCCGCAAGACAGGAGCAATACGGCTGCAAATCCTGCCAGGTAGCTTTTGGATATCATGGTGGGTTGTTTAAATGAGTGAAATAAGAACATGGGCGTCCAGTTTATACTTAACAGGGAGCAACAAACCTATGAATTATCTGAGAATCGAAAAAAGAACACCTGCCCCTTCGAGGGGGCAGGTGTCTGGAGATTCTTGAAAGCCAACCGCACTGCTGAGATCATCAACCATCAACCTGATAGTGCCTGAACTCAGTTAACCATCTGGCGATGCTTATTTGCGCTTGTTGAAATCGAAGCAAACGGCACCACCCAGACCAAACTGGAAGATTGTTGCATAATCCGGTACAGCAACGACAGTACCGCCACCGCTCACCCAGTAATCGGTTCCGAAAGTAGATATGATGGACTGGATATAAGCCTGCAATTTAAATGAAACCACAGAATTGGTATTAATCTTGACACCGGCCTTTGCATCCCATCCAAATTTTGTTGCGTTATCCGCTTCGCCACCAACGATACCAATGCCCAGGGAGCCGCCAACGAAAGGTGTAAGCTTTGCCCCGTTCCTGGGAAAATATTGATTAGCACCGATCAGGATGTATTGAAGATTTCCATCATCCCTGTCCTTATTCACCTGGATACCCCCCGGTGTGAACAATGGGAAACGAGTATCCATTCTCAAATACTTCAATTCAATGGATGTCCGGTAAGAAGTGAAGTACTCCAATCCCACACCCCATTGAAATCCATCCTGGACTTCCGTATATGCTGCATCAAAATTGACTCTTTCCTTAAACGTATATCCTCCGTACAGATTCGCGGAAAGGGTGCCGGTCTGAGCCTGGGAAACCGCCGCACATAAGAGCATGCCTAAATAAAGCGCCACTTTTTTCATCTTACTTGATTTTTTTTAGTAATAAAAATAAATGCAAATTAATTATAAAAGTCAAGAGTTGATCTGACAGTTGGGACTATATCTAAGTAACCACACTTATTCAATAGTCCAAAATGTCAGATCATGGATTCAGAGGCAAAGTTAATCAAATCTCGTGTTAGCCTGCTCAAATTAGTCGAACAAGTGAACAACGTAACCCGTACCTGTAAGTTTATGATTACGAGCCGGGATAGTTTTTACCGGATCAAGGAGCTTTATGACGCCGGTGGTGAAGAGGCGCTCCGGGAGGCAAGCCGCCGCAAGCCTATCCCCAAGTACCGGGTGGAGCCAAAGGTTGAGTAAGCCGTTGTTCCAGATGGCTTTTGAGTTCCCGGCTTATGGCCAATCCCGGGCTTGTAATGGACTCCGAAAGAAGGGCATATTTTCATTTCGGCTGCTGGTGTACGATGTGTGTGACAGCGCCACGATCTGGAGATCTTTGAGAAGCGCCTGAAGGCCCTGGAAGCCCGTGTAGCCCAAGACGGCCTTGTTCTGACCGAGGCCCGGGTCATTGCCCTGGAATGCAAAAAGGAACAGCAGGAAGCCCATGGCGAGGTTGAAACGGAGCACCCCGGCTACCTGGTTGCCCAGGATACCTACTATGTGGGTACCATTAAGGGTGTAGGACGGATCTATCAACAAACGGTGATTGATACGTATAGCCGGGCAGCTTTTGCAAAGCTGTATACCAGCAAGCACGCCATCACCTCAGCGGACGTCCTCAATGACCGGGTAATCCCCTTCTTCGAGCAGCATGAAATACCCATTCTGAGGATGCTGACCGATCGGGGATCGGAGTTCAACGGGAGGCCTGAAAATCACGAATATGAGTTGTATCTGCTGCTTGAGAATATTGAACACAGTAAGACCAAGGTGCGCCATCCTCAATCCAATGGTATCTGTGAAAGACTTCACCGAACCATGCAAGAAGAGTTTTACGCTGTAGCCTTCCGTAAAAAGCTGTATCAGGACCTGGAAGCGCTTCAACGCGACCTGGATGATCGGATCAACCAGTAACTATTACAACTTAATCAAGACAGATGGTAGAAAGCCGTTCCGTCTTGTTTTTCACCTGCCGCATCAATACCTAACAATGAGTATCGGACCCGGGCGCGTATGAATGCCCCTTCCCTTATCATTCAACGGTTGGGGTTCTATGAACAGATAAAATCGCTTTTCAAGTTAGCAGTCTGCTCTTTTTAAAGGTATGATGATAGTCAGCGGCAGTCGGCGAAAAAATCGCAACTACCTGCAACAGGCATTATGAACATACAAAGGGCGCAGGAGTATCCTGCGCCCGAAATGCCGATTCGATTTACATCGTCTTCGCAACCGTTACAGCCCTAATGCCGGCTCCATCAAATACGCATTATTTCTTGCCGCCAAACAGACCCTTGACCATACCACCCATTATGGAGCCTGCACTCAGGGTATTGTCCACTTCCTTGCCAGAGAGCTGGTTGCGGAAATTATTGACGAATTGGTCGAAGACCTGGTTGGTCACATCATTGATAAGCCTGGAACCAAACTGCGCCAGCATGCCGGTGATGCTGACCTCCATGCTCACGTCTACCTGTGTGCCGCCATCTTTCTCTGCAAGCTGTCCGTTCATCACCATCTCCGCGCCGCCTTTGCCCTTGCTGTCCGTGCCCACGCCTTTAAGGCTCATTTTCCGGGTGGCTGCATCCCGCTCGGTAAACGTGATCAGACCATCGTACTTGGTTTTCACGGGACCCACTTTCAGTTCCACTTCGCCCTTATAATTGTTATCGTCTACCTGCGATGTCAAAGACGCGCCGGGCACACAATTGACCACCCGGTTAGGATCGGTCAGCATGCTCCATGTCTCTTCCACGGAATGATCCACATGGAAAGACTTTGTAATGGTTGTATTCATATCAGTAAGTTTTGTAAACAGGGTCCTTCGTAAATTGAACCAACCCTCCGGTGAATATTGGAAGGTCCTCCGTAAAGCGGAGTGACCTTCCATTGAAATATGCGGAAATCGCTATCCGAAATTCTATATTGCTCCTTTCTCCTTCAGAGCCTTCCAGACCTTGAACGGTGTAATGGGAATATCCAGGTGCGTGATGCCGTATGGCGAAAGCGCATCCACGATCGCATTGGCGATGGCGGGCGGCGCACCTACCGTAGGCGACTCACCCACGCCTTTCGCACCAATCGGATGATGGGGCGATGGGGTGACCGTATGACCGGTTTCCCATTTGGGCGATTCCACCGCGGTGGGTACCAGGTAATCCATAAGGGTTCCATTGAGGATATTCCCTTCCTCGTCGTAAATCAACTCTTCGTACATCGCCGGCGCGATCCCCTGAGTCAGCCCGCCATGGACCTGGCCTTGCACGATCATCGGGTTGATGATGTTACCGCAATCGTCAATCGCCACAAAGCGACGCACGTTGATGCCACCGGTTTCCTTGTCGATGTCCACCACGCAGATGTATGCGCCGCTGGGGAATGTGAGGTTGGGGGGATCATAATAGTGAGTGGCTTCAAAGCCTGCCTCCATCCCCTGGGGGTGGTTGGTGTAGGCTGCGAACACGATTTCCTGAATGGACTTGGTTTTTTCCGGTGCACCCTTGACGAAGAACTTGCCCGGCTCCCATTCCAGATCATCCTCACTCACTTCCAGGAGGTAGGCTGCAATCTTTCGGGCTTTGTCCCGCAACTTACGGGCAGCGATAGCTGCAGCTGCACCCGCGGTGGGCGTACTGCGCGAAGCGTAGGTACCCAGTCCATAAGGTGCGGTATCCGTATCTCCTTCTTCAATCTGTATGTTTTCAGCAGGGATGCCCAGTTCTTCGGCGATGATCTGCGCATAAGTGGTTTCATGACCCTGTCCCTGACTCTTCGTACCAAAACGTGCGATGGCTTTCCCCGTGGGGTGCACGCGGATCTCCGCGGAGTCAAACATCTTGATGCCGAGGATATCGAAATCCTTGGATGGGCCCGCACCCACAATTTCCGTGAATGTGGATATTCCAATACCCATCAGTTCCCCACGCTTGCGTTTCTCCGCCTGTTCCTTGCGCAGTCCATAATAATCCACCACATCCATGGCTTTCTGCAAACCCGCGTGATAATCGCCGGAATCATAGGTCCATCCGGTGGGCGATTTCCAGGGGAAATCTTCTTTCTTGATAAAGTTCTGCATCCTCAATTCCGCCGGGTCTTTGCCAATTTCAAATGCGAATCGATCCGTGATGCGCTCGATCGCATGTACGGCTTCGGTCACACGGAACGAGCAGCGATAGGCCACGCCTCCGGGCGGCTTGTTGGTATATACGGCATCCGCCTCCATGAAGGCTGCGTCATAATCATACGAACCAGTGGCAATGGAAAACAGACCCGTATGGAACTTGGATGGGTTGGCCGACGCGTCTGTATAGCCATGATCCGCCAGGACCTTGAAGCGGGTGGCCAGGATTTTTCCATCCTTGGTGCCTGCCATTTCTGCCGTGATATGATAATCGCGCGCAAAGGAATCAGCCTGCAGGTTTTCACTGCGGTCTTCGATCCATTTCACAGGTTTACCCACCAGGAAAGAAACCGCAATTGCAATAACATATCCGGGATAGACCGGCACCTTGCCACCGAATCCACCACCGATATCGGGCGACACCACCCGGACTTTCTCTTCGGTCAGACCAACATGCCCTGCAACCAGGGCAATGACCGTGCGAATGGCATGCGGCGCCTGTGTGGTCATGTACATCGTCAGGTGGTTGTTCACCTTGTCATAGTCGGCCACGCAGCCGCAGGTTTCAATGGATGCCACATGGATGCGGGGAATATGCATCTGCTCCTTTACCACCACATCCGCGCTTTCAAAAATCTTATCCGTTTTGTCTTTGTCGCCTACCTTCCAATTCCAGATATGGTTGTCCTTCTTCCCTTCCTTATCGGTACGCAACACGGGGGCTGAGGGATCCATCGCCTTATAGGGATCGATGACCGGCTTCATCTTTTCATATTCCACCCGTACGGCTTCGCGGCCGTCACGCGCGGCATATTTACTGGTAGCGATGACCGCAGCCACTTCCTGGGCCTGGTACATCACCGTGTCCGTGGGCAGCACCATCTGTGTATCGCTCATCAGGGTGGGCATCCAGTGGAGATTGTATTTCTCCAGATCCCTGCCGGTCACTACGGCAACCACGCCGGGAACCTTCATCGCCTCTTCGATGTTGATGTTCTTGATTTTTGCATAGGCATAAGGACTGCGCACGATATCCATATACAGCATGCCCGGCAATTTGATATCGTCCACATAATGTCCCTTACCGGCTACGAAACGCGCGTCTTCCTTGCGTTTCATCGAATGTCCCATCCCGCTGATGGCTTTTGACGTTTTACACTGAATCATAAATCTGTGTTGAATCGTTGAAGAATGGGTTGACTATACAAACTCGGGCTCCGTGGAAGGGAGGGCCTCTCCGCGCATCTTGGCACCGGCATACTGGATGGCTTTCACAATGTTGTTATACCCTGTACAACGGCAAAGGTTACCCGCAATACCCCAGCGGATTTCTTCTTCGGTTGGATTGGGGTTTTTTTCCAGCAACTCCGTAGCGCGCATGATCATGCCCGGCGTGCAAAAACCACAATGCAGGGCATGATTAAGGTGAAAGCCTTCCTGCAGCGGATTCATCGCTCCTTCCGCGGAAACGCCTTCGATGGTGGTGATGGACTTGCCGTCTGCCTGTACAGCCAGAACGGTACAGGATTTGATGGATTTTCCGTCCAGCAGGATGGTGCAGGCGCCGCAACTGGACGTATCGCAGCCGATATGTGTGCCGGTGAGGCTCAATACTTCCCGGATCATGTGAACCAGCAGAAGCCTTGGTTCCACCTCCAGGGTGTGCTGTGTGCCGTTAACGGTTACCGTGATTTGCTTATTCATGGTATCTTGTGTTTGAAAGTGAATGTTATGCTTTTGCGCGCGCAGCAGCTTTGTGGATCATCCTTTTGACCAATACGGTCACCATGGCACGCTTATACTCCTCGGAACCGCGGAGATCAGACGAAGGGCTGCAATCCTCGGAGGCAAACTGCGCAGCCAGGGCGATGTTTTCATCCGTCAGGGGCTTGCCCAGCAATGCTTCCTCAGACCTTGCGGCACGGAGCGGCGTGGGATTTACATTGGTCAAGCCAATGCCAATCTGCCCAACTTTTCCGGAGCCGTCCAGCGTAAGGCAAACGGCCACGCCCGCGGTGGCATAATCACCCACCTTCCTTTCCAGCTTGTGGTAGGCACTTCCGGTGCCCTTGGCCGAAGCCGGTATGCGCACCTCCGTCAGGATTTCCCCTGGCGATAAAGCCGTCTGGTAAAACCCGTAAAAGAAGTCGTCAATGGGTATCTCCCTTTCTCCTTCCGCACCAGTTGCAAGCACCGTTGCCCGGAGCGCAATCATTACCGCCGGGTGATCGTTGGCCGCATCGCCGTGGGCCAAATTACCACCGATGGTGCCCATATTGCGTACCTGCGGATCCGCGATGAGTTGGGTGACATCCCCGAAGATGGGGTAATGTTTTTTCAGCAATTCGGAATGTTCCAACTCGGCTTCCCTGGTGAGGCCTCCAATCCGGATATGACCTCCTTCTTCCCTGATAAATGCCAGATTCGGAATGCGGTTGATGTCTATCAGATACTCCGGGGTAGCAAAACGCAGCTTCATCATTGGAATCAGGCTGTGTCCGCCGGAAAGAATTTTTGCATCGTCCCCGTATTTCTGCAAAAGCGCAATCGCTTCCTGCAGGGTACCGGGCGATTCATACTGGAATGGCTGGGCAATCATGGTGATATGTTTTAATCATTCAAAAAACAGCATCGGAGGTGCTTTCAGGCTGCATTCATCGGGTGCGAAAAAAACGTAATACAGACATGGCCCCCATTTCTCTGGCAAACTGCCTTAGATGGTTCCATATGTATAAAAAACTTCCATTGATCCAGATACCCAGAAACACAAGGGAGTTGCTGAGGTAATAAAGGAAGGTTCCACCGCCCCAGGTCACACTAACCAGCATCCCCGCGATCCCCATCATCGCCCACATCAACGCATAACGGGTTCGGGCGCCCCTGCGGTTCAGCAGAATTCCACCAAGAATGAATAAACAAAAAGCAGCAGTCAATCCAATCGTCAGCGGGGATGAATGAACACTGGTGGCAACGATGGATTCATTACGGGTGCATAAGAGGATGCTGCTCGTATAGGCAAGGACACAAAAAGAGCATTTGGGTAAAAAGATCAAAAAGAGATTACTGATCAGGGGCACATTCAACGAATTCCCCGTGACAGGAGGGGACCCATGTTCCTCGTACACCTGTTGAGGCAGACAAACAGAGCAGGCTGTCTTCGTGTTTTTTTCACACATTATAAATGGCCTTGCGATCGTTGAAAGTCAATACCCGGGCGACTTACCGCTTTTTGGCTGCATCGCGGGGAACACATAAGAAACGCATAAACACGGGTCCGGGAAAAATGTTTAGACAGGGAGGGAAAATATTTCTGAATGGCTCTTGTCGATACCGCGCATAGTTCGTCCAAAAGCTATTTGAGCAGTGCCCTTTGTTTCTTCACGTCCGCTGGTGTGACCGCACTGCCCTTGTTTCCCCAGCTGTTTCTGACATAGTTGAGGACGTCGGCAATCTTCTCATCCACCAGGTAGCCCTGCGCAGCCATCGGCGTATTATACTTGGACCCATTGACGGTGATCTCGCCCTCCTGCCCTTTCAGCACGATCTCGATCAGGTGCGAGACCGGTTTCTTCAGGTAGTCCGCTTTGGCCAGGGGAGGATAAACGCCGGCAAGTCCTTCACCGCTTTCCATATGGCAGGCAAGGCATTCCACCGCATAAACTTCTTTGCCGCGTTTGATACTGGCGGGCAGATCGTAGGTCTGCATGAAAAAGAAACCAAAGAGTATGAGGGAAACCGTTTTTAACATCGTCGTTTTATTTATAGATGACTGCGCGTTATGCAATGGCTGCGATATCAAATGGCAGTTTTCGTATCCGCTTGCCGGTGGCTGCAAAAATGGCATTGCACAGGGCTGGTGCCAGTGGCGGCAGACCCGGTTCTCCCGCTCCCTTGATCGTGGGACCTCCATCGGCCAGGATATGCACTTCAACAGGAGGCATCTCATGCATCCGCAGAATGGGATTATTATGGAAATTGGTTTGAACCGTGCGGCCCTTTTCAAACCGGATGCCATTCTTGGTGGCTGCCGCGATGGCCATCGCCACCGCACCCTCCACCTGGCCCTTCACCGTATCCGGGTTGACCACCGTTCCCATATCGATCACCGCATATACTTTTTCAATCCGAACACCCTTGCCCTGTTTGGAAACTTCCACCACCTGGCCGCAAAGTCCCGCAAAGAAATTATACTGGGCCACGCCCCTTGCGTGACCAGCCGGGAGTTTCCGGTCCCACTGAGCAATCTCTCTCAGTTTGAGCAGGACCCGCTCCGTATCAGACCCTTTCTTAACCATCGCCAGTCTGTAAGCAAGCGGGTCTTTCCCCGCTTTGACCGCCATCTCATCAATGAAACATTCATGTGAAAAAGCGAGCGTGGTGCTGGTTACAGCACGCCAGTACAAGAGCGGGATATGCAGGGGCATATACACGTAACTGCTTTTGAAATGCGGAATTTCATACTGCTGTTCTGCCACCGCTTCTGTCATGGTCTTATCCACTTTGGCTTCGTCAAATCCCGGGTAAAGCGTGGCCCCAATCGACGGAGAAATCACTTTATGCATCATGGCCAGCGGGCTGCCATCCGCACCCAGCCCGGCTTTCAGCAAGGAATACGTGGGCGGGCGGAAAGGCCCGAACATAGTATCATCTTCCCGGGTCCAGATCAGCTTCACAGGCTTGCCGGCTTTTTTGGATAGCGCCACCGCGTCCATGACATAATCATTGATCAAGCGTCTGCCAAATCCGCCCCCGTTGAATTCGAGGTGCAGGTGCACATTTTCTGCGGGAATTTTGAATTCTTTCGGGACCTCTTCCATGATGGCATCCGGCACCTGCGTGGAGGTCCAGATGTGCAGGTGTCCGTCTTCCTTCCAATCCGCCAGGCAATTCATAGGCTCCATTGGCGAATGGGACACAAAAGGCGTCTCATAATAGGCTTCCAGCTTGACCGTGGCCTCGTTAAAAGCTTTACCGAAATCCCCCTGGGCATGATCAGGAACCCCCTCCCTGGAAGACCATTCACGGGCCTGTTTTTCGAAATCAGTCGAATTGAACACATCCTTTCCCTGGTGGTCCCAGTTCATTTTCAGCGCCTTTCTTCCCTGTACTGCCGCATAGTAATTTTCGGCCAGCACTGCAACCGACTCATACCGGGCGATGCCCACGATGCGCTCGCATTTCTCCGTTTTGATCACCCCCTTTACTTTCACGGTTGCACTGTCGTCATAGCCCAACAGCTTGCTTCCAAAGACCGGACTCCGCTCCACCGATGCATACACCATTCCGGGTACTTTGGCATCGATCCCAAATTTCGCCTGTCCATTGGATTTCAGGGGCACATCAGGGCGCATGACTTTTTTGCCGATCTGCCTGAAATCCTTCGGATCCTTCAGCTTCGGCTCTTTGGGAACCGGCAGTCTGGATGCCTCTTCGGCCAGTTCTCCGTAACCCAAGAATTTACCGCTGGGGCGATGAATGACTTTTCCGTCTTGCGCGTAACAGTCGGCCGCAGATACACCCCATTTGGATGCAGCGGCAGCGATCAGCATTTCACGGGCTGCAGCCCCCACGGTCCGGTATCGCTGGTAATTTCCACGAATGCTGTAACTCCCGCCCACACTTTGTCCCTCTCCAAAAACTTTCTCCCCGCCCGTCTGCCTAATCACAACCTGGTCCAGCGATACCTCCAATTCCTCCGTAATCAAAGTGGGAACCGACTGCCAGGTGCCCTGCCCAATCTCCGGCTTGGGGTTGAAAATCGTAATCTTTCCGCCCGGCTCGATATGGATATAGGGCGTCAGGCTTGAACCTTCCGCACCCGGCTCCATCAACTCCGGATTCCATACCCCGCGCGCTACAGACCGGAGGCCCAGGAAAAGCCCGGTACCGGTGACGCCGGTCAACCGGATAAAATCGCGTCTGCCTACTTTGCTTGCTTTTTTCATATCGAAAATTTGAAAAGGCCGGAATGATGTTTCAGCTAGTCTTCAGAAGGTCTGCCGCCCGATGAATGGCGGCACGGATACGCAAGTAAGTACCGCACCTGCACAATATCCCCTGCATCGCAGCGTCAATCTCCTGGTCGCTCGGATTGGGTGTTCTTTTCAAAAGGGCCACAGCATTCATCACCTGCCCGCTCTGGCAATAGCCGCATTGAGGCACCTGGAATTCTACCCAGGCTTTCTGAATGGCATCGCTGGCCTTGTCTTCCAAACCCTCGATGGTGGTGATTTTCTTGCCCGCCGCCACGCTCACCGGCAAACTGCAGGAGCGTACCGGCGTGCCGTCCATGTAGACAGTACAGGCACCGCATTGCGCGATGCCGCATCCAAACTTGGTCCCCGTGAGGTTTGCGAAATCCCGGATCACCCAGAGCAGGGGCATTTGCGGATCAACATCAAATGAGTGTTGCCGATGATTGATGTCTAACTGAATCGTTGCCATAAAATGGAATCCTGTTTAATTTCCCGGATAGGAAATGTACAATTTTCCGATGGCTTTTCCCGACTGCCTTCCGTGTTTATCACACAAAAATGATCTTTGCGTACTGAATCGTATTTGCTGAGTGCGGACCCGCAGGGGGAGGTCCCGGACTTCTTCAGTTCAAGGCCTGCAAGGAATAGGAATAGCGCCAGCAGGATGGTGGTTGGAGCAGCCATGTTCGCGATTTTGACCAAACCTATCCCGCCGTCCGTTGCGCGAAAACCTAAATTCGGCCGAACAGGCTTATTCCGGTATAAACGGCGCTAACCCTTAAGTAAATGTTAAACAAGGCCCAAAACCTGCCAGGGGACCAGAATCGGAAAAATATGCCGGGTAAAAAATGCGTCCGCACGGAAATTTGCATTGAATTTGCAGGACTACCACTGATACCAATCTGATCGATCATGAAAAAACCTCTTTTATCAACAGCAATCCTACTCCTCTCTCTGAGCGCTTTTAGTCAATTGACCGTTTCCGACAAATGCGGCGCCATCAATGTGGATGTGCTGGATGGTAAGATCAACGGGATGCGACCGAACCGAGACATGAACGAATTCAAAAAAGCTTTGCCCTGTTTCACTGCTGCAGACGAAGAGAACAGCGGTGCAGCCTGCGGTGCCGCGCTCTACTTCAAGGACAAGGACTTCGTCCTTTATACGGACCGCGACTATTTCGAATTCCATGAAAAAACAAAAGCAAAACTCAGCATCCCCCTGATGGGCGCAAAAAAAGGCAGCCTGTTCAATCACCTGGGCAACCCAAAACTTAAAGACGGCAACTGGGAAGCCTACCAGACTTCCTACGGGATCCTCGTGGTTTTCTATAACCCGGCTGGAACCATCAACCGGGTCATCATCAGCACACAGACTGCCGAAACAATCCAGGTCTGCGAAAAGAAACCAGCGTTACCCTGATAAATGAAAGACGGAAACCGGCTGGCCCCCGGCTTCCTCAACGGCAACGGATCGCACATAGGGCTCCAGCCAGGATACAAATTCCCTGGCCGCCAATCGCTGTGGTGTAGATAGGACGATTTCCGTCCCTTGGGCAAAGTATGCCTCGATGGTCCTGCGCAAGCCTTCAAAAACCGATGGCTCATAGTTGACATCACTCATGAGCAACAAGTCACAGGCTACCAGCTCCCGGAACTCCATCCAATTGACCTGCCGGCAAACCATATTGTGATACCGGTTATGGATAGCCGATGCTCGTGCATAGACGAGGGCCTCCTGGTCTTTGTCTGTGCACAATACCCATTCCGCCCCAGGCGCCACGAACAGGGAAGGCAGGCCCAGGCCCGCGCCCATTTCCAGCAATTTTTTCCCGGCGTACAAAGAAGGATGTTCGTTCAGCCATTGGCAGAGCGCCAGGGATGCGGGCCATATTTTTGACCAGTATGGGAACGCATCGCCCCCGCGCCGTTCTCCTTCATTCCATGCCGCCCGGACGCGTGCGGCATCGGGCACGAACACATGCAGACGCCGATCTCCAATCCAAACAGTCTGAAGTTCTTCCACGGGCGGAAACATCATGTCATTTGTCTTATGGAATTCAGGCATGAAGGGTTTATTAAACGCTGCTCAGGTTTCCGGAACAAAGATGCGTAAAAGGCCGGCATATTATGTCCAAGGCTTACCTTCGGAATGCATCCCCTCAATTCAAACAACCATGGAACGGATTTGGCAATCAGACCTGAAATTCATTCGGAATCATATTTCATTATTTATATACGTTGGCGTTGCGCTCTTATCGCCCACATTCCTTATGGCGCAAAACGCCGCAGAAAAACGCTGGAAAGAAAGGGCGCTCCGCACGACGATCATTCGCGATCAATGGGGCATTCCGCATGTCTATGGAAAAACAGACGCAGACGCCGTATTTGGACTCATGTATGCACAGTGTGAAGACGATTTTCCCAGGATTGAAATGAACTATGTGGAAAAACTGGGGAGGTTGTCCGAGGTCAATGGAGAGAAAGATATCTGGAATGACCTGTACCTGCGCATGATCATAGACAGCACAGACGCGATCCAAGACTATCAGAAAAGTCCGGCCTGGCTAAAAGAACTGCTTCAGGCCTGGAGCGATGGCATTGAGTACTACCTCTATAAACACCCTTCAGTCAAACCGGCCTTGCTGCGGAAGTTCCCCCCGTGGTATCCGTTGCTTTGGACAGATGGGAGCATCGGCGCCATCAATACTGGTAACATCACTGCGGAAGACGTAAAACTTTTTTATGCTTCCGGAACAAAGACGGAAGCAGATCCCAGTTGGGAACTGGGTGCCATGCATAAAGCAACGGGAAAGCCAGGAAGCAACGAAGGCCCGCTTTCCTCAGCGGAGCCTGTTCATCCCCTCGCCGTTGAGCGGGGCATGTCTTCCGCCCTTGAACGATCCCTGTTAAAAGAACTTTCCGGCTCCAACGGCTTCGCCATCGCGCCTTCAAAGTCGGCTTCCGGACACGCCATGCTCTATATCAACCCGCATGTCACGTTCTATTTCCGGCCGGAAGTGCAGATGAGCAGTGAAGAGGGCCTGATGGCCTACGGCGCGGTCACCTGGGGACAATTTTTCATCTACCAGGGATTCAATGCCCATGGGGGATGGATGCATACTTCGGGCAATACGGACGTGGCGGATGAATACGACGAAACGATCGTCACGGAAAACGGAAAACGTTACTACAGGCATGAAGGCAAGCTGAAACCGGTGGGGGAAAGGAAGATCCTCATCCGATACCGCGATTCTTCGGTTATGCGTCAGCGGGAGTTTACGGCTTTCAGCACCCACCATGGGCCGGTGATGTCCGGAAAGGGCAATAAATGGATCAGTGTGCGCCATTACAACCGGGCACTAAACAGCCTGGAGCAAAGCTGGCTGAGGACCAGGTCAGCGGGTTTCACGGATTTTCAGAAAGTGATGGACATGCGCGGAAATACTTCCAACAACACCGTATATGCAGACCGCGAAGGCAACATCGCATACTGGCACGGCAATTATATGCCGCGCCGCGATACCAGGTACGATTGGTCCAAACCAGTTGACGGTTCTGTGGAATCCACTGAATACAAGGGATTGCATGAAGTCAAAGAGACCGTGCACGTCATCAATCCATCCACGGGATGGATCCAGAATTGCAATTCCACCCCGTTTACGGTTTCAGGCAGTTCCAGCCCGTCAAAAAAGGACTATCCTTTCTACATGGCGCCGGACGGGGAAAATTTCCGGGGCATCAGTGCCATCCGGCAATTGGAAGGAAGCGGGAAATTCACGATGGACGACCTGATCCGGGCCGGTTACAATACCTACCTTCCTGCCTTTGCCGTGCTGGTGCCTGCACTGATTCGCTCCTTTGATCAAAACGTGCCCCGGGATAACCAGCTTTGGCAGGAAATCCATGAAGCCATCGACAGCCTTCGCGGCTGGGATTATCATGCCTCGGGTGGTTCCGTTGCCACCACACTGGCCGTGGAGTGGGCTCAGAAGCTGAGCCCCGTGATTCAAAAAATATACATCGACCCGGGAGAGAATGACCAGGTCAACGCCACCCGTTTGTTTGCGGAGCGTGCGGGACCGGATGATCTGCTGCTCCCCTTCCGTTGGGTGATCCGTGACCTGGGCGAAAGATTCGGAGCCTGGCGCATGCCCTGGGCTGAGGTCAACCGTTTTCAGCGACTCACCGGCTCCATCCGGCAGGTTTATGACGATGCGAAGCCCAGCCTGCCTGTGCCCTTCGCCGCTTCCACCTGGGGCTGCCTGCCTGCTTTTGCCAGCAGAAGAATGGAAGGCACGCAGAAGCGCTATGGCTTTGGGGGTAACAGTTTTGTTTGCGCAGTGGAATTTGGCCCACGAATCCGCGCCAAATCCCTGTTGGCCGGAGGCATCAGCAATCAGCCCAACTCCATTCACTTCACGGACCAGGCAGAGCTCTATACCCACGGGCGATTCAAAGATGTACTCTTCTACCGGGAAGAAGTGGAGAAAAACGCCACACGCGTCTATCGGCCTGGGGAATAGGATGAATTGGCTGGCAACTGCTATCTTCAATAAATTCATACTGGTTTCATCGATCCAAAAACATCAACCTGGCAATCATGATCCGATTGGTCATACTCGGCATTTTTCTCCCCTTGGTGGTGGCCTCACAGTCTTTCCAATTCAGCCCGGAGAAAATCAAAAGCCTCGACTCCCTCTTTAAAAGTCAGTACGCGGCAACTGAGCCTGGCGTAATCACCATCCTGGCAAAGGACGGTAAACCGATTTACCGGAAAGCTTATGGCATGTCCAACCTGGAACTGGGTTTGCCCTTGAATACGGAACACAAGATGGGCATCGGCTCCATCTCCAAGCAGTTCGCGGCCGTGTCCATCCTGCTCTTGCAACAAGATGGAAAACTGGACATCAGGGACGATATCCGGAAATACCTGCCGGCTTATAATACTTATGGCCGAAAAGTAACGATTGAACACCTGCTCTCCCATACCAGCGGAATCCCTTCCTACACGGAGTTGTATGGGTTCGACACACTGGTGAACAGACAGGTATCCAACCAGACACTGGTGAAGTTTTTTGAATCCAGACCGCCCATTTTCGAACCCGGCACAAACTGGAGTTACTCAAACTCCGGCTATGTACTGGCTGCCATCATCATAGAAAAAGTCTCCGGAATGGCGTATAATGATTTTCTGCAAAAGCGGATTTTCCAACCCTTGATGATGACCGAGACCACTTTAGGAAGTTCTGATTTCCTGATTCCAGGCAAAACGGGCGAGTATAATGGAATAAGTCCCAAGGGCCGTATTAAAATGGAAACACAATACCACTGGTATTGGGCTTATGGCGCCGGACAGATTGTGAGCACCGTGGACGATATGCTGAAATGGGATGAAGCTTTGTATAATCCAGCATTTCTTCGACCGGACCTGCGCGAACTTGCCTTTCGAAGTTTTATCCTGACAGACGGAACAGACGCTCACTACGGGTTGGGTTGGGCGATTGATAACCTGGGCAGCAAAACCGTCATCCGGCATGGAGGCTCCATAGGGGGCTACCGTTCTGATGGGATCCGGATTCCGGAAGACCGTCTTTACCTGCTGGTCATGTCCAATACCGGCGCCACCAATTCCGGATTGCTCACCAACAAGATGATCACCATACTCTACGATATGCCTGCCTTGACAGAAAACAGGAACGTGCAGCAAAGCTGGAAAGAAATCGAAGGCGTGTATGAGTCGCCTAACGCCGGTCTCAGACTGCAACTAAATTATGGATCCCGCCCTTCATATTATACTATCCGGGTAGACAGTGTAAACCGTGTAACTGCGCAAAGAACCGGTGGTACGGCTACCACCCTGAGCCCCGCCGGTAAAGACCTGTTGTTCGATAAAAACAATCCATACAACGCCTGGAAAATTGCCCGCAATGCCCAGGGCGTCGTGGAAGGGATACAGTTTCAGCATCACTTCCCGTCATATGGGCCGGAACGCTTCAACAAGCGCATAAGTGCCGCCCTGCCTCCGGCAAAAGCCATTGTAAAAGCAGATTCGGCTATGCTTGTACGGTACAGGGGTACTTATGATCATCCTTTTGGCGACCGGCTTAACATCCTCCTGGAAAAAAATCAGCTTTTTATGGAGACTCTGCCCTTCGGCAACAGGACGACTTTACATTGGATACAGGGCAACACTTTCCTTGTGAAGGAAACAGATATGGAAGTAATATTCGACGCGGACAAAAAGGGCAATATCACAGGCATCCGATTCCACAACGGATTTACCGAAAACCTGCTCCGTAAAGTGGAGGAGATTTATTGAGCTCAGGATTTCACCTCAGGCCTTCGGATCATCAACCCATAACCGGAAAGTTCCAATGCCTTCATGAATTTCCGGGCATCATCCGGCGGCAATAATTTTTCGTCCATCTTCACTTTTTATTTGACGTACCCGGGGATATACTTAGGGAATGAATTTTCCAGCCAGGTCCGGAATTTTCCAATTTTGGCGAACTCAACCAATAATCCGCTGAAAAAAAGATAGCCGGCAATACCAGGGTTGTGACAATGGGACTGACGGCAATTCCATTGACGGTCTCCAGGCCCAGGTTTTTTGCCAATTAGGTTCCAAAACCAGTCAAGCCTTTCCAGGTCTTCTGAAACAGGTACGCCCACAAATACGGGCAGTAGAAAAAGAATGCCTGAAATGATGATATTTCTGAATCCAGCAATCCGCTTCTGGATGGCAAATTTTTTTGATCGCCTCCAAATTGATAATTTAAGGTTAGGTAAATCAAACGGTATGAAAAAATTACTTCTAGCCTTTCCGGCTATCCTGCTGATCCTTTCATCCTGCGGTGGCAGCAGACAGGCCAGCACCGGACTTTCAGAAACTGAGGTGACCAGCCTCGTCAATGGAAAAGACTTCTACTTTCGCGCAGAGCAAATGCTTCCTCAGGGCGGCAAAACACGTGTTCTGACCGAATCTTACTCTTTCAAAGTAACCCCCTCCCAGCTGGTATCGGATCTGCCTTATATGGGTCGCGCATTTACGGCAAATATGGGCTCCGGTGATGGAGGAATGCGATTCACCTCAAAGGACTTCACTTACCAGCAAAATCCCGGGAAAAATAATGGCTGGAATGTCTATATCTATCCCAAAGACCAACATGACGTAAGGGAATGCATCCTGAATATTTTCAGTAATGGAAGAGCGGACCTGCTCATCAACTCAAACAATCGACAGCAGATCCGATACAACGGATATGTAATGGCAAACAAATCCAACTAAAATGAAACATGCTTTCCACCTGCATCTTGTTGGTTTCCTTTCTGCAATTACTTTTTCTTTAGTTGGAACTCAATTCCTTGTTGCGCAAGAAATTGGTGCCCAGCTCTATTCCTTCCGCAATCAGATCCCGAAAGATGTAGCAGGCACCCTGAAAAAAATCAGGACCATGGGTATCCGTGAAATCGAGGGAGGAGGAACTTATGAGATGTCCATGAGTGATTACCGTGCCGTCCTGGACCAGCTGGGATTTGACATGGTGAGCATCGGCGCTGATTTTGAAAAATTACAGAATGACCTGCCTGCTGTCATCAGCGAAGCCAAAGCCCTGGGCGCGCGTTATGTCGTCTGTTTCTGGATACCGCATGCAGAGGGCGATTTTGCCATGACAGAAGTGGATAATGCAGCGGAGGTATTCAACCGAGCAGGGAAAATCCTGAAGGAGAGCAATCTTCAGCTCTGTTATCATCCACATGGATACGAATTCCGGCCTTATCAGCAGGAAACCCTTTTTGATCAGCTGGTGAAAAAAATGGATCCCCGATATGCCAATTTTGAAATGGATGTATTCTGGATCAGGCATCCTGGTCAGGATCCGGTTGCTTTGATCAAAAAATACCCGGGTCGCTTCCCCCTGATGCACCTCAAAGACCGCGCTCACGGTACGATCGGAAACCAGGACGGTCGCGCTGACGTAGAAACCAACGTGGTCCTGGGAAAAGGAGATGTAGGAATCGAAGCCATCATGGAAGAAGCCCTTCGCTCTGGCGTCAAACACTTTTTTATCGAAGACGAATCCTCGCGGTCCATGCAACAGGTTCCGCAGAGCCTCGCCTTTTTGAAATCCCTCCAACAGAAAAAATAATGTTCTTCCACAGGATTCTCATGGCCCTGCCAGTTCTACTTATTTTGATGACGATAGACTCGTGCCTACGGGTAAGTGCGCAAGACAAGCCAGGGCGTGCGGAACTGCTACTCCCTGCAAAGATGGACAGCCTGATGAGCACAGTTCCGGACTTTAGCGGTGTGGTGCACCTGGCCCTGGACCGGGGCCGGACCGTTTTTGAGAAAGCATACGGCTTCCGAAGCTACCATGATAAAGTACCGCTTAAAACGACCGACCTGTTCGAGCTTGCGTCCATTTCTAAGACTTTTACAGCCATGGCCATCGTTTCCCTGAAACAGGAGGGTATGCTTTCTTATGATGATCCCATCGCCCAATATATTTCGATTCCTTATCCGGGCATCACCATCCGGCATTTGCTGAATCACACCAGTGGCCTGCCGGACTACCAGGCCGTCATGGATCAGCGCTGGGACAAAACAAAAGTGGCCGGTAACCCGGACATCATCGCCTACCTAAGCCGGTATATGCCGCCTGCTTTCTTTCTGCCTGGTGAAGCCTATGAGTACAGCAATACCGGCTATGTGTTGCTGGGCAGCATCGTGGAAAAAGTCTCCGGCATGGATTTTACGGTTTTTTGCCGGAACCGGTTTTTCAACCCCTTGGGTATGAGTCGGACCGATATACGCTCCAACGAGGCAAAAAAAATGATCCCCGACTTCACCCTTGGCCACATCTGGGTAGATGCCCGAAAACAGTTTATCCGGGCAGATTCCTTTCCGTCTTCAGACTATACCATCTGGCTGGGCAACCGCAAAGGACCTGGTCGCGTGAGTTCGAATGCTCAGGATCTTCAAAACTGGGATATCGCGCTCTATGAAAGCAAGCTGTTCTCGGGTATCGCCCTTGAAGAAGCCTTCACCCCGGGCAGGCTTAATAATGGAAAGGAAATTGAATATGGTTTTGGATGGATGATCCACCATCACGAAAAACTGGGCAGGATCATTTGGCACTCCGGAGACAATCCGGGCTACCGAACCAGGCTGATGCGATATGTTGACAAAGGCATCACCCTGATTGTGCTTTGCAACAATGCCTACCCCGGCTTTGACCGTTTGATGGACAAGCTTGAAGGATTGCTGTACTGATCATTTTTTCTGCTGTATACGGTACGCCTGGATCAGGGGCGGATTCTCCGGGCTTAGTGTGAATGAAACCTCCAGCATGCCCCGCGCGCATTCCAGCAAGAAGCTGCCCCGCAGGTTATTCTCCGCCACCATCGGGTATACTTTCTGAATCGGACCTACTTTGGCAAAGAGATCAGACGATTCTTTCTGCAGAAGGTCGATTGGATAATCCGGGAAGAAATTCTCTGCGAAAAACGACAACTTCTCCGCTCCTTTCCAGTCGGTCAGGACTTTGACCAACTCAGCCTGTCGCTGTCTGAGAATCGGGGGAACAGCCACCGGCCTGGGTTTAAGCCCAGCGCCCCGCACAAGGGTGTCCAGCACTTCAAAATTGATCATGCCCATGGGTGCATAGGTCCGGTTTCCAAATGCCACCACGCCGATGCCATATTCCGGCATGATCCGCCACTGAGATCCAAAACCGGGCAATCCTCCGCTGTGGTCTACATAAGTCCTTCCTTCGCAATCCCGGGTCCATCTGAGTCCGTAGGCATAGGCGGAAGCCAGCACACAGGTCCTGCCGGATGGATAGCGAAAGCTGGTATTGAATCCCGCGAAACGCCAGGGATGGTGCATCTCCCGTATCGAACTTCGACTAAGCGGCCCGGTTAGTGGCTCATCGGAAGGGGGCCAGGCCTGTAAATGAACCGACATATACCTTGCATAGTCTTCCACGGAGCTGAGCATGGCGCCCATAGCCCCCCAGGATCCATCGGGCGTATCATGGAGCAGTTCTTCCTCCCGCCAGCTGCCGTAGATCCGGCGATAACCATGGGCCAGCAGATCAGCCGGCACATCGGCATACTCATAGGTGGTATGAACCATTCCCAGGGGCTGGAAAATGTGCTCACGGATATAAAGCTGATAGGGCATTCCGGAAACCCTGGTGATGATCTTTCCCAGGAGGGCAAAACCGAGGTTGCTGTATTCGTAGGCAACTCCCGGGGCGTTCGAAAACGACAACAGATTTTTGATCAAGTCCATCAGGTCCTTATCCGTATCAGACAACTGGCGATCTCCCCAGGGATTATCCTCCGGGAAGCCCGCCCCATGCGTCATCAGGTGACGAATGGTAATCTTCGGCGCGTCCGTCGTGGGATAGCGAAGCCCGGACAATTCGGGGATATAGCGTTCCGCCGGATCATCCAGGTTCAGTTTTCCCGCATCCCTGAGTTGAAGCACAGCCATACACGCAAAGCTCTTGCTCATGGAAGCGATGCGGAAAACCGACTTCGAAGTCGCCGGTATTTTTTTTGAGATATCCGTATACCCTAAAGATCCCGTATGCATCAACTGACCATCTACTACAATCCCATAAGCAAGACCGGGAATATGATTGGCTCTGGCGTGCGCCTCAAAGAGCCGGTCGATCACCGGAAACATGGCCTCGATCCGCCTGATCCTTGTGGAATCATTCCATGGATTGTCTATTTGGTTGCCATCGGAGACTTGCTGCGCATAAATCCCGTTGCAGGCAAACACCAGTATCCAAAAACACGCAGTAGCGGCAAATTTTTTTTCATTTATCATGACCCTATATGCGATAAGTTAAGCATGCATCGGGATTTCCCAAATCAGTACTGCTCAAGTTTCCGGACAGCATCGGCCAGCATACTTTTGGCCAGGAAGAGATTCTCAAGGGGAATGGCAAAGGGAATGGGGCTGTCCAGGCTAGCGCATCTTACCACGGGCGCATCCAGCCATTCAAAACAATGCTCACCGATCCAGGCGGCGATCTCTCCCCCGATCCCTCCGGTCAGCGTATCCTCGTGCAACACCAATACCTTACCCGTACGTTTAACCGAATTCCGGATGGCCTCATAATCCAGCGGCAGGAGGGTCCTAAGGTCCAGGATATCCAAGGAAAGATCATCGCGTTCCTCCGCATGGCGCTGCGCCCAGTGCACGCCGCTGCCATAGGTAATGATGCTGAGATCCGTTCCCTCCTGCACCTGCCTGGCCACCCCGATGGGGGTTTCATAATATCCCGCGGGTACGCGTCCGCTGACAGATCGATAGAGCGCCTTATGCTCGAAGTACATGACCGGGTTGGGGTCATTGAAAGCCGCAATCAGCAAACCCTTGGCATCCTCCGGTGTAGACGGATAAACGACTTTCAGCCCCGGGGTATGCACAAACCAGGCCTCGTTGCTTTGGGAATGGAAGGGTCCAGCCCCCACACCAGCGCCGGTGGGCATCCGGATCACTACGTCCGCCCGCTGCCCCCAGCGATAATGGATCTTTGCCAGGTTGTTGATGATCTGGTTGAAGCCCACCGTCACAAAGTCCGCGAACTGCATTTCCATCATGCTTTTATATCCTTCCAGGCTGAGTCCCAGTGCCGCACCCACAATGGCACTCTCGCAAAGTGGGGTATTGCGCACCCGAGCCTTTCCGAATTGCGCCACAAAGCCTTCCGTAATCTTGAAGGCCCCTCCATACTCCGCAATATCCTGTCCCATCAGGACCAGGTTATCGTGCATCTCCATGCTTTGCTGCATCCCTTCTCTGACCGCGTCAATAAAACGGATCTCCGGCTCGCGAAGCGCAGGCTTCACCTCCCTTGCCGATCCCAGGCTGAACGGCCGTGGGGCATAAACATCCGCCATTTCATCCTGCCGAACCTTCGCTGGCAACTGTGCTGCGATGTCATCCTCTTCCACCAGGCCGGCCCTGATACTATCATCAATGTATACCCGAAATTCGTCGCGTATGGCATTTACACTTTCGTAATTGAGCACGCCCTGGTCCAGCAGGAAGTGTTCAAAATTGACTACCGGGTCTCTGGTCGCCCACTCTTCAAACAGATAGGCGGGCACATACCTGGTCCCGCTAGCCTCCTCATGACCGCGCATCCGGAAGGTCATGCATTCAATCAGGTAGGGTTTCTGCTCCCGTATGCAATAATCACGAACGCCTTTGATGGTGTCAAAGACCGTGAGGATATTATTGCCGTCTATCTGCACTCCCTCCATACCATAGCCACGGGCGCGGTCCACCAGGTGCTTGCAGCGATACTGTTCATTCACGGGGGTGCTGAGTCCATACCCGTTGTTCTCAATGACGAAAATCACGGGCAGGTCCCAGACGGCAGCTACATTCAGCGCCTCATGGAAATCTCCTTCAGAAGTTCCTCCATCCCCGGTGAAAGCCAGGGAAACTTTTTCTTTACCCGAAAGCTTTGCCGCCAACGATGTCCCATTGGCCTGGGTCAGCTGCGGACCAAGATGGGAAATCATGCCGCAGATATGATGCTCCGGAGACCCGAAATGAAAACTCCGCTCTCGTCCCTTGCTGTACCCTTCGCGCTTGCCCTGCCACTGCAGAAAAAGTTTCTCGAGGGGCATGTTTCGCGTGGTGAAAACGCCGAGGTTTCGATGCAGGGGCATGATCCATTCGTCTTCCCGAAGGGCCATGGTGGCGCCCACGGAAATGGCTTCCTGTCCGATGCCGCTGAACCATTTGGAAATCTTCCCCTGGCGAAGCAGGATGAGCATCTTCTCTTCAATCATCCGGGGCAGCAAAAGTTTCCGGAACAGGTCGATGAGTTCCGCGTTGGTCAGATTTTTCCGGTCGTACAAAAGCATGGGTTAAAGTTCGGGAGGATTTGTTGCATTCCGGTTAAGTGCAGCCAAAAAAAGAAGGCCCCGGAAGATTTCCCGGGGCCCTGGATCAATGGTGCGTTTACTTTTTTCTGAATCCCTTATCCATCGCCTCCAGCAGCGTGACGATGACGGATACCACGAGGCTGAAAGCCAGCGCCCACCAAAAACTGTCCACGGAAAATCCGTCCACCAGTTTTGCTCCAAACATCACGATGAGGGCATTGATGACCAACAGGAAAAGGCCCAGGGTCAGGATGGAAATGGGAATGGTGAGGATGACCAGCAATGGCTTTACAAAAGTATCCAGCAAGGCCAGTACCGCCGCTGCAATGAGCGCTGCCACGAAATTATCAATGTGGATCCCGGGCAGGATATAGGAGGCCAGGATGATGGCGATCCAGGAAAAAAACAATCTCAGTATAAATCCCATATGGCTCGGTTTGAAGAAAGGTACATTTTTTAAACTACAACAAGTTCATAGAAGTCTTCTTCTACCAGGTAGCGGTTTGCCAGTTCAGTCAGTTCTTTTCCGGAGATCTGTTTGATGGTGCGGACCGATTCTTCAAAATAGGATTTGGTGAGCCCGTTCAGGACCAGGTTTTTCCAGCGACCAATAATCTGGAACGGGCCGTCCAGATCGCCCAGGATGGTGCCAATCAGGTAGTTCTTCACCATCATCAGTTCATCTTCCGGGATGGTGCCCTCCCGCAGTTTTTTCATCTCCAGGTACACTTCCCGGATCGTGGCTTCGCAAACCTCCCTGCCCGCCTCCGTACTCACCACCCACGCGGAGTCCTGCAAATGATTCTGAAGAAAACTGTAGATGCCGTAAGTATATCCCTTGTCTTCGCGGATATTGTCCATCAGCCGGGACCCAAAGAATCCTCCGAGCAGGGTATTGAGCACCTGTGCGCCCTGGAAATCAGGATGGTGGCGATTGATAAATGGCCTGGCCAGCCTGATGGCACCCTGCACACCATTGGCATCATTGATCACCCTTTGTTTTTTTGGGGTGGCCGGTGTTCGCGGGTGCTGGGGTTCTGCTTCCGGAGTGGCCCGAAATGGCAACTGCCCGAAATATCGATTCAGGATTTCATAGAGGTTGGAAGGGAGGTAACCGGCTACAAATATTTTTACATGACCCTGCTGGTAGTAGCGACTGTAGAATTCCCGGATTGATTGAATATCCAATCCATCATAGGTTTCAACCGTATGGTTTTTCCCATATGGATGTGCCTTCCCGTAAAGATATTCATCGATCAGGCGATTGGCCACCACGTCACATTTTTTGAGGTTGACCGCCAGTCTTTGCTTCATGTTCTGCTGGTAAATCGCCAGTTCTTCTTCCGGAAAGCGGGCATCCGTCAACAGCTCCTGTACCATCGGCATCAGGGACTCCAGGTGTTTTGTCAGGCCATGAAAAACGAGGTTGGCTGTTTCATTGTAGCAGTTTCTGTTCAGGTAGGCCCCGTAGTAATCGAAGGTCTCGTTGACTTCAAAGGCAGTCTTGAGCGAAGTGCCGTTTTTAATCAGGAAACTGGCAGCGGCTGCAATCCCATCCTTTTCTTCATAACTATTGCCTGCGTAAAAAACCCATTCTACCTGGATCACTTCTTCGGCTCCCGCATTGATTGCCCAGACCTGGACGCCGTTGTCCAGCGTATACACATCGCATGCTTTCAGCTGGAGTTCGAATTCCACCGCATCTTTAATCCTGGGAGGCTGCTTTCTGTTTAATATCGTTTGACTCATTTTGTTTGTGTTTGTTGGGTGGAGGATTCTTTTCCCGCCAGATAATAGAGCGTATTGCTGTTTCCTGTCCTGAACAGCCGCCTGCACTCTTCCTGGATCTCCACAGCCGTCACCTTGCGGTATTTCTCCAGCTCCGTGTTCATTTCCTGCGCGTCTCCCAGGAGTTCATAGAATGCCAGGCTCCCGGCACGGTTCATCACGCTCATGTCTTCAAATGCCATGATGCTCTCCGTCTTGTTTTTGACTTTTTCCAGTTCACGTTCGTCCACGGGATGCTGCTTTATCTGTTCCAGTTCTTCCTCCACAGCGGTTTCTGCAGCCTCGATGGATACCCCCTTCACCAGCTTGCCTTCCACCACTACCATCCCGGGATCAAGGCTTCCAAAATGGTAGCAATCGATATTGCTGAAAAGTTGTTTCTCCTTGACCAGGCGCTGGTATAACCTGGACGAAGCGCCACCGCCCAGCATATCTGTGATGAGATCCACAGCGTAGTAGCGATCGTCTGTCCTGGAGCACATATGCCAGGTTTTATAAAACGCATCCAGGGGCACGGCGGCCTCCACCGTTTTACGTCGGTCCCGAGTCTGTTCCGGCTCAGGAGGCAGGTTACGGGTATACTTTATACCCGGCGGGATGTCCCCGAACCATTTTTCAGCCAGGTGCCTGACATGATCGGTATACACATTCCCCGCCACCACCAGGATGGCATTAACGGGCGTATAGTGCTTGAAGAAAAAGCGCTTGACATCTTCCAGTCGCGCGTTTTCAATATGCGACAACTCCCGGCCAATGGTCATCCAACGGTAGGGATGCTGTGTATAGACGAGTTCGCGCATATGCATCCACGCATCCCCGTATGGCTTATTCAGGTAATGTTCCTTGAATTCTTCGCTGACCACTTTACGTTGCACATCCAGGCTTTTGTCGCTGAAGGCAAGAGACAGCATCCGGTCGCTTTCCAGCCAGAAAGCCGTTTCCAGGTTTTCAGCCGGAAGCTGGCAATAGTAATTGGTCAGGTCATTGGTGGTATAGGCATTGTTTTCCCCGCCGGCCACCTGCAGAGGCTCATCATATACCGGGATATTGACGGAGCCTCCAAACATGAGGTGTTCAAACAAATGCGCAAAGCCGGTCCGGGATGCGTCTTCATCCCTGGCGCCTACATCGTACAAAACATTTACCACGGCCATGGGCGTGCTGTTGTCCTGGTGGACAAGCACTTTGAGGCCGTTGGAAAGCACAAAACGGTCGAATTTGATCATGATGCAAATATCCGTTTGAAAAGTCAATCCTGATCAGTGAATGGGACGGGAACGAAAACTTCTTTCCCCGAGGCGTGTTCAGAGAATACTGATGGGCTTCAACCAGAGGACTTCCGGCTGATTATCACGCATCACCACGAAACGGAGTTTTTCGCCCAGGTTTTGCATGAGACTCTTATACACAAGGATATTATTGCTGTAATTGTTGCCCACACCCAGGATCACGTCTCCGGGCTTGAACCCGGCTTCCTCGCCGGGAGAACCAGGGACTACGTCTTCAATGATGACGCGACCGTCCACATAATAAACCCCCAGGCCCGTATAGGCATAATCAAAGGGCTCATTATAGGCCCGGTTGGGCGTGATATGGATTTCACGCTTCCTGTAATTGAGGATCACATTGAACCTGCGTAACAGGTCATTGCCAATCAATCCGCCCAGGAAGGGATAAGAGGTCACATTGTATTCATCGTCAAACAAAAAAGTGGGCACGTTCCGGAACTTGTAGGGGCCAAGGCGCAGTTCCCGCACGGTGGTCAGCCTCATGGACATTTTTCCCCCCAACCCTTCGGCCTGCGTCACCAGGGGCGCTTTCTTTTTCCTGCCCAGCACGGAACTGTCGCGCAGGTAGTCCTCACTCAGCAAAAAACTCAGGCCCGCGCCCGTATCGAAATAGAATCGGTTGGCAAACTGATCACGGTCTTTAAACCGCAGGTTCAGGATCGGCAGCGAAGTAAGCGCAGGACGCAGGATATGTCCTCCACGCGGATACTTCATTTCCCCGGGTGCATAAACCTCCATCAACAGGGTGTCATAGTTGAGTTTTACGATGTACCGGTTCAAAAAGGAATAGCCCACGATCCCGTCGATTTTGATCCCGTACACACTGGTCAGGATCTCATAGTCATTCACATGGAAATTCAGGCTGTCCGTCCTTAGTCCCGGCAGATTCAAACGGGCGTTATAGAGAAACCGTACATTCCGGATGCCGCCAATGCCGCGGATAGTCTTATCGGATGCTTCCGTTGGAATATTTAGTTCCAGGCAGGTGGAGGAGTCTAGCGAAATTCCACCGGAACCCGTATCCAGGATAAAATTCAGGCTGTCCGGATAATCATTGACGGTTGCCTTGATCAGGATCACGCCGCCACTCAGCAATTTCATGGGAACAGTGGTCAACTTCAGGGCCGGTGGCTCGCTGAACTCCTCCTGCGCACAGATGATGGGTTGGACAACCCAGCATAATATAAAAATGGTCAGGCAACGTAAGCTGTTCATCGTTCTAAGTGAAGGCAATTGGGGCCACCAAAAGGCTGCGGCATACCAAAATAACAACTTATTTGCTTCATCCTGGACCGGACCGGATTCCATTCATCGCAGAACCTTTCCTGGTGTACATTTGTTTTCCAAAAGAAAAGGAATACCGGATGCAGTTGAAGGACCTCTACCAGAAAGCATTGAACTTTGAATTTCTATCCGCGGAAGAAGGGCTGTTTCTGTTTACCCAGGCTCCCCTGGCAGATTTGATGGCTGTGGCCGATGCGCTTCGCCGCGTGCAGGTGCCACATGGTAAAGTGACCTGGCAGATCGACCGGAATGTGAATACCACCAATGTCTGCGTGGCCAACTGCAAATTCTGCAATTTCTACCGCGTTCCCGGGCATGCCGAGGCCTATATCACGGACATGCCCACCTACCGGAAAAAAATCGCCGAAACGCTCCAGTTTGGGGGCGATCAATTGCTGCTCCAGGGAGGACACCACCCGGAACTGGGCCTTCAGTTTTACACGGATACGTTCAGGTCCATCAAAGCGGAATTTCCAAACATAAAACTCCACGCACTCGGGCCGCCCGAAGTGGCCCATATCACCAAACTGGAAAAGTCCACGCACCGGGAGGTGCTGAAAGCTTTGAAAGAAGCAGGATTGGACTCCCTGCCGGGGGCAGGCGCGGAAATCCTGGTGGACAGGGTGCGCCGACTCATCAGCAAGGGCAAATGCGGGGCACAGGAGTGGCTGGATATCATGGCCGAAGCCCATCAGCAACATATCACCACTTCGGCCACCATGATGTTTGGCCACGTGGAAACCCTGGAAGAACGATTCGAACACCTGTTGAAGATTCGTGAAGTGCAAAGTCGCAAACCCTCAGACGCCAAAGGATTCCTGGCCTTTATCCCCTGGACCTTCCAGGACGTGGATACCCTCCTGACCCGGATCCGGGGCGTTCAGAACCTCACCACGCCCGAGGAATATATCCGCATGATTGCCATCAGCCGGATCATGTTGCCCAATATCAAAAATATCCAGGCTTCCTGGCTCACGGTGGGCAAGGCCGTTGCCCAGGTCTGCCTGCACGCCGGCGCAAACGATTTTGGGTCGATCATGATCGAAGAAAATGTGGTATCCGCCGCGGGAGCGCCCCACCGCTTCACCTACAAGACCATGCAGGACGCCATCCGGGAAGCGGGCTTCGAACCGCAGCTGAGGAACCAGCAATATGGATGGAGGGAATTGCCGGAAGCGATCCAGGAGCAGGTTATTGACTACTGACGCATTGCGAATTCCGTATTGCGAATTAGAAATCCGGAATTCGGAATCCGCAATTGAACCCACATGCAACTTTCCCGGCTTTTCGATCATCTAACCCTACATGAACAGAAAAGAACCCTCGCTCATCTTTTGCATCCTGATGGATCTGGCAGGCTTTGCAACCTATTCCATTCCTTTGCTGGGTGAATTTGGCGATATTCTCTGGGCGCCGATATCATCGGTTGTCTTCTTCCTGACCTTTGGCGGCTGGAAAGGTGCCATGGGTGGTATCTTTAACTTCATCGAAGAAATCCTTCCGGGCACTGATTTCATTCCCAGCTTCACGCTGATGTATTTCCTGCAGCGGAAAAGCCGGCCATCCATCCAGACCCCCATCAAAATATCATAGGCTCGGACCGGTAAATGCAGCGAGGATACGCTCAAGATTCCGAGCGGGTGACCACAGCGTAGCGAGGATACGCTCAAGATTCCGAGCGGGTGACCACAGCGTAGCGAGGACACCCGCTCGGAACTATTCCCCAAACTGCGTGGGCACATTCATCAACGATCCCAAAAACAGCGCATTCAGGAATAGCCGGTTGGTGCCATACCATGTTCCCCGAAAATTTGGGTTGTCCGAAAAAAGGATTACCCGGCCACGTCCTTCCTGGGATACCAGGATGGCGGCTGAGTTTCGCACTTTCCGCGCGGTCTCCGGATGCAAATATCCTCCTACCAAAGGGTTGCTGGTATATTGGGCAACCGTTGCATAGGCATTGGTCGACGGCAGTAAGAAAGTCACCCCATTGCGATAAACAGAAAGTCTCCGGCTCGTGTACCCAAAACCGATGGGATGGGTGGTGTCCAGGTCCACGGTGAAAATCGATCCACCCATCGCCCTCGATCCTTCCCGGTCTGAAGCTTCGTCATAGTTGAAGCGCTGCTGGGTTACTTTACTGCTGTCCACCAGTAGTTTTTCCCGGGTGAACCCATTGCGGATGGCCCACTCAGAAGCCGTCTTGATGGTGATCAGCGTTCCCCCGTTCTGCACCCAGGCCTTGAGTTTGTCTACCTGATTCTTGTCCAGTAAGCTATAGTTGCCACTTACCATTACTATGGTATTGTACCGGCTCAAATCCGCCCTGGGCAGCGTCAGCAGGTCGAGTTTGGAAATAGGCATCTGCAGGCGTTGGTCCAGCAGGTGCCAGATCTCGCCCGCCTCCGGGGGAGACACACCAGGCCCTACCAGGATGGCCGCCTCGGGTTTGGTCAGGGTTCTCAGATAGCCGGATCCCAGGTCTATTCCAGCCGCGCTAAAGCCGGTGTTCAGGCCATAGACAGGAATCCCGGACTCCATGCCACCTTTTTTTATGACCCGGTACAAGGAATCCGGAGTGATGCGCTGCAAACCAACCGGAATGGAATAGGACCCATATCCAAAGACCTGTGGCTTTCCTCCCAACATTGCGGTAAAAGGCCGGAATGCGAGCTGTACGAACACGCCCGCATCCTGCAAAGCATAGATCATCCGATGGCTGTTATAATCGGTCCCATGAAAAACATAGGCATAGTTACTCCGCTCCAGTACGGGCGTGTTCAGCGCGGGAAGGGTGTTGATCTCCTTCCCCTTAGTCCCGGGAGTTTTTAACTCCGCATAGGGCATCCCGTAAGCATGTACCAGGCTCCAGGTGGAGGCATCGTAAAAAGTACTGTCCGTGTAGGTAATCGCTTTTTCAAAAATGCTGCGGACCATGATATAATTAGGTTGGTCTACCGGCACCAACCAGCTTTGGCCCGCGTCAAATCGTTTTCCCTCGGCCGTCAACGCAGATCCATTTTCATATACCTCCACCTGGTGCATCAGCAACATGTCCAGGAAGGCCCTTGTACGGGTGGGGTCCTTGGGATCTCCAAATACATAGCTTTTAACCGGGGATTTCCTGGCCTGTTCTTCAGCCACGCGAAAGAACTCCCTTCGCAGCTTCAGCAGATTTGCCTTCTCCGCCCTGGATGCGCGGATCGTGGCCAAGGAAGCCGTAAACTGGTTGCGAATGGTAAAACCAAAAGTGAGCGGGATGGTGGTGGTTTCCTGCACATGTCCGCGGGAACTGGCCTGTTCAAAAAGGAAACCTGCACCTCCATAAAAGTTGATATAACTGGAACCATATCCTGGATAGAGCTTATCGAATGCCTCTTTGGTAAAATACATGCTGCCGATCTCGTTGGCGGCTTTGGAAAAATACTCCCCGAATTTGGGATAGATCGTATTGTAGAGATAATCCGGAACGATGGGGTTATTGGAACTATTCTTTCCGGGATCAAAATAAAAAGTGGAATTGGTGCCCATCTCGTGGTGGTCCGTCTGCACATAGGGCCTCCACTGGTGGAAGACACGGATGCGGTTGCGGGTCTCGGGAAAAGTGCCCAGGAACCAGTCGCGGTTCAAATCAAACCAATAGTGATTAAACCGTCCCCCAGGCCAGATTTCGTTGTGCTCCCGGTCCTGCGGATCGGCCACGGGAGGCTCCGCCTTATGCATATTGGCCCAATGCGAATGGCGGTCGCGACCATCCGGATTGATGACAGGGTCCATCAGGATGACCATCTCGCTGAGCCATTGTTCTGTCTCCGGCGCGGTGGAAGCGGTCAGGTACCAGGCCGTCAGCATGGCCGCTTCTGAACTGGAAGGCTCGTTTCCGTGTACATTATATCCCAGGTGGATCACCAGAGGCAGGGCTTCCGTGGCACCGGTGGACTGCGCTGCCAGGTTGGCCTTTCTGATCTCCTCCAGTTTGCCATGATTGGCAGATGATGTAAAAACGGCGAGGATCTGTTCCCGCTTTTCAAAGGTTTTACCAATAACGGTAACGGTCACGCGATCCGAAAGCCGGTCGAGGGTTTTAAAGTATTCCACCAGTTTCTCATGCCGGGTATGCTGGCTGCCCACCTTGTAACCGAGAAATGTCTCTGGATCCGGAATGGACGGATTAAAACTGCCCTTGCCGGCAAAAAAGTAGGCGTCCTGGGCATATCCCGTCCAATTGAATACACAGCTGAGTACCACGCATAAAAAACCTTTTTTCATATTGTCCAGTTTGGAATCAGCTAAAGATAAGGTTAAAATGACGGCGCTTTGATTGGCAATCTTCCTCAATATTTCAAGGCAGGGATTCGTCCAAGAGGTACAGAATTGATGCGTAATTTCTTCCCACCGACTCTGAGAGCGCCATCTCACATGTTTTGGTGGAAGAATAGTACCCATCATAATTGCGGCTGCATACCTCTTGCGCTTCAGCCCTGGTAGCAGAAGCTGTCAGTTCAGGAAAAAGGAATCCCCTGTCTCCTGCCATACCACAACAACCGGCGTTGATCGGAATCGTCACATCCGTTGCGCAGGCCTGGGCGATGCGCAGGAATTTATCCGAGATATGCATCTTTTCCAGGGAACATACCGGGTGCAGCATAATTCTCTTTTCAACGGGTGATATTCTAACCTTTGGCAACACCATATCATGGAGAAATTCCACACTATCCAGTATGGTGAGTTGATCAAAGCGGGCGCGCCGGCCTTCGTCCAATACCGGTCGCAAATTTTTGAGTGTATAGGCGCATGAACTGACATCAATGACCACGGGGATCTTGCCCTCCTGGGTTGAAAGCCAAAGCTGGTCCAGAATCCGGCTCGCGGTATGCCGTTGTGCATCCAGGTAACCCTTCGATCCAAAGATCTGGCTGCAGCAGGATCCTTCCCAATTGCCCAGCACATCCAGTTCAATCCCCGCTTTCCTGCAAACATTCAGGAATGTCTCCATCAGATTTTTCTCCCTTCCCTCATAGCTGCCCATGACGCGCGTGATGCAGGAGGGAAAATAAATGATGTCCGGCGTTTTCCGGGAGCGATGTTTCCGGATGGCCTCCAGGCTGGGCGGTGCGGGTGTCTGCGCAGCCCATTGGGGCATCGCAGATATCCATTTTCTGACTCCTCCCGTCAGGCGGGTGAGGGCATTTCTTCCAAAGAGGCTATTGACCAGGGCCCCCGACTTAAGCGCAATCCGCGCGCCCCTTCCCATCCATCTGAAATGCTTCGCCACCCATAAAGCCCTGCTGTTGGCAGCCGGATCATGCTGCTCCCGCCGAAGCCTTTTCACAAGGTCTCCCGTGTTGATATCCACCGGACAGGCGGTAGCGCAGAGTCCGTCCACCGCGCAGGTATCGAGCATGTGGTAGGAATAGTCCTCCAACAGGGCCGCATGTTCGTCCCGGCGGCCCGAAAGCTCCAGGCCCTTCAGCACGCGCCGAAGGACGATCCTTCGCCTGGGCGTCAGCGTCAGGTCTCTGCTCGGGCAGCGATGTTCACAGTACCCGCATTCGATGCATCGGTCCACTTCCTCCTCCACCGTTGGCAGTTCCTTGAGGTCGCGGATATGGGCCTCCGCGTCTTCGTTTACAATCACACCGGGATTGAGCAGGCCCTCCGGATCAATCGCCCGCTTGATCTCCCTGATGATCGCATAAGCTTCGCCGCCCCATTCTGTTTCCACGAATGGCGCCATATTCCGACCGGTGCCATGCTCGGCCTTCAGGGTACCCCGATACTTGTTCACCACCAGTTCCACCACGGCCCGCAGGAAGCGGTCGTAGCGGTCCACTTCGCTGGGACTGTTGAACGATTGTGTGATTACGAAGTGAATATTGCCATCCTTGGCGTGACCAAATATGATTGCATTTTTGTAGCTAAAGTCCCTGAATAGCGCCTGGATATCCAGGATGGCGTCCCCCAGCCGGGCTACCGGGAAGGCGAGGTCCTCCAGGATCACCGTGGTCCCCCTTTGTCGCACTGCGCCCACGGCCGGGAAGAGGCCTTTGCGGACCTTCCAGTAGAAATCCTGCTGCTTCGGATCTTCGGTGAATACCGGCGCTTCCACCATTGTGAGTTCATGCAGCCGCGCTTCAAATGCGGATACACGTTGCCGTAAGTCGTTTGTGTTTTGTTCCTGGAATTCCACCAATAACGCGGCAGCGCCATCCGGGAGGGTTTGGACGATGGAAGGCATACCGGGCAGTTTCTCCACTGCACGAAGGGAAGCCCGGTCCATCAATTCCACCATCAGCGCCCCGCATTCGGTGAGCGGGATGATTGCCTGGCAGGCATCGTAGATGGTGGGGAAATAGAGGAGACCGGTGGATTTGCAAGGATAATCGGGCACCGTTTCCATCACGGCTTCTGCAATGAATGCCAGGGTACCTTCTGCACCGATGAGCAGGTGAGCCAGGATATCCAGCGGGTGTTCGTAATCAACAAAAGCATTGAGGGAGTAGCCGATGGTAGTCTTGGTCAGGTACTTTTCACGGATCTTTTTCCAAAGGGGTTCATCGCTCAAAATTCTTTGGCGGATGCGGAGCAGGGATTCATGGAGCCCGGGGCAATCGGTGGCGAATCGGTTGTAGTCGGACAACTGCTCCGTGCTGAAGGTCTGGCCATCAGGCAGGATAAAGCGGATGTATCTGGTGGTGTGGTATGAGTTCTGGACAACGCCGCAACACATGCCGCTGGCGTTATTGGACAGAATTCCACCCATCATGGCTGTGCTGATGCTGGAAGGATCCGGACCGATCTTACGATGGAATTTCTTAAGATGTGCATTCACCATAGCGCCGGTGATGCCGGGCTGCACCCTGACGAGGTTTCCATCGGCTTCAACCCTGATCCTGCTCCAGTACTGGCTGAGGTCTACCAGGATACCGTCTGTTACACTCTGCCCGGATAAGCTTGTCCCTCCAGCCCGGAACACCAGCGGGATGCGGTGTTGATGAGAAAAACGGAAAAGGGCGATGATCTCCTGCTCGTCCATCGGCAACACTACTGCTATGGGCCGCAAATAATAGAAGCCCGCATCGGATGCAAATGATACCAGGTCAATCAACCGGGTGCGTATCCTCGAAGAGGGTAGGATCTTATGAAGAGACTCGATCAATGGAGAAGCTTTGTCTTGGGGAACGAAATTACTCATCTTTCCGCTGCCTTTATGCGCGCATTGGCCGGGCATCATCCTTGCCGCAATTCAATTATGGATTTGGGCTGATGGCACTCCAGCCTCCGTCCACCACCAGGTTCTGTCCAGTGATATGCCGTCCTTCTTCGGATACAAGGAAGACTGCTGCATGGGCCACGTCTTTGACGGTCCCGGCACGGCCCATCGGCGTCAGTTCCGCCCAGGTTTTTTGATAGTCCGGGTCCTCCATCGTACGCTCCGTCAGGGTTGCCCCGGGCGAGACGGTATTAATATTGATGCCATAACCTGACAATTCAATCACGAGGTTTTTCGCCAGCATCTGAATGGCCGCCTTGCTCATGGCATAAGCAGCCAGGTTCCTATGTGCCCTGTTTCCCACCACGGAGGACATGAACAGCAAGGAGCCGCCACGTCCCTGGCGAATCATCTGGTTGGAAGCTGCCTGGGCCAAAAAAAAAGTACCTGCCTGGTTGACCTGCTGGACGCGTTGAAAATCTGCCCTGCTGAAATTTCCAAAAGGACCAAAGCAGGTGACGCCGGCATTGGCAATCGCAATATCCAGGCATCCGAATTCACCGACCGCCAGACGGACCATCTGGTCAATCACTTCCGCTTCGCTGGAATCTCCACTAACGGAAATGCATATCCCATTTTCCAGCCGGATCGACGCTGCAGCTCGGTTCGCCAGATCCTGGTCCTGGTCATTGAGGATGACGCTGGCCCCATCAAAAGCCAGCTTACGGCAAATTTCCAGGCCAATCCCCTGACCCGCGCCGGTCACGATGGCAACTTTTCCCTGAACTGTCATATGTCAAAGGCGTTCAAATGATGTTTAATGGGAATCTCGGCTCACCACACTGCCGGAACCTCCCCGGAGAAATTCCAAATCGGCCCCCAGGTGCGCCTGCTGCACCTGCCGCTGATACAAACCCACATAGCCCCTTTGCAGCATGTTGTGGTCCGGCTTCCACAGGGACCGCCTGCGGGAAAGCTCATCCTCGCTTACCACCAGTTGGAGGCTGCGCGCTTCCAGGTCCAGTTCAATCCAATCCCCGTCCTCCACGAGGGCCAGGTTCCCGCCAACCGCGCTTTCCGGCGAGACATGTAATACCACCGTACCAAATCCGGTCCCGCTCATGCGTCCATCAGAAATTCGTACGATGTCCGTCACGCCCTGCTCCAGCAGTTTCCTGGGCAGGGCCATATTCCCCACTTCGGGCATGCCGGGATATCCCACCGGACCCACGTTCTTCAAGACCAGTACGCTATCCTTTGTCACAGGCAGGGATTCTTCGTCTATTCTTGCATGATAGTCTTCGATGTCCTGGAAGACCAGGGCCTGTCCACGGTGCTTCATCAGCTGCGGAGACGCGGCCGAAGGCTTCAGCACGGCCCCATCGGCACATAGGTTTCCCCTGAGCACGGCAATGCCGGAAACCGGCTTAAAGGGCCTTTCCATCGTACCAATAATTTTCTCGTCATAGCAAACGGCATCCCGGTAGTTGGCCTCAATGGGTTTTCCGCTTGCGGCCACCGTCTTCGTACGAAGCTTTGCATGCAAGGCATTCATCACGGCAGGCAGGCCGCCGGCATAATAAAAGTCTTCCATAAAATACTCCCCCGAAGGCTGCAGATTGGCCAGCAACGGGATGCCCCTGGACAGGGTATCAAAATCATTCAGGCTGATATCCACCCCAATCCGGCCCGCGATGGCCAGCAGATGCAACACGAAATTCGTAGAACCGCCCACGGCGGCATTCACCATGATGGCATTCTCAAATGCCTCACGGGTAAGAATATCCGAAATCTTCAGGTCTTCCCGGACCATCTCCACGATCCGCCGGCCGGAAAACTGTGCCAGCACTTTGCGGCGTGAATCGGCGGCGGGGATGGCCGCATTATCCGGCAGGGTCAGGCCCAGGGACTCCACCATACAGGCCATGGTAGATGCGGTCCCCATCACGGCGCAATGTCCCTGGCTGCGGCACATGGCTGCTTCAGCCATTGTGAGCTCTTCCTGGCTCATATCACCCGAGCGGACGGCGTCGTTGAAACGCCAGACATCGCTGGTACCAATCGTCTTGCCCCTGAATCTCCCCGTCAGCATCGCGCCTCCGGATACCACAATCGTAGGCAGGTTCACGCTGCAGGCGCCCATGACCAGGGAAGGCGTGGTCTTGTCACATCCGCAGAGCAGGACCACGCCATCCATGGGATTGGCCCGGATGGATTCTTCCACGTCCATGCTCGCGAGGTTACGGTAGAGCATAGCCGTAGGCTTGATCAGGGTTTCCCCAAGCGACATCACCGGGAACTCCACGGGAAATCCGCCGGCCTCGATCACCCCTTTTTTCACGGACTCCGCCAACTCCCGGAAATGCGCGTTGCAGGGCGTGAACTCGCTCCAGGTATTGCAGATGCCAATCACCGGCTTGACCCTGAATGCGTCATCAGGGATGCCCTGGTTTTTCATCCAGGCACGGTAAATAAATCCATCCTTGCCTGTCTTGCCAAACCAGCCCTGGCTTCTCAAACCTTGCTGCATGGAATACTTGTTTGGATCAATGTAAGAAAAATCGGTCAAGCGAGCGCGGTTGACTCCGGAGTCCCATGTCCGGACCGCTACTTCTTCATTTCCTCCAGCAATTTCTGCATGCGGAACATTTCATCCCGGAGCCGGGCGGCTTCCATAAAATCCAGGTCACGCGCTGCTTTCTCCATGGTCTTTTTTGTATGGCGGATGGCTTTCTCCAATTCGGGGACTGTTTTGTAGACCACCTGATCCTCCGCAACGGCCACCAGTTCATCATCCGGAGCCAGCGCCCGCTTGTCGGCCAGGTCATACCCCTTAATGTCCAGCACCGATGTCTGTGCAAAAACCTGCTCCTTGCTCTTGACCACCGTTGTGGGAATGATGCCATGCGTCTCGTTAAATGCCATTTGTTTTGCGCGGCGGCGATTGGTCTCGTCGATCGTCTTCTGCATGCTGCCGGTTACCGTGTCCGCGTAGAAAATGACCCTGCCGTCCACATTTCGGGCGGCCCGTCCTGCAGTCTGGGTAAGTGATTTTTCGTTCCGAAGGTACCCTTCCTTATCTGCGTCCAGGATGGCCACCAGGGAGACCTCTGGGAGATCCAGTCCCTCTCTGAGCAAATTCACACCCACCAGCACGTCAATCTCGCCCAGGCGAAGTTGCCGGAGGATTTCGATCCGGTCGAGGGTATCCACTTCGCTATGGATGTACTTGGATTTGATGTGAATGCGATGGAGATACTTGTCCATCTCCTCCGCCATCCGCTTGGTGAGTGTGGTAACCAGCACGCGGTCTCCCTTTTTGATGGTCTTGTCGATTTCATCCAGGAGATCATCAATCTGATTCACGCTGGGCCTGATTTCAATGGGCGGATCCAGCAATCCGGTGGGACGAACCACCTGCTCCACCACCACGCCTTCCGTCTTCTCCAACTCATATTCCCCTGGCGTGGCGGACACGAATATGACCTGGTTGAGCATTTGCTCGAACTCATGAAAATTCAGGGGACGGTTGTCCAGGGCCGAAGGCAGCCTGAAGCCAAAGTCCACCAGCACCATTTTCCTGCTCCTGTCGCCTCCATACATTCCACTCACCTGGGGGATAGTCTGATGGCTTTCATCAATAATGCACAGAAAATCTTTGGGGAAATAATCCAGCAGGCAGAAAGGCCTGGTGCCAGGATTCCGGCGGTCGAAAAACCGGGAATAGTTCTCCACGCCATTGCAATAACCCAGTTCCCGCATCATTTCCACGTCAAAGTTCACGCGCTCGCTGAGCCGCTGCGCTTCTATATACTTCCCGGATGCTTTGAAATACTCCACCTGCAGCGCGAGTTCATCCTGGATCTCCGCCAATATCTGTCTCATCATGTCCTTGGGTGCCAGGTAAAGATTGGCGGGGAAAATGGCCGCGTTTTCCAGGGTGGCCATTCGCTTGCCCGTGCCCGTTTCGATGCTTTCGATTTCCTCAATTTCGTCACCGAAAAAAGTAATCCGGTACCCGTAGTCCACATAGGGAAGATTGATATCCACCGTGTCCCCTTTAACCCGGAAAGTGCCGCGGGTAAATTCTATCTGCGTGCGGTTATACAATGCGTTGACGAGGTTGTGCAGAAAGCCCTGCCTGCTCAACACCTGACCTTTATGTATCCGGATGATGCCGTTTTCAAATTCCGTGGGGTTGCCGATGCCGTAGATGCAACTCACGGAAGCCACCACGATGATATCCCGCCTTCCGGTGAGCAGCTGCGCGGTAGCCTGAAGGCGCAGTTTGTCCAGTTCCTCATTGATGGAGAGATCCTTTTCGATGTAAGTATCGCTGACGGGCATATATGCTTCCGGCTGGTAGTAGTCGTAGTACGACACGAAATATCCCACCGCATTCTCCGGGAAAAACTGCTTGAACTCCCCATACAGCTGGGCCACCAGTGTTTTATTATGCGTGAGCACCAGTGTGGGACGCTGCACCTGCTGAATGACATTGGCAATGGTGAATGTCTTGCCGGATCCCGTGACGCCCAGCAGGGTCTGCGCGGGTTCTCCCTGCTGCAAACCTTCCACCAGTTGACGAATGGCTTCCGGCTGGTCGCCCGCTGGCTGATAGTTCGACTTTAGTTTGAATGACATGAATCCTAAAGTTACCAAGGGAAAACGGAATCCTCATCTTCCGGTCAGAGTCCCATGCCCGCTACGCCCCTTCCCTGCAGAAAATCACGGGCAAATGCCTGCATTTCTGCTGGCAGGAAGGGGACAATGCCCTCATCATGAAGGACGCGTATTTTGTTGCATTCTCTTTTTGATATTCGCCCGTCCAGGATCATCCCCAGCAGGATAATCTGAATGCATCGCTCCCTGGTCTTCGATTCCGCAGTCTTTAAACGAAACAGGTAAGCTTTTTCGTTCCACTCGCCAACCCGCTCACTGATATCCATCAGGGAAAAAATATTCCGGGTCAATGTAAAATGGTTCTGGTGAAAATCGCGCTTGCTGATGGCGATGAATTGCAGGGTGTCCGATATCACGCTCTTATCCGACCCAGGTGGTAATGGATCTCTTTCCAGGCGATTGACAAAATACTCTACAAGGTTCTGTCCCATGATGATGATACGCGCCTCGCGCAGAATGGCCCGAGTACCAAAAGCATTCCAGAAAGCGAAAATCGGAATGCCTGCGAAATCCTGCACGGCCTGCAGGGCATACCTTCCGGCCATACGCTGAAAAAAAAAGCGGAACAAGAAATTGGTGAGTGTGGCCTTTAAAATAAACAGCAGGTTCCAAAGCAGCAGGACTTTCCGGTTCAAACCCAGCAATGGGTCGATGCCGTATTGCAGGACGGATTTATTCTTCTTCTCCATGCCGATGTCCATCAGGAGATTTTGCTTTGAGGGATGTTGTTTATTTTCATAGTTCAGGAATCCGGTGGCCACAGCTATCTCATGCGCACACCATATATTCAGCAATGAAAGAAGCAGGATCTCAACCACCACCAGGAAAAAACTGTAGAGGATGAATACCAGCGGGAGTTGAAACGTCATTCCCAAAAGGGTAAGGGTGGTTTTAGGGAACCATTGCGGAACATAGTAGAAAGGCAGGTAGAGCAGCAAAACACCCATCGCACCAATCACAGCTGAAATGAGGATGGCAATTTGTTCCCGCCTGCGAATGGCTGCGATTTCTGATTCGTTGAGCAAATACAGTTCATCATCCACAGCCACACGCGCTACAGGCAATAATTTATAAAACCACTGGTAGATGCGTCTCATGGCAATCCGTCTCAGGTTTCCGTTCTGAATTTAACATAGACATGATCATCGCCAATAACCCCATTCTTTATCACGGCATTTCTACGTACAGACTCCAATACAAATCCATTCTTCTCCAGGGCTCTGCACGAACCTGCATTCTGCGGGAAAACCTCGGCATATAGCCGGACAACTTCGGGGAAGTTTATCCAGATATTTTCTGTCAGGATCGAAATGGCTTTTGTGGCGATTCCCCGGTTCCAGTATGGCTCACCGAGCCAGTAGCCGATCTCCGCGGAACATCGATAGATATCTTCCTTGCGGAGCATGCTGATGCCTCCGGCCAGTTTTCCATCCCATTCAATGGCAAAATGGGTGACGGGCTTTTTTCCATGGTGCATGGACACCCATTCTTCCGCTTTCTGACGGGTATATGGATGCGGGAAATAGTCCCGTACCTGGTTCCAGATTTTGATATTATCTGCCAGTCTGGACAATTCGTTGACATCCGAAAAACGCCAAGGCCTCAGGATAAGGTTCATGCAGGGTGGGTTGCTCACTGTTCATGTGCCAACAACGGCCCATGATCCAACGGGGGCTTAAAGATAGGTCAGTTTCGGATGGAGGAAAACAGGGGCAGCTAGTACCGCCAGCTTTTCAGGTCAGCTCCAACGGGTGCGGTTTTCTGCACTTCGCCCGCCCATTTTGGGATGAACATCCGATGGTAGCGCAAGCGGGAAATATAGTTGGGGTTCTGATGATCCCCGTTCCAGCAATGCTCGGCCCGGTCTCCGTAATCCACTTCCCCGTCAAAGGGCGGGGCGGACAGTTTACGCAAACGCTCTTCGGTCAGGTACACAGCGTTATTCAGGTAGTAATTGTCCATGTCCCCGCAATAAATATGGATTCGACCCTGCCATTGCTTTCCATGCTTCGGCCAATCACGCTCGATGATATGGCTCAGGTCGTAATGCGCTTTCCAGTAGGCAGCCACCGAAGAATCAATTTCCCCTGTCCGCTTATTGAATAACGGTTTTGGATAGCCGTCGATTCCCACCGGCGAGTATACGGATTCCCAGACGTCCCATTGGTCTCCGGAGCGACTATGATCCCCCAACGCCAGTTCACGATGATTCATATCCTGGATGGTTGCATTCACCTGGCCAAGGTAATTGCGATGTCCGGGACGAAGCGTATTCCGGAATGGGCCCTCCTCATAGTAGGCATTCTTTTCCCGGTAGATGTCAAAATTGGTGTAGGCCCGGAAATCGATCGGGTCCGGGCAGGCGGCATAGCATCCATTGTAGTCATTGGGATACATCACTTGCACGGCAAGAGCCTCCCAGCCTCCAGTACTGCCCCCGTAGGTGAACCGGGCCCATCCCTGCCCTATGCCCCTGAACCTTCGCTCAATTTCTGGAATCAGTTCGTAGGTGATGGCATCACCATAGGGACCGTTATTGGCTGAATTCACCGCGTAGCTGTCGTCATAAAAAGGAGTGGCATGCTGGATCTCCACCGCAATCACCCGGGGGAAATCGGGGCCCGTCCATATCTTGTAAAAATCATAGGCCTCCTGTTGCTGGATGCGGTTATAACCGGAAATCCCGAACCTGGCCACATAATCCGGTTTCAAGTCCGGATCCGGCGGCGTGGTCCTGAATCCACCAAAATCCGAAGGAAAATGTCCATGGTAAATGGCAAGGGGATACTGAACTTGGGTATGGGTATCCCATCCTTCCGGCAGGAGCACATGTGCGCCGAGGAATATCGGCCTGCCCCAGAATTCCGTCAGCAATTTGCTCTGAATGCGGATATGTTTGACATACTTGGTATCCTCCGGAGGCTTGATGGCCGGCATGGAATCGCTGAGGACGATTTGGATCATTTTGCGCGACTTCGGATCAAACCGAATCTTCACTGGCTTGCTCAGCAGATTACCCGGAGCCCGGTTCCATTGCTGTCCCTCGCCACGGTCCATGGGCAGTTTGACCGTGTGCCCATCTGATCTTTTGAACGTCTCATAGATATGAAGGACAGCCTGTACATAATAATCCCCCGCGGGAAGCGCACGCAGGTTTGAAAGCGGATAACCAAACTCTTCGCCCGAGAAACTGAGCAACTGCCCTGCCTTCCACCCATCTACGTTTTTTCCAAACACCTGCTGGCTCCCCTGGTCGAAACTCACCTGGAACCTCGGTTCTGATTCGCCATTTTGGGAAAATAGCAGCAGGAGACGCCCATCCAGCGGGCGACTGGACAGGTTGCTTTGGTAACTAACCTGGATGGGCAATTGCGCCCGTGTAACTGCAGCAGCCAGGATGAGCAGAAAGAAACAGCATATACGTTGCATGATGAATGATTTGTTCGGTTGACCGAATCTACACAAAGGGAACCATAAAAATGAATGGTCAGGACAGGACACGAAAAACAAAAAATCCGCATCCAAAAGGACACGGCTTTTTGCTATTAACCCAAAACCAACTGTTTATTGTGTGCCGGAAGGGAATGCGGTAAACGCTCGTTATTCATTACAGCACATGGGGCCAACTAACTGATCCAACCAGGATTTCCCTATACAGCCTGGGCTTCTTTGATTTTCTCCCTGATTTTCTGTTCGATTTCATTCGCCAGTTCTGGATTATCCACCAGCAACTGTTTTACGGTATCGCGACCCTGGCCCAGCTTGTCGCTATTGTAGGAGAACCAGCTTCCGCTTTTTTGGACGATGCCCAGTTCCACGCCCATATCAATGATTTCACCGGTCTTTGAAATCCCGCCGCCGAAAATGATGTCAAACTCAGCTGCGCGGAAGGGAGGTGCCACTTTGTTTTTCACCACTTTCACTTTTACCCTGTTACCCACCGCCTCATCTCCATCCTTGATCTGTGCGATGCGGCGAATGTCCAGTCGAACAGAGGCATAGAATTTCAGTGCATTACCACCGGTGGTTGTTTCGGGGTTACCAAACATCACGCCGATTTTCTCCCGGAGCTGGTTGATAAAAATGCAGATCGTATTTGTCTTGCTGATCGTGGCAGTCAGTTTCCGCAGGGCCTGGCTCATCAATCGAGCCTGTAGCCCCATCTTGCTATCGCCCATTTCACCCTCGAGTTCACCCTTTGGCACCAGTGCGGCAACGGAGTCGATGACCACCACGTCCAGGGCACCGGAAAGAATCAGCCTGTCGGCTATTTCCAGCGCCTGCTCCCCATAATCGGGCTGTGAAATCAGCAGATTATCCACGTCCACCCCCAGCTTCTGGGCGTAGGCGCTGTCGAAAGCATGTTCCGCGTCAATGATCGCACAAATACCGCCTTTCTTCTGGGCTTCCGCAATGACATGGGTGGCGAGGGTTGTCTTACCGGAACTTTCAGGTCCGTAAATCTCCACCACCCTTCCTTTGGGCAAGCCGCCGATGCCAAGGGCCGAGTCCAGCCCGATGGAACCCGTGGAAATGACCTCCTGAAGGGCTTCCCCCCTTTCATTCATCATCATCACACTTCCCTTGCCAAAATCCTTCTCGATTTTGTCCATCGTGAGCTTGAGCGCCTTGATTTTTTCGTTGCTTGACATGCTGTTTATTTTATGCTGGTAAAATTATCTGTTTACCAAAGGTAGGGGATTTTATTTATGCACACTAATATTTTTAGTAAGAAAAACACTAATTATTTTAGTGGTTTCCCCCGATCTTCAGATTCTGGCTTCCTTTGGGAATATGGCTTAACTTTGCCCTTAAATCAAGCGATATGAAACATCTGTTTTTGCTGACCCTGGGAGTCCTGTTTGGACTGGCCATCTATGCACAGGAACCTGCTTCTGCCCGGAAGGGTGTAACCTATGGCGCAGGAACCACGGCAGAAGGGGCGATCCCGGTGGATGAACTGGCCAAAAAAATGGAGCAGGACAAATACAAGGGGAAAGTTACAGGCAAAGTGGTGGAAGTGTGCCAGGAAAAAGGATGCTGGATGAAGGTAGAACAGGCAAACGGAGAAAAGCTGATGGTCAAGTTCAAAGACTATGGCTTCTTCATGCCCAAGGACATTGTGGGCAAGGAAATTGTGCTGGATGGCGAAGCTTCCGTGAAAGAAGTCTCCGTGAAGCAGCTTCAGCACTACGCCAAAGATGCCGGCAAGTCTGAGGAAGAAATCAAAAAAATCAAAGAGCCTAAAAAAGAAGTCCAGTTTGTGGCTAAAGGCGTGTTGGTCCTCTGAGAAGCCACTCGTATTTCAGAAAGTCATTTCTGGCCCGGTGTTTCCGGGCCTTTCTTTTTCGGTACATTTATAAAAAGCAACCATGAAGCGTCTTCTTTGCATGCAGACCTTTTTCATCTTGCTCATGGCGGGCATCCTGTCCTGTTCCTCCTCGCGCATTCTCAAGGAGCAAACGGCACCGGGCGCTGATTTATCGGCCTATAAAACCTTCGCGTTTTATACCGTAGCCGCCGCAGGCGATACCACCCCGCGGAAAGCGGACCTCCGCATGTCCCAGCTTCGGAAAGCCATCACAGACGAACTCTTTTTGAAAGGCTACACCTATAATGCCAATCGCCCGGATTTCCTGGTCAACGTCTTTATGAAGGTGAAACAGGATGTGCAGACCCGCGAGAAAAACCTGGTGACGGATCCACCTAATTACATGGGTCAGCGCAGCTACAGCTGGAAAGCAGATGATGTGGTGGTAGGCTACTATAAAACGGGTTTGATGGACGTCCATATCATCGACGTAAAAGACAATAAGTTGATCTGGGAGAGTGAGTCAGAGGGAGTCCTGGCCGATAAAGAAAGCCAGGTCCCGGAAAGAATGGCCGAAAGAATGAAACTTGTTTTCAAAAACTTTCCCCGGGCGAAATCAATGCCCGCTCAATGATTGACGCCAAACTTTGCGGCGAGTTCGCTGCGGGAATGGACATCCAGTTTCCGGTAAATATTTTTTATGTGTGAGTTCAGCGTCTCAACGGAAATGCGGATCAAGGCTGCAATTTCCTTGTAGCTGTTCCCCCGGATCAACAGTTGCAGAATTTCTTTCTCCCTAAGCGTGAGGTTGGCCTCTTCGATGTCATCGGATTTCTTTCCCTGCTGCTGAAAATAGTCGAGCATCTTGGCGGCTATCATCCCGTTCATAGGAGATTCCCCCTTGAGCACGGATTCAATGGCTGCCAGTATTTTCTGCGGTGGATCTTTTTTCAGGAGATACCCGTTGGCCCCCGCCCGGATGGCCCCAAATATCTTATCGTCATCTTCAAATACCGTCAGCATCAGCACCTTGATCCCGGGCCATTTTTTCTTGAGGGTCCAGACGGCCTCGATGCCGCTTTTAAATGGCAGGTCGATGTCCATCAGGACCACTTCCGGCATGTCTTGCTCAAACTTTTCCAGCATCTCCCGGGCGTCCTCCAGTTTATGGACCAGCCGGATATCTTCGTTTAACTGCAGAATGATGGATATGGCAGTCCGGTATTGGGCGTTGTCTTCGATGATTGCAATTCTTGCCACGTTCCAATGTACTGATTTTCACTGCCCGCTCCTACCCCAAGAATATGGTATGCGGAAAGGGTAAGGGATCTGGAGGATCACCCGGGTCCCTTTCAGCGGTTCACTCTCAAACCTGATTTCGCCACCCAACTGCCTGGCCCTCTCCCGCATGTTTTTCCAGCCGTTCCCCTGGCCAAGCACCGTTCCATCTGTACCTTTCCCGTTATCCGCCACTTCCAGGTAAAAAGTCCGGCCCCGGACAAACATCGAAACCTTGCAACTGGACGCCCCGGAATACTTGACCAGGTTATGAACGGCCTCCTTACACACCATCAGCAGTTGCTGCCTGATCTCTCCCGGAATCAGTTCAGTGTCCTGCAACCCATCGGTGTCCAGGTCAAAGGTAATCTGCCTTGCATGGCAGAGGGGCGACGCAAATTTCACCATGCGGTTTTTCAAGCTGCCCAGGTAGTCGTGTTCCGGGTTGGTTGCCCAGGAAATCACATCCAGTCGGTCAATCATTTCAGACGCGTTTTCTGAGATCAACTGTGGAATGACAGGATTGTCCGGATGTGCTTTGAGTATTTCCGAATAGGCTTTCACGGAACTAAGGGTTGCCCCCACATCGTCGTGAAGATCCCGGTGAATCCGCTGCCTGGTATGATAGAGCTGCAGTTTCTGCCTTAACCGATAGTTGAAAAGGAAATAAATGAACAGGCCGGCCATGGCCAAAACCAATCCATAAAACCACCAGGTCTGATACCAGGCCGGCAGAATCTCCAGATAGACAATGGCCGGCTCCTGGTTCCAGTTTCCGTCGCTATTCGCACCCCTTACAAGAAAGCGATATCGACCGGGTTCAAGATGGCTATAGGTGGCCATATGAATGCCTTCCCGTTCAACCCAGTCGGGGTCCACCTCCTCCAGCATAAACTGAAACCGGTTGCGTTCAGGCTGGGCAAAGTCCATCACCGCAAAATCAAAACTCACCTGGTTCTGGTTGTGCCGGAGCCTAAGGGTGTCTGTGACCGGTTTTGACAGGTTGTAAACCCGCAGGTCTGTGATGTTGACAGCAGGCAGCTGCTGATTTATGAGAAGGCTATCTGGATGAAAGAGATCCACCCCATCCATGCCACCCATAAAAATGGAACCGTCCGGTAGCGTACAGGCCGAATGCCGGTTGAATTCAAGGTTCCCGAACCCATGGTGGGGGAGAAAATTCCGGATCGATCCATTGCGATCCAGGCAGGACACCCCGGCCGATGTCCCAATCCAGATACTGCCCCGCTGATCCTGCGTCATGCAGTAGACGGAGTTTGCGGCCAGGCCCTCTTCGATCCTGTACCTTAACGGTGGCTCCTTGATGGAAGGAAAGCATAGCAGACCATTTCCTTTGGTGCCCACATACAACCTGCCTTCAGGCAGGACAAGCAATGATGCCACCTCATCAGAACCCAGCAGGTCTTTTCCAAGCGGAACCGCAAATTTCCCCGTCCGTGTATTGAAAATCATCAGCCCTTCTCCCGGTATCGCCAGCAACAAGGAATCTCCTAGCGTCTTCAGGTCCTGTGGTTCCGAAGGCAACGTATGAGTGGTTCCCGACGAAAGATGTATGACTTTATTACCAAGAACCATCCAGGCAGCATTCCACGAATCCGCATGGATGCCTTGTATCAATCTCAAGTTGGGATGCCTGGCCTTGCGCAGAACCCCTGCGATCCGGTTGATCAGGCTATCCCCCGGCTCCCTTCCCCCAATACGAAGGATTTTTTCCCGCACCATCTCGTGGTAATCCTGTCCGTCTGTTTTGCGGTGCATGATTTCTCGCCCCGAAGGGGACAACACTGAATATTGGTCGCCGTTAAAGTAATCCACCCGAACCTTTCCATCCGCCCGGGCCTGCAAGCCCAGGATAAAATCGCTCAGCAGTCCCTGCGCCTGATCGTTTTTCCGGAAATGCCTGAATTTAACCTGCTGAGGGTTGAACACGTGAAGTCCATTGGCCGTAGCCAGCCAAATGAGCCCCGTGCGGTCCTGGTAGCAATCCCTGATGACATCTGAACGCAACTGGAATGTGTTCTCTCCCGTTCTATGCCACTGTATACTTTCGGTTGCCCGTTTCCGGTATCCCAGTCCCTTGTTGGTCGCGATCCAGCAGTCGCCATCTGCTACTTCAAGAAAATCAACCAATTGGTAACCGGAAGTTTTAAGTGCGATTTCCCGGGGTATGGAGCCTAGAGAAAAGGGATTGGGTACGTTATTGTCCAGGGCGATATGAACCTGCCGATCCTGATCCACCATACACGCATTAATGGGCTGAACACCTCGCCAGGGATCAGGCAGGAGGGTCTCGCCCAAGAAATCGAATGCGTGCTGGAGGGTGTCCAGCACAAAGAGTTTAACGGAACGATCCTCACTTGAAACCGCATACGTAAGCCCTGAGCGGCTGCGGGTGAAATGAATGCGACAAACTGGCCATTTTTCCCCGCCGTATTCCGGATGTCGAAACGAAATGAATCCCGATTGATAGGTTCGGGTATTGACCCACTTTGGACGCAAAGACTCCACCAGCAGGAGTTCACGGGAGGCCATGAGGATACGATGGGAAGGAATTATTGGTGCGATGGGCATCAACTTGGTAAATCGCCTGTACTGCGCATCCAGGTAACCGAGCTGGTTATTGGCCACCAACCAGATCTGCCCGAAATGATCAGGAACCACATCCGTCACCGTATTGCCCGGGATCGAAAACCGATCACCCGGATCATGCCTGTAGATTTTGAACCGGTAGCCGTCGAACATATTCAACCCATCATGCGTGCCGATCCACATGAACCCCCTGGCGTCCTGGGTGACGGTGTATACAAAGTTGGCGGACAATCCTTGCGCCGTACCATAATGCGTGAAGTGCAGCTCCGATGGCTGCGCCCTGAATGCATCGGTCTGCGCCGGCTGCCCGAGCAGCTGGAGCCCCAGAAAACCGGTTGCAAGTGCGGCCAGCAGCCCTTTCATGTACGGAAGATAAAAAAAGGGAGGGATAGCCCCTCCCTGATCATAGGTCAGCAGAAGCATTAATATTTGATCCAGCCTTCAGCAGTATACTCAGCGTCATCCTGGTTCTGAGGATTGAAATATCCCAGGAACTCAAATTCCCCGGTTGCACCTGCAAATTTGCCCGTACCGCCAAGAAATTTCCCCTTCCCTCCAAAAACAATCCTGGTAGGTGATTCAGGCCGGGTAAATCCCTCCCCCTGTAAAGAGGTGGTGAAGACGGCTTCATTCTTATCGTTCACAAACATGGAATTGACTATATGGCCATCCACTTCCGTAGGAATTGGCAGGGTATTGATCAAACTGGCCAGACGGGAGAAATCAATGAGCGATGGCGGCTGGACGTAGACAAAATATCCGGGCACTGCTGTCAGGGGAGCCGATATTGACCCGGATGGTGGGGTTCCTTGCGGAGATCCAACAGGGAAATATGCAAGTTGATTAAAGTAGGTAGTCACCCTGCCCATATGCGTAGCATTCCCCACGCCATCCCCGGGAAAATAGATGGTGCCTTCATAGGAAACTCCACCTATTGAGACAGGAATCGCCGGACCCAGCACCGGGGAGATGCGATAGCGGGTCTTTGTACTGGCTTTAAATGCACGGGCTGCTTTCTCCCCCTTGGCCTGGGTAAGTTCGTCATTGACCAGGTTGTTTTCAGCCTGCAAATCCGCTTTCTGACAGGAAGCGAATACGATGGCGCCCATTGCCACCCAGGCAATGAGGCTCTTGGAAGGTTTTAATAATTTCATGGTGCTGCTATTAGTTTGAATAATGAACCGGCGTGTTTTTGTTGCCGGCTCTTGTCCAAACCTACAGTACGGCCTCATGCAAGACAATCCCAAGTTTATGGTATCGTTCATTCCTGGATTTATGCGGCATCATCATAAACCTTGCAGCAATCATCCAATTACAAATTCCCTTTCTTCAATTCATCCACAGCATGATTCGCCGCCCTTGCCGCCAGCGCCATATACGTGATCGACGGGTTCTGGGTGCTGGTGGATGTCATGGCGGCTCCGTCCGTAACCATCACGTTTGGACAATGATGCAACTGGTTCCATCCGTTCAGGAGGGATGTTTTGGGATCACGTCCCATCCGGACGCCGCCCATTTCATGGATGTCCAGGCCAGGCGCCTGTTTGGTGTCCACAGACCGGATCTCTTTACATCCTGATTTCTCCAGCATGGCAGTGCCTTCTGCCAGGAAGTCCTTCAGGATTTTTTCATCGTTCTCCGCGTAGTCCACATCGATCACCAACTGAGGAATGCCCCATGCATCTTTCAATTCCTTATGCAGCCTAACCTGGTTGCGCTCCAGGGGAATATTTTCACCCTGCATCATCATGAAGACTCCCCACTGCCCGGGCTCCAGCATAGCGTTTTTAAAGGCTTCACCGATGCCCTCCGTTCCGGCACCCCGTTGCCAGCCTCCCCGGTCCGCTCCATAGTGAACCATATATCCGCGGAGGAAATCTGTTTCCTGCCTGTACACATTGCGGAAATTGGGCATCATGACGGAAGTTGGCCTCCTGCCATAATAGTATTTGTCTTCATGCCCTTCAAAAACCGCATATAGATTACCACGATAGTTGTGAAAGGCGATGTATTTACCCAGCAGCCCATTGTCGTTCCCCAGTCCATCCGGAAACCTGCGCGAGGTGGAATTCAGTAAAATCAAATTGGTGTTCAGACAGGCGGCGTTCAGAAAAATCACGCGGGCAAAATATTCCCTGGTTTCCTTTGTTTGCGCATCAATCACGCGAACGCCGGTGGCACGCTGTTTGGCTTCGTCATAAATAATGGAGTGCACCACACTGTCCGGGCGAATCGTCAGGTTGCCCGTTCTCATGGCCCATGGGAGGGTGGAGGAATTAGAACTGAAATAGGCGCCGAAGGGACAACCCCGGTAGCAGAGATGCCTGGCCTGGCACTGCGCCCTCCCTTGTTGGGCATGGATGGGGTTGGGCCTGGTCAGGTGCGCGCAACGGCCCTGCATGACATAACGATCCGGGTAAGCCGCCCTGATGCGATCCCGCATATCTTTCTCCACACAGTTCATCTCAAAAGCCGGAAGAAACTCGCCGTCCGGCAAAGTATCCACACCGTCCCTGTCTCCACTGATGCCTGCAAAACGTTCCACATGACTGTACCAGGGCGCCAGGTCTCCATACCGGATGGGCCAGTCAACGGCAAAACCATCCCGGGCGGGGCCTTCAAAATCATACTTGCTCCAGCGCTGTGTCTGCCTTGCCCAGATCAGGGATTTCCCACCTATCTGGTAACCGCGTATCCAGTCGAACGGCTTCTCCTGTACATAGGGATGTTCTTTGTCCTTGACAAAAAAATGCTGTGTGGCTTCGTCAAACGCGTAGCACCGTCCCACAACGGGATTCTCCCGCATCAGTTCGTCTATACGTCCACGGTGTTTGAGCTGCCATGGATCCATCGTAGCCGTGGGATAGTCTTTTTGATGCTCCACCATCCGGCCCCTTTCGAGCACGAGGGTTTTCAGGCCACGGTCGCACAATTCTTTGGCGGACCAGCCGCCGGAAATCCCGGACCCAACCACAATTGCGTCAAATGTATTCATCACTTAGCACGTT
>Ga0209594_1000082_pt1 | contig 76028 bp, 71 predicted proteins | sample AshMeaCrysSpring_FD_184126 | JGI IMG/M metagenome (GOLD analysis project Ga0209594, IMG submission 184126) | Groundwater microbial communities from Big Spring, Nevada to study Microbial Dark Matter (Phase II) - Ash Meadows Crystal Spring... | ecosystem: Environmental > Aquatic > Deep subsurface...
CCGCATCCTTGCGGAATTCATCCGTTCTGCCTGCGCCCATGTTTCATCTCCTTTGCTGAACATTACGGGATCAAAGGAGCGGCACCAAACCGAGACAGGTCCACTTCCTTCCATTCCAACGAAAAGATTGCACCATCAAAGTCCGGGATCAAACATCTAGGGCGATAACGCGGTCTTAACTGCAGAACGGGCATGGTTGAAGCGGGATGGCTCGCTTCTGCGGGTTGCGTGAAGCCGGGTGCTTATGGCCAAGGGGCGGAAAGAGGGCGAACGGCGTGAGCCTCGCTTTGATCGGGATGACGGGCTGCAAGACGGCGCGTTGCGTCTGCGCGCCGAGGATCGCCCCCTGCGCCAGCCCAAAGCCGAAAAACAACCCAGCAAAACGCCAACCCGGCGCAGCCGTCGCCGCAAGGGGCGCGGTATTCTGGGCTGGGTGTTTTATTGGGGCGTGGTTCTGGGATTATGGGGCCTCGTCGCGCTTGGCGGCGTTATCGGCTATTTTGCCATGAAACTGCCGCCGATTGACCAGTTGAGCGTGCCAAAACGCCCGCCCAATGTCGCGATCATAGCGGCGGATGGCTCGCTCATCGCCAATCGCGGGGAAACCGGCGGCTCGAATGTGCCGATCGGCGAGGTGCCGCCTTATGTCGCGAAAGCCTTTGTCGCGATCGAGGACAGGCGGTTTTACCAGCATTTCGGCATCGACCCGGTCGGGCTGGCGCGCGCCTTTGCGAAAAACGTCACCACCGGGCGGATGGAACAGGGCGGCTCGACCTTGACGCAGCAATTGGCGAAAAACATTTTCCTCACGCAGGAGCGCACGCTCTCGCGCAAGGGGCAGGAGGCTTTGCTCGCGCTCTGGCTCGAACATAAATATTCGAAAGATCAGATCCTCGAACTTTATATGAACCGGGTTTATTTCGGCTCCGGCGCTTATGGCATCGAGGCGGCAAGCCAGAAATATTTCGGCAAATCCGCCCGCGCGCTCGCCCTTGGTGAGGCGGCGGTGCTGGCGGGGCTCGTGCAATCCCCCTCGCGGCTCGCGCCCAACCGCAACCCGCAAGGCGCGGCGGAGCGTGCCGCCATCGTTCTTTCAAAAATGGTGGAGCAGGGCTATGCGACGCAGGAGATGGCGAGGCTCGCGCGCAGCAATACGGCGGATGCCGCGCGCCGCGCGCGCCCCGGCGCTGGCAATTATGTCGCCGATTGGGTGATGGATGTGCTCGATGACCATATCGGCACCATCGAGCGCGATATCATCGTCAAGACCACCATCGACCCGAAGCTGCAAGCACTCGCCGAGCGGCTGGTGGCAACCGAGTTTGAACCGAGGCGCCTCAAGCTCAATGTCGAGCAGCTTGCGCTTGTCGCCATGACGCCGGGTGGCGCGGTGCGGGCCATGCTGGGCGGGCGCGATTACGGGCAAAGCCAGTTCAACCGCGCGGTGATGGCGAAGCGTCAGCCCGGCTCCTCCTTCAAGCCCTTCGTTTACCTTGCCGCGCTTGAACATGGGCTTTCGCCCGAAACCACGCGCGAGGATGCCCCCATCACCATCAAGGGCTGGAAGCCGGAAAATTACAGCCACGAGTATTTCGGCACCGTGACCCTGACGCAGGCGCTGGCCATGTCGCTCAACACCGTGGCCGTGCGCGTTGCCATGGAGATTGGCCCGAAACAGGTAGCAAAAACCGCGCAGCGCCTTGGCATTTCCTCGGCGCTGCGGCCCGATGCCTCGCTCGCGCTTGGCACATCCGAGGTGACACCGCTGGAAATGACCAGCGCTTACGCCGCCTTCGCCAATGGTGGCACGGGGGTTGTGCCCCATGCCATTCTGGAGGTGCGCGGCACGGATGGCACATTGATCTATCGCCGCCAGCCGCAAACCCTGGGTGTGGTGGCAGACCCGGTGAAAATCGGCCAGCTCAACCGCATGATGCGCGAAACCCTCGTCACCGGGACAGCCCGCAAATCCGATCTTCCCGGCTGGCAGGCGGCGGGAAAAACCGGCACGACGCAGGATTATCACGATGCCTGGTTCGTGGGCTACACCCCCGCGCTCGTCACCGGCGTCTGGTTCGGCAATGATGATGGCGAGCCGATGAAAAAGGTGACGGGTTCAGGCCTGCCGGCGGAATTCTGGGCAAGCTTCATGCGCGAAGCGCATAAGGGCATCCCCCCGCAGCTTCTGCCCGGTTTGCAGGATGCGAAATTGTTCAGCGCGCTCGGCATTTTTCAGGAGACGGGCATAACAGGCGCGCAACGCGGGCCGGATGATCCGCGCCTCGCGCCGCAGCCGCAAAAGGCCGCGCCTGCCAGGAAGCAGGATGAGCGTGGGTTGCTGGAGCGGATTTTCAGCGGCGGATGAGATGAGAGCAATTCCAGCGATTCCCGTCCCCGTCATTGCGACCGCGAGCGAAGCGTGGCGGAAAGCAATCCAGACTTTCTTCTGCTTTTTGCTCCTTTTTTGCCGCCTCTGCGGACAGCGACGGCATTTTTATCTCGATTGCCACGTCGCTCCGCGCCTCGCAATGACAACCTCAGCGTTTTTCAGCAGCCCGCTAGAGCGTTTCCATCGAAGATCGAGTCACCTGAAACGCTCTATCTCTTTGTTTTTACGCAATTCAGGGCGCGAAACCGCTTCCCACTTTCGCTGGAATTGCTCTAGAGCATGACGGTTTTTGATGGAAGCAACGCTGCCTCAAACCATTGCGTTACCCCTGTTGTAAAATGGATTCCCGCTCGCCTCTTCGAGGCGTCGGGAATGACAGGTGAAGCCACCCCGTGTCATTCCCGACGCGGCGAAGCATCTTGATGCAGAGCCGCGAGCGGGAATCCAGTCTTTCTTTTGAGAAAGTCTATCGATTCCGTCTAAAAGCAACATGCTCTAAAGGCTGTGTCTGAGCCAGGCGCCGAACGGGTGGCTGGCATCCAGAACCAGCCGCAACGCCATGCCGAGCGAAACGAGGATGACAAGGGGCCGCACCAGCTTCGTGCCAAAAACCAGCGTTGTTCTGGCCCCGAGATGCGCGCCCAGAGCCGCCGCCAGCCCCATGGCGAGCCCGAGCGCGATGAGAACCTGCCCGGCCTGCAGAAAAAACAGCAAGGCCCCGAGATTGGAGGAAAAATTCAGCCATTTCGTCTGCGCGTTCGCGCGGATCATACCGAACCCGCAAAAAAGAATAAGCGTGATGAGATAAAACGTGCCCGCGCCGGGGCCGAAGGCGCCGTCATAAACCCCGATCATCACGCCGAAACTCAGCGCATAGAGCAGAGGCGAGAGCCGGGCCTTGGCATCCTGATCACCGAGTTTGGGCGAAAACGCCATATAAAGCGCGATAGCTATCAGAAGCAGCGGGATAATGAGGCGCAAGAGCCCAACCGGCGCGAGATGAACAAGACAGGCCCCGATGACGCCGCCGGAAAACCCCGCCGCGCCGAAGGGCAGCATCAGGCGCGTCTCCAGCAGCCCCGCACGCCAGAAGGCGAGGCTCGCGGCTGCAACCCCGAAAGTGCCTTGCAATTTATTGGTCGCAATCGCACTCACCGGCGGCAATCCGGCGATCAGCATCGCCGGAACGGTGATGAGCCCGCCACCACCGGCAATCGCGTCCACGAACCCGGCGACAAGCGCAACGAGAATGAGAAGCGCAGCCTGAGACAAAGGCAGGCCGAACTCCGGCACGGGGCCCGAAAGCTCCATGGGTCAGCTTTGGTGGAACTGCGCCTTGCGCTTTTCGATGAAGGCGGCCATGCCCTCCTTCTGTGCATCCGTACCCAGAAGTGCCTGAAAGCCACGCCGCTCGAACGTCACCCCCTCGGCAAGGCTTGATTCAAAGGCGCGATTGACGCTCTCTTTTGTCAGGAGAACCACGTTGAGCGCGAATTCGGCGATGGTACTTGCTGCCGCGAGCGCTTCTTTTTCAAGCTCCGCCACCGGCACGATGCGCGAGACAAGCCCCGCGCGTTCGGCCTCTACAGCGTCCATCATCCGCCCCGTCAGGCAGAGATCCATGGCCTTTGCTTTGCCAACAGCGCGGGTGAGGCGCTGCGTGCCGCCCATGCCGGGCATGACGCCGAGGCGGATTTCCGGCTGGCCGAATTTCGCATTCTCGCCTGCGATGATGAAATCGCACATCATCGCCAATTCGCAGCCGCCACCAAGAGCAAAGCCCGAAACAGCGGCGATGATGGGTTTGCGCGTCGCGGCGATCTTGTCCCAGCCGGAGATGAAATCCTCGACATAGCTTTCAGGATAGGTGAGGTTTGCCATCTCCTTGATATCGGCCCCGGCGGCAAACGCCTTTTCCGAACCGATGAGAACGATGGCGCCGATGCCTTTGTCGCGTGCGAAGCCGTGGAGCGCGCAATCGATGTCCAGCATCACCTGCCTGTTCAGCGCATTGAGCGCCTGCGGGCGATTGAGGCGGATGAGGCCAACCCGGCCATGCGTTTCAACAAGAATGGTTTCATAGCTCATGGTGACCTCCTTGAAATTATAAAATGCTCATATCGCGCCATGCAGCGCTTGGCCAGCCGTGTTGAGAGAAGCGGCGCTTATCTCTGGCAGGTCGCGCAAAAAAAGCTCGAACGCCCGGCCTGCACCGCGCGGCTGATCACGCCTTTGCAGTCAAGGTTGCGGCAGGCATGCCCTTCCCGGTCATAAACCCTGAAATCATGCTGGAAATAGCCCAAAGCGCCATCCTCGCGCCGGTAATCGCGCAAGGTCGAGCCGCCAGCGATGATCGCCGCTTCCAGCACCGCGCGAATGGCGGCGAGAAGCGCCTCCACCTCGTGAAGCGCAAGGGTATTGGCGATGCGGAAGGGCGAGAGAAAGGCGCGGTTCAAGGCTTCGCACACATAGATATTCCCCAGCCCGGCGATGACGCGCTGATCAAGCAAAGCGGATTTCAGCGGCGTTTTTTTAAGCAAAAGCGCATCATGAAGCCCCTGCGCATGGCAGTGATTGCCAAGCGGCTCCGGCCCCAGACCGGCAAAGGCGGGGTGCTCATCAAGGCTGTCGGTTTTTTCGAGCAGCATGAAGCCGAAGCGGCGCGGGTCATTATAGATGAGCCGCGCGCCTGATTTGAGCGTGAGGATGACGTGATCATGCTGTTTAAGCCGGGTGATATCATGGTGAAACGCGCCGGGTTGATCCGTCTCCTCCGCCTCGATCAGCATGCGCCCGCTCATGCCAAGATGGATGATGAGCGTTTCCGCGCGATCGAGCGGCATGAGGAGATATTTCGCGCGCCGCCCCAAAGCGCCGATCATCGCGCCCTCTAACCGTTTTTTCATGGCTTTTGGCAAGGGAAAGCGCAAATCCGGCCGGTTGAGCGTGACTTTGGCGATGCTCTGCCCTTCAAGCGCCGGGGCAAGCCCGCGCCTGATCGTCTCGACCTCTGGAAGTTCCGGCATTCTGGCTTATCCTTTTAGGAGCATGCTGCGATAAAGTGGATACCGGTTTATCGCAAAAAAGCATGCGAAAGGAAGAAGATGAGAGCGGGATGCGATTCCATGTGAACGCATCCCGCTCAAGGAGTGTTTTTGTTTCTGATCCTGTCCCCTGTCATTGCGACCGCGAGCGAAGCGTGGCGGGAAGCAATCCAGACTTTCTTTCTCTTTTTTGCCACCTCTGCGGATAGCGGCGGGATTTTATCTGGATTGCCACGTCGCACCGCTCCTCGCAATGACAGCCTCGGCGTTTTTCAGCAGCCTAATAAAGCAATTCGATAGCGCGGGGCACAAAGCTTCGCTATGAAAAAGCGGTATAAACACAGCGCGGGATGATGATGACAGAGAACGCAACGACGCATTTCGGGTTTGAAACCGTGCCGCTCAGCGAAAAGCAGGAGCGGGTGGATGATGTGTTCCACAAGGTTGCCGCGCGCTACGATTTGATGAACGACCTGATGAGCATGGGCCTTCACCGGCTCTGGAAGGATATCCTCATCGGCATGCTGCGCCCGGCCAGAACACGGCCCTTCCAGCACCTCGATGTCGCGGGCGGCACCGGCGATGTCGCCTTCCGCGTCATCGAGGCGGGCGGGCCGGAAACCCATGTCAGCGTGCTCGATATCAACGCCTCGATGCTGGGGGTGGGGGAGGAACGCGCGGCAAGGCGCGGCATTGCTGATCAACTCACCTTCATCGAGGGCAATGCCGAGGCTCTGGCTTTGCCGGATAAGGCTTTTGACGCCTATACCATCGCCCTCGGCATCCGGAATGTGCCGCGCATGGCGCTGGCGCTTTCGGAGGCGCATCGGGTTTTAAAGCGCGGCGGGCGGTTTCTCTGCCTCGAATTCGCGCCGGTTGAAACGCCGCTGCTTGATAAGGTGTATGACGCCTATTCCTTCAACATCATCCCGCCGCTGGGCAAATTGATCACGGGCGATGGCGAACCCTATCGCTATCTCGTGGAATCGATCCGGCAATTCCCCAAGCCCGAGGCCTTCTCGGCGATGATCCGCGAGGCGGGCTTCAAGGAGGTGACACATCGTCCGCTGACCGGCGGCATCGTCAATATCCATTCTGCCTGGAAGATCTGATTAAACCCGTGTTGCGCGCGCTCGCCCATCTCCTCCATCTTGGCTTTGTCGGCTTCGTTCTGATGCGCGAGGGTGTTTTCGCGCTCATCCCGCCCGCAAAAACCCCCGTTGCCCTGCGCCCGCCCTTGTGGCTGCTCGCACGGCTTTCGCGGCGCGATGCGGGCGATCGCGGCACGCGCATCGTCGCGGCGCTCACCCGGCTTGGGCCGTCTTACGTGAAACTGGGGCAGTTTCTCGCCACCCGGCCCGATCTTGTCGGCATGGCTTTGGCGCGTGACCTTGAAGCCTTGCAGGATCGCATGCCGCCCTTCGCGCAAGCCGAGGCCGAGGCCAGCATCGTCGCGGCCCTGGGCAAGCCGATGGACGCGCTTTACAAAAGCTTCGGCCCGCCGGTCGCCGCCGCCTCCATCGCGCAGGTGCATCAGGCCGAGATCGTCGAAGACGGTGTCACCCGGCAGGTCGCGGTGAAGGTTTTGCGCCCCGGCATCGAGGCGATTTTCTCGCGGGATATCAAGGCGCAGGCCTTTGTCGCCGGGCTCATCGAGCGTTTCGTGCCTTCAGCCCGCCGCCTCAAGCCGGTGGAGGTGATCAAGACGCTCGAACGCAGCGTGATGCTGGAAATGGATTTGCGCTTCGAGGCCGCAGCCCTGTCCGAAATGGCGGAAAACAGCGCCGGTGACGCGGATTTTACTGTGCCGAAGGTCGATTGGGAGCGAACGGCCCGCCCCTGCCTGACGATGGATTGGGTGGACGGCATCAAGCTCTCCGACATCGCGGGGCTTGATGCGGCGAGGATCGACAAGGTGCGGCTCGCGCGCATCGCTTTGCAGAGCTTTCTCCTTCATGCGCTGCGCGACGGGTTTTTCCACGCCGATATGCATCAGGGCAACCTCTTCGCCTCGCGCGAAGGCGGCCTGATCGCGGTTGATTTCGGCATTACTGCGCGGCTGAAACCGAAGGAGCGGCGGTTTCTCGCGGAAATCCTGCTCGGCTTCATCACGCGCAATTATCAGCGCATCGCCGAGGTGCATTTCGAGGCGGGCTATGTGCCCGAAACCCATGCCGTGGAAGATTTTGCCCAGGCCCTGCGCGCGGTGGGCGAGAAAATCCACGGGCGCAACGCCGCCGAGATTTCCATGGCGCAGCTTCTGGGGCTATTGTTTGAAATCACGGCGCTGTTTGATATGGAAACCCGCACCGAACTCGTGCTGCTGCAGAAAACCATGGTGGTGGTGGAAGGCGTGGCGCGCTCGCTCGACCCGCAATTCGATATGTGGCACACGGCAGAACCCGTCATCCGGCACTGGATCGAGCGCAATCTTGGCCCCATCGGCCAGATCGAGCGCGCCGGGCGCGAGGCCGAGCGGTTTCTGGAGGCGGCCTCGCGCCTGCCCGCGCTCATCAAACACGCCGAACACGTGCTCGCGAAGCTTGATGCGCCCGCCTTGCCCAAGGCCGGGCCGCCTTTCGCCATCACCCTCAGCCTTGGGGTGATTGCACTTTCTCTCTTCGTCCTCATGATCAAATCATTCACCCATTAGCAGGAACGGCATGATCGCGGGAAAGCGCATTCTCCTCATCATCGGCGGCGGCATCGCGGCCTATAAAACGCCCGAACTCATCCGCATGATCACGCGCGCCGGGGGCGCGGTGCGCTGCGTTCTGACGAAAGCCGGAAGGGAGTTCATCACTCCCCTCACGCTGGCGAGCGTCAGCAACAGCAAGGTGCATGAAGACCTCTTCTCCCTCACCGATGAGATGGAGATGGGGCATATTGAGCTCTCCCGCGCGGCAGACCTCGTCGTGGTTGCACCCGCGACGGCGGATCTCATGGCAAAGGCCGCGCAAGGCCTGGCGAATGACCTTGCCTCGACCCTTCTGCTCGCCACGGATAAGCCGGTGCTGATGGCCCCGGCGATGAATGTCCGGATGTGGCACTACCCCGCAACGCAGCGCAACCTCGCTACATTGCAAGCCGATGGCGTGACCTTCTGCGGCCCGGAAGAGGGCGCGATGGCCTGTGGTGAATACGGCATTGGCAGGCTCGCGGAGCCGGAGGTGATTTTCCGGGCGATCGATGCCGCGCTTGGCGGGGCGGCGGCTGCGCCCCCGCTCACCGCGCGCCCGCTCATCGGCAGGCATGTTCTCATCACCGCCGGGCCGACGCATGAGCCGATTGACCCCGTGCGCTATATCGCCAACCGCTCCTCCGGCAAGCAGGGTTACGCTCTGGCCGAAGCGGCGCGCAACGCCGGGGCGCGCGTGACGCTGATCTCCGGCCCTGTTTCGCTAACCCCGCTTATGGGCGTTGAAACGATCCGCGTTGAAACCGCGCGCGGCATGCGAGACGCGGTGGAGGCGGCTTTGCCTGCCGATATCGCGATTTTCGCCGCCGCCGTCGCGGATTGGCGGGTGGAGGCGGAGGCCGGGCAGAAGATCAAGAAGGGCGCGGGTGCGGCTTCGCTCACGCTCGTTGAAAACCCGGATATTCTCGCGAGCATCGCGCGGCACCCTGCCTTGCGCCCCGCGCTTGTGGTCGGCTTTGCGGCGGAAACCGAGGCCATCATCCAACACGCAGAAGCGAAACGCGCGCGCAAGGGCTGCGATCTTATCATCGCCAATGATGTCTCGCCCGAAAGCGGCGTGATGGGTGGGGACGAGAACGCCGTTCATATCATCTCCGCAACAGGCGTTGAAAGCTGGCCCGGCATGAGCAAGGCGCGGGTGGCGCAGGCGCTGATTTTACAGTTTGCCGCGCTCGTTGACCAGAAGAAGGCGTGAGCATGGCCCCGGAGCTTTTCCTCAAACGCCTGCCCCATGCCGAGGGCCTCGCCTTGCCGCGCTATGAAACGGCGGGCGCAGCGGGGTTCGACCTTGCAGCAGCAGTGCCGGAGGATGCGCCTTTGCTGCTGCCCCCCGGCGCGCGGGTTCTGGTGCCAACAGGCCTCGTTTTCATGCTGCCCGCCGGGTTTGAGGCGCAGATTCGCCCGCGTTCGGGCCTCGCGCTCAAGCATGGCGTGACGGTGTTGAACGCGCCGGGCACGATTGACGCGGATTATCGCGGCGAGGTGCAGGTTCTCCTCATCAACCATGGCGATGCGGCGTTCTCCATCACGCGCGGCCTGCGCATTGCGCAAGCGGTGGTAGCACGAATGGAAACGGTGGCGCTGACGCTGGCAACGGAGCTTGATGACACCCCGCGCGGGGCGGGCGGGTTTGGCTCGACGGGCCTGAAACAAGAGAATAATTTTCCAATTTCTGGCAAAAAATAACGAGATAACGGATATTGTTTCTCTTTGATCAAGGGCTTACATGGCTTGAAAAGGAGTAACCCATGTTTGAACCCAGCAAAACCCCCGGTCGCGGCCGGATTTACGCCTCCATCACCGACACGATCGGTGATACCCCCATCGTGCGGCTCGACAGATTGGCGCGCGAGAACGGCATCAAGGCCAATCTTCTGGCCAAGCTCGAGTTTTTCAACCCCATCGCCTCGGTGAAGGATCGCATCGGCGTCTCGATGATCGAGGCTCTGGAGGCGGAAGGGCATATCACCCCCGGCAAGACCGTACTGGTGGAGCCAACCTCCGGCAATACCGGCGTTGCGCTCGCCTTTGTTGCGGCGGCGAAGGGCTATCGGTTGATCCTCACCATGCCGGAAACCATGTCGATCGAGCGGCGGAAAATGCTGGCTTACCTTGGCGCCGAAGTCGTGCTCACCGAAGGCGCGAAGGGCATGAAGGGCGCGATTGCCAAAGCCGAGGAGATCGCGGCCGAAACCCCGCATGCGCTCATCCCGCAGCAATTCAGGAACGCCGCCAACCCCGCGATCCACCGCCGCACCACCGCCGATGAAATCTGGAACGACACCAAGGGCGAGATCGACGTTTTCATCGCCGGGGTCGGTACCGGCGGCACCATTACCGGGGTCGGGCAGGTTCTCAAACCGCGCAAGCCCGCGTTGCGCGTGATCGCTGTGGAGCCGGTGGAAAGCCCGGTTTTATCGGGCGGTGCGCCGGGGCCGCATAAAATTCAGGGCATCGGCGCGGGGTTTGTGCCCGATATTCTCGACCGCTCGGTGATTGACGAAATCGTGCAGATCGACAGCGCCACCGCCATCGCCACCGCGCGGCATCTGGCGCGCATCGAGGGCGTGCCGGGCGGCATTTCCTCCGGCGCTGCCACGGCGGCGGCCTTGCAGGTGGCGGCCCGGCCCGGCATGGAGGGCAAGAACATCGTCTTCATCATCCCCTCTTTCGCCGAGCGCTATATTTCAAGCCTGCTTTTTGAAGGACTTTGATCTCACGCCGCCTGTGCTTTCAGCAAAGCGTCGAGGGTTGATAAAAACTGCGCCCTGTCCAGCGGTTTGGGCAAAAATCCGTCAAACCCGGCTTCAAGGCAGGCGGTTTTATCCTCGCGGAAGGCATTGGCGGTCAGCGCGATGGCGGGAACGGGCGCACGGTTTTTCTCGCGTTCGATCATCCGCCATCTGCGCATGGCGGAGAGGCCATCAAGCTCGGGCATGCGCACATCGAACAGCACGATGTGATAGGCCTGCGCACCGGGGCTGAGCGTGGCCTTGAGCGCATCAAGCGCCTCAACCCCGTTCGATGCGCGCACGGAGCGCCCGCCGAGCCGCTCGATCAGGCGGCCGGCGAGAAGCGCGTTGATGTCATTATCTTCCGCGATGAGAACACGGCAGCCCTTGAGCGGCTCATCCAGAACCGGTTCTTCGAGCAGAGGTGGCGGGCCCTCCTGCGCGCCGCCTGTCCAGTCCTGAAGCTGCGCTTCGAGCGAGCGGCGCCGCACGGGCTTGACGAGGTAGCGGTCAAACCCCGCCGCATTGGGCGCGCCGAAATTGCGCCGTTCGAAGGGCGAGAGCAAAACGAGATGCCGCTTGCACCCCGCCGCCTGCCCGGCGCTGACGATCCTGCGCGCCATGTCCGGCCCGAAGGCGGCATCGACGAGGATAAGATCAGGCGTGAGCCGCGCAATCGCGGCCAAGGCTGCTTCCATTGTGGCAACAGGGGTGGCGCATTCCGCCCAGCCATGCAGCATCTTGCACAAGAATCGCCCCTCGAACGGCCCGCGCGTGAGGACGAGCGCGTGTTTTGCGATGGATTGCGGTGAAAAATGCGTGCCCTCGCCCGCCGCTTCCCCCGTTTTCAAGGGCAGGGTGAGCGTGAAAACAGAGCCGATGCCCTCGGCGCTTTCGAGCGCGATATCCCCCCCCATGAGCCGGGCGAGGCGGCGCGAAATCGCCAGCCCGAGGCCGCTGCCGCCGTGATGCTGCATGGCATGCCCCTCACCCTGCTCGAATTCGGCAAACACCGCCTCAAGCTGCCGGGGCGGAATGCCGGGCCCGGTATCTTCCACGCGGATGACGAGCTGATCATGCCCGCCCCTGATGATGGCGATGCCAACACCGCCGCTTGACGTGAATTTTACGGCGTTTCCGGCAAGATTCATCATGATCTGGCGCAGCCGCGCGCCATCGATCATCACGGTTTCGGGCAAATCCGGCGCGATGAAGGCGGCAATCTCGATGCCTTTTCCCTGCGCACGCGGGGCCAGCAATTCCACCACGCTTTCCATCAACGGGGCAAGCGCGTATTCCTCCTCGGCGATATCGAGCTTGCCGGCTTCGATGCGCGAAAAATCGAGGATTTCCTCGATCAAGGTCAGAAGCGCCTCGCCCGAGGTTTTGATGGCGCGGGTATAATTGACCTGTTCGGGGTCGAGTTTGGTATCAAGCATCACATCCGCCATGCCAAGAACGCCGTTGAGCGGGGTGCGGATTTCATGGCTGACGGTGGCAAGAAAGCGCGATTTCGCCTCGCTCGCGGCTTCGGCCTGCGCCTGCGTGCGGCCGATCCTGTCCAGCCTTTCGGCCAGCGCGTTGCGCTGCTGCGCCAGCGCTTCATAGGCAAGGCGCAGGCGCTGCATATCGAGAAGAAGCCAGAGGCACAGCCCCAGCAGGAAAACGGCAAGCGCCGTCATGCTGAAAGCAAGAGCCGAGAGGGAAACCCCCGTGATCATGTGATGCTCGCCTTGTCGTTTTTTGATTGCCCTCATTTTGACAGTGCATGGTTGATAAGGCTTTGAAGCAGCGCATAAAATGGGAAGTGTCGTTAAAGGAAGCTTCCCTTAAGCGCGTTTGGCAAGCTTGTGTTTAAAACCGCACATGGTTGAGGGGTGACAATTTCAGGCTTCACCGCTAAACGCTGAGGCCATGAGCACAGAGACCCAAAACCCCTCCCAAAAGACTCTTGCCCGCAAGCCGCGCGGCTTGCAGGATCGTGGCCCCGCCGACATCGCCGCCACCGAGGCGATGATGAAGGTGATCCGCCAGGTTTATTCCCGCTACGGGTTTGACGCGCTCGAAACACCGTTTTTTGAATATTCCGACGCGCTCGGCAAATTCCTGCCCGATCAGGATCGCCCCAATGCCGGGGTGTTCTCCTTGCAGGATGACGACAGGCAATGGATGAGCCTGCGCTATGATCTGACCGCGCCGCTCGCGCGCTATGCGGCCGAAAACTGGCAGAACCTGCCAAAACCCTTCCGCTCCTATCGCGCGGGCTGGGTGTTTCGCAACGAAAAGCCGGGGCCGGGCCGCTTTCGCCAGTTCATGCAGTTCGATGCCGATACGGTAGGGGCATCGAGCGTCGCCGCCGATGCCGAAATGTGCATGATGGCGGCGGATACATTGGACAGCCTAGGGCTGTTTGAATTGGATTCGAACGGAAACAAGCGCCCGCTCTATTTCATCAAGGTCAATAACCGCAAAGTGCTCGATGGCGTGATGGAGGCGATTGGGATTGGCAGGCCGGAACATGCTGGCACGCGACTCACAGTGCTTCGGGCCATTGATAAGCGGGATAAGTTTCCTGAACAAGAAATTCGGAAATTGCTGGGAAAAGAAGGCCGTTGGGATGGAGGTGAGATTGGTAAAGGAGACTTTACCAAAGGCGCTGGGCTTGATCACGAACAGGTGACCAAAATTATGCGTTATATCAACTTTGAAAACGATCCCAGTGCTGTGATTCCTCACCCAAATCAACCAACCGATGAAGAAGACGAAGACGGAATTTATTTTAATACAACGACAATGGACGAACTTCTTAAAGACGGCACAATTGCTAGCAATAAAGCTGTTATAGGAGCATTAAACTTTCACTTTGGTGAAAACCAACGTGCCGAAGAGGGGATTAAGGAGTTATCGGAAATCGCAGATTTGGTCGAAGTTGGCGGGTATTCAGATCGTATCCGCATCGATCCCTCCGTCGTGCGCGGCCTTGAATATTATACCGGCCCGGTCTTTGAAGCGGAATTGCTGTTCGACACGTTGGATGAGGATGGCAAACCCATCCGCTTCGGCTCGGTGGGTGGCGGTGGGCGCTATGATGGCTTGGTGAGCCGCTTTTTGGATGAGCCTGTGCCTGCAACCGGGTTTTCCATCGGCGTGTCGCGTCTTCTTGCCGCCTTGCAGGCGCTGGGCAAGGTTTCAACCCGGCCCGAACCCGGCCCCGTGATCGTGCTCGCGATGGATAAAACGCCCGAAGCCATGGCGAGCTATCAAAACCTCGTTGCCTCCTTACGCAATGCCGATATCCGCGCCGAGCTTTATCTGGGCGCCGCCAATATGAAGCAGCAGTTGAAATACGCAGGAAGACGCAACAGCGCCATCGCCATCATCCAGGGCTCGAACGAGCGCGAAAAGGGCGAGGTTCAGATCAAGGATCTCATCCTTGGTGCAACCCTTGCCGAGACGAAAGACCGGGCGGAATACCTTGCGAAACAGGCCGAGGCGCAATTCGCCGTGCCGGTTTCCGGCCTCATCGATGCTGTGAAAAAGGTTCTCGCGCGGCACGGGTGAGCATTTTGCGATCAGAGCATTTTCTTCACGCGAACCGGTTCCCACTCCCGCCTTCGCGGGGGCATGCTTTTGCTGGAATTGCTCTAGCTCTTGTCCATCCCGAAAATGGTTGAAACCAGCTCCCCCCGCACCAGAAGGGATTTCAGGCCTGCCCGCCGCCGCATGTATTTCTGGTTGATGAGATCTGTTTCTGCTTTCAGCAGATCCCCCTGGCTGTCGAGCAGATCAAAGATGGTGCGCCCCCCTTCCTTGAACTGGAGCATGTAAAGATCAACGACCTTGCGCGAGGATTGCACACGCGCCTCCAGCGAGGCGAGCTTGCTCTGGTTTGTGGAAACGATGCGCGCTGCGCCAAGGCCATCCTCGCGCAATTCCCGCCTGCGTTTCTCAAGCCGGAATTGCGCACCCTCAAGACGTGCAAGAATTTGCTCTCTCTGGCTCAGATTTGCGCCGCCATCCATCAGGGGCATGCGAAAAACAACCAGAATATTGCCATTATGGCGACGATCTGATTCCAGCGGCTCGGACATCTGGCGGCCAAATTTATAGCTGCCCTCCAACCCCAGACTGGGCAAGGCGCCTGACTGAGCCGCAGCAAGCTGCTTGTCGAGGGATGCGATCTCCATCCCGATCGCACGGATTTCGTGATTGCGATCAATATCAGCGCCCGCCACGTCCAAAACCTGCCCCCTGAGGCGCGGTGTAACGGTGTCGATAATCATGTCCACGTCAAATGTCGTCAGCCGTCGAAAGGCGTCCGAAGCGGATGCGCGCTCTGTCGTCAGGTCGATGAGGTTGCCTCTGGCGGATTCAAGCCGGGTGGTGATCCGCTTGATATCCGCAACGGAGGAATTGCCGTCGCTCTCGTTCCGCTCCACAATCGAGAGGATATGCTGATGCGCGGCAATGGAGCGTTTCGTCAGCGCGATGGTTTCATCAATCTGCTGCACCTTCATCAAGGTCTCGATCAGATCAAAACCGACCTGCTCGGTCTTGGCGAGCCGGGCGCTTCTGGCGCTGTCATGGGCAAATTCGGCCCGCGCCTGATTATTGTCGGTCGCTCCGAAATCATAAAGCATTTGCCGCATGGATAACCCGACTTCCCGCCTTGTGCCGGTGCCGACCTGCCCTTGATTCCAGCTTTGCTGCGGGCCTGCCGAGCTCGAAAGCTCGATGACGGGGTAGCGCCCGGCTTTTGCGCCCCGGATAGCGGCGAATTGTTCGCGCTCCTTCGCAGCGGCAATGCCAAGCTCGGGGCTATCGGCGATCACGCGCATCAGCGCATCCTTCAGCCGCAGCTTCCCGTGTTGCAAGGGCGGGACCACACGGGATTTGGGCACAGAATCGCCCGGCTTGCCGAGGCTCGCCGCCGGGATGAGGGCGTTTAGCGCAGAAGTATCAGATAATGGCGCGCATAAGAGCCGTGGCGTCGGGATGTCCTGTGTGTCTTCACAATCGGCTGTCGCGGTTGTGGAACAGCCCGCAAGGCTCAGCATGGCGCAGGAGGCGAAAACCAGCCGTCTCAAGCTCTCTCTGCGTTTTGGGGAAGCCATCAATCCCACTCCAGCCCTGCCGGCAAAGGCCGTCGCCCGTGAACAATCATGGCTTAAATCCAGTAAACAGGGATGGTCAATACACCTTTAAGGTGTATTTATTTTGTAAATCTTGCTCAGGTTGCATCTTCCAGAGCTTGTTCCTGCGAAGTTTCGGATGAGGATTTCTTGGAGAAGGCGAGAATCCCTTGCAAAAAGCCGAGTCCCTTGCAAAAAGACGAGTCTCTTGCAAATTGAAATTTCGCAGTGCAGCATAAATCCATGTTCACGGCGATCATCAGGGCGCGCCCGCATTCTCTGGCTTTGGCGGCAACGCTTGCACCGCTCGTGCGCGGGGTGGTGCAGGGACTTGTCGGCTCTGCCATTCTGGTTGCGGAACAGGATCACCCTGATCTGCAGGAGATCGCGGATAGCGCCGGGTGCCGCGTTCTTCTGGCGCCAACCTGGGCGGAAGGCTTTGCGCGGGCCGTTGCGCAGGCTTCCGGCAGCCCGGTTCTTGTTCTGGATACGGGCTTGCTGCTGGCGCAGGATTTCTGGCCCCTTCTGGCAGACCGTTTGCCGATGATGGGGGATCGCCCGGCGGCAACACGCCCGGCAGCGGGAAAGGGGGTCTTGCTGCCCTTGCGACGGTTCATCGGGCGCATGAACGGGCGGCTTGATGCCGGTTCGGCCGTGTTGCTCACGGGGGCACGCGCACGGGCGATCGCGCAGCGCAAAGATGACCCGTGGCTGGTGCCTCATGGAACGGATCTTCTGGTTTTGCCCAGCACGGGATTGCGCTTTGAAGTTTAGCAAAGGCGTCTCAGTTTGCGTCAAACCAGACGAGGCCATGAAGCAGGTTGTGTTTTTCCCAAAACACAGCATGGTCAAGCACTACAAGTGATCAGGGAGGCTTCATGGCAATCCGGCGGCAGGCCTTTGAACCGGGGCACAGGGCCAAGGTTCTCGTCATCATCGATGACACGCCCGAATGCATGCGCGCGGCCCTGTTTGCGGCGCGCCGCGTGATGAGAACGGGCGCGAGCATCATCCTGCTTGCGATCATCGTCGAGGAAGATAGCCAGCTCTGGCGCGGCATCGGGTCGCTGATGCTTGCGGAGGCCGAGGCGGAAGCGAATGAACGGCTGGACAAGGCGGCAGCCACCATCGCGGCCATTACCGGGGCTATGCCGGAGCGTGTGATCAGAACCGGGCCGCCGATCCGCGAGGTAATGAGCTTGATCGAGCAGGATGCGGATATCGCGACCCTCGTTCTGGCAGCGGGCGCGGCGAATGAAGGCCCCGGCCCTCTGGTTTCGATGATCGCGGGGCGCATGTCGGCGCAGTTTCCTGTTCCGGTCACACTGGTTCCGGGGGGCTTGCCGGAGGCGGATTTCGAGGCTCTGGCATGAAGGCGCGCATCAGCCCCCGTCTTTCGTCGATTTCATGCGCCTGTCACAGCATTGCTCTTGTGCCTCGGCGCAAGGACGTTATCTAAACCTTTATGCAATCTCTGGCCTTGACCCCGAGAGGAGACCACCATGTTTATCCAGACCGAAGCAACCCCCAACCCTGCGACGCTGAAATTCCTGCCCGGCCGCCTCGTGCTCGATGATGCAACGCGCGACTTCCGCAGCCCGGAAGAGGCTGAAGCCTCGCCGCTGGCGACGCAGATTTTCACGATTCCCGGCGTAACCGGCGTATTTTTTGGCGGTGATTTCATCACCGTCACGAAAGAGGGCGGCGAATGGCAACATCTCAAACCCGCCATTCTCGGTGCCATCATGGAGCATTACATGTCCGGTGCGCCGATTCTGGCGCAGGGCGCGGTAGAAGAGCAACAGGGCGAAGAGTTTTTTGCGGAAAAAGATGCGCAAACCGTCGCCACCATCAAGGAATTGCTGGAAACCCGCATCCGCCCCGCTGTTGCAGGCGATGGGGGGGATATCACCTTCAAAGGCTTCCGCGAGGGGGTGGTTTATCTCACCATGAAAGGCTCCTGCTCGGGTTGCCCGTCCTCTACCGCCACGTTGAAAAATGGCATCCAGAACCTGTTGCGGCATTTCCTCCCCGATGTTCAATCGGTGGAGGCAGCGTAAGAGAGCGCGGTTTTGTTATCCTCAAAACCGCGCCATCTGTCTTTATTCTGTCACAGGCTGCTGAAAAATGCGCAGGCTGTCATTGCGAGGAGCGGAGCGACGTGGCAATCCAGATAAAATTCCGCCCTGTCCGCAGAGGCGACAAAAAAGAGGAAGAAAGTCTGGATTGCTTCCCGCCACGCTTCGCTCGCGGTCGCAATGACGGGGACAGGCTTGCATAACAAAATGCTCTATCTCTTTGTTTTTACGCAATTCCGGACGCGAAACCGGTTCCCACCCCCGCCTTCGCGGGGGCATGCTTTCGCTGGAATTGCTCTAGCGGGGTTTCCGACCTGATTGAATCAGGTCGGCCGCTCTATCTTCTTGTTTTTATCGCATTTTCTTCGATCAACCGGCAACCACTTGATCGGAAAATGCTCTAGCGGGGGTTCATGCGCGTTCTTGCTCTTGATACGGCTTTGGGTGCCACCTCGGTCGCTTTTTATGAAAGCGGCACGGGCGGCATCCTCGCGCAGGAGAGCGTGGAGATGCAGCGCGGCCATGCCGAGGCCTTGCTGCCCATGGTCGAGCGGGTGGTGAAAAAAACCGGCTTCGGGTTTCACGAGATTGATCGCTTCGCCGTCACCATCGGGCCGGGCTCTTTCACGGGGCTCCGCATCGGCATTGCCGCGGCGCGGGGGCTTGCGCTCGCGCATGACAAGCCGGTCGTCGGCATTTCGAGCCTCGCCGCTTTTGCCGCGCCGGTTCTGTTCGGCGTTGAGCGCGCGCCTGTTGCGGCGGCGATTGATGCGCGCCATGGCATGATCTTTTTCCAATGCATGGGCATGGATGGCCGCGCCTTGGCCGGGCCGGGGCTTTTTACCGTTGAGGATGCCGCCCGCAAGACGGGGGATGGCCCCATGGTTTTCGTGGGAGATGCCGCTTTGCTGCTGGCGCAGGCGAAAAAATCCATCGCCTCCGATATGCGCCTTGCGGAAGCGGCGGTGCGCCCGGCTTCGGCACCGGATAGTCTCTGGGTTGCCCGGCTTGGCGCGGCGGCAGACCCGGCCTTGGCGCTTGCCCGCCCGCTTTATCTGCGTGAAGCCAATGTAACCCCGCAAGAGCGCGGGCGGCTTGCTCTGGCAGGGCCATAAGCCATGGCCTGGCTTGCGCCGCTTTCCTGGTGGGCCGCACCGCGCCAGCGTGAGGCGCGGCTTGAGGATGCGGGCCGTTTTGCCGAAATCCACGCTGAAGGCTTTCATATGGGCTGGGACAGGCACGAGATGGAAACCCTGCTGGTCGGGGGGTGCATCGCCGATACCCTGCTCTCGCGCGGGTTTTTTGGCGAAGTCGTCACAGGTTTTGCCCTCAGCCGGGTGGTGATGGAGGAGGCGGAACTCCTCTCCATCGCGCTAGACCGGGAGGTGCGCGGCAAGGGCCATGCCGCGCCCTTGCTCGCGGCGCATGCCGCGCGGCTGCGCCGCGCCGGGGCAGAAAGTCTCTTTCTGGAGGTCGCGGCGGATAACGCGCCCGCGCTCGCGCTTTATCGCGGCTTTGGCTTTGAGGAGATCGGGCGGCGCAAGGGCTATTATCCGGCTGTTGAGGGCGCTCAATCTGCGCGGCGTGATGCCATCACCATGCGGCGCGATTTATCCGCGCTTGATCCAACCCCGCGTTATGGCTGAGCATGGTTGAGCAGGGCGTGCCGAGATTTCTGGTGCTTGCAACGCGGCTTTTAGCGGTTTTGCCTGCCTTTGTGCTGGGCCTTGGCGCGCAGGCGCTTGCCTTGCGCCTTGCTCCCGGCCTTGCGCGGCATTTGCCGGTTTATTTCCACCGCTATCTTCTGTTTGTGTTCGGCATCACGGTTGAGCGTATCGGCACGATGCAGCGCGATGCGCCGGTTCTCATCGTCTCGAACCACCTCTCCTGGCTTGATATTCTGGTGATTTCCGCGCAAGGCCCGGTCTCCTTCATCGCGAAAAGCGAGGTGGCGGAATGGCCGTTTTTCGGAACGCTCGCGCGGCTGCAACGCTCGATTTTCGTGGAGCGCGCGCGGCGCGAGAAAACCGGTGATGTCACGAAAGCCATCGCAGCACGGCTTCAGGCGGGCGATGCGATGGTGCTCTTCGCCGAAGGCACGACGAGTGATGGCACGCGCATCCTGCCGCTGCGCTCCGCCTTGATCGGGGCTGCGCAGGGCATGGCAGGACAGGATGATACCGGGCGCCTGCAATCCCTCACCATCACCTATCCCGCGATTGGCGGCTTGCCGAGCGGGCGCGCCATGCAGCCCTTCATCGCCTGGTATGGCGACATGGCGTTGCTGCCGCATCTGTGTGATCTTCTGACCCTGCCGGGGTTAACCGCGCGCATCAGCTTCGGCCCCGCGCATCCCATGCCGGATGCGCGGGCGCGCAAAGCCATCACCCGGCAGCTTGAACAGGAAATGCGGGAGGCGCGCTACGAAGCCGCAACCGGGCGAAGCGCGGCTTGAGCTTACCTTGTGGCTCTGGAGCGAATGAAGTGAATGCAAATTCACTGGAAACGCTCTAGAGCATTTTCCGATCAAGTGGTTGCCGGTTGATCGAAGAAAATGCGATAAAAACAAGAAGATAGAGCGGCCGACCTGATTCAATCAGGTCGGAAACCGCTCTAGAATGTCGATCTGACACTGTCATCTTCCAGAACAAAGATCGCGTCCATGGCCATGGCGCGGGCGAGCGGAAGTGCCTTTTCAGCGCCCATTACAAGGAAAGCCGTCGCCCAGCCATCCGCCTCGATGCAGCTTTCTGCGAAAACCGTGACCGAAGCCGCCGCGTTTGCGACCGGTTTGCCAGAGAATGGATCAATGGTGTGGGAGATGATGCGACCGTCAGATCTGCGACAATGACGATATGTTCCAGAGGTTGCAATCGCAAGGTCAACAAGTTCGATCACGCCCATTGCCTCACGAATGCCGGGAACGGGGCGTTCATGCGCAATGATCCAGGGGGTGCCATCTGGTTTGGAGCCTTTCGCGCGTATTTCGCCATCTATGCCTGCGAGCCAGGATGTGATGCCAAAACGCGCCATCACGCGGCCAAGCTCATCAACACCAAAGCCCTTGGCAATACCGGACAGGTCCAGCAAAACGGGGCGCAAGCGCCGCGCATGGCGCAGGGCACCATCAAGCTCCACAGCGTAAGCGGAAGGGCGCAGCGGCTGAGAGGCCAGGCAGGGCAAGCCTTTCATATTGGCATGCGCGCCAAAGCCCCAGGCTGCCACCTGTTCGCCAATGGTGATGTCAAAAGCCCCGCCCGAGCGCTGGAAAATGGATGTCGCGGTGTTCAGAACATGCATCAGCTCCGGCGGAAGCGTTACCCAGACGCCGGGCGCTGCTGCATTGAGGCGGTTCAGATCAGAATCCGGCTTCCAGTTCGACATTTGCTGATCAACGCGGTGAACGGCCGCAAACAGTGCCGAGGACAGGACGGCAAGGTCAGGCGTCTCCCTCGCGTAGAACACGACGGAATACCGGGTGCCCATGGTCTCACCATGCAGCGCGTGGCGCTGGAACCTGTTTTCCGCGCGGGATGCATTCACATGTGCCGACATTCTGCTCTCACCTTCTTCTTTTCGCATCTTTTTTGTAATGAACCTGCTTCCACCCCCGCCTTCGCGGGGATGGATGCCAGTTTCGCGTCCGGAATTGCGTCAAAACGTGAGAGTAGAGCGTTTCAGGTGACTCAATCTTTGCTGGAAATGCTCTGGCAGGCTGTTGAAAAAGGCGGTTCCTGTCCCCGTCATTGCGACCGCGAGCGACGCGTGGCGGGAAGCAATCCAGACTCTTTGTTCCTCTTTTTTGCCAACTCTGCGGATAGCGGCAGAAATGTTATCTGGATTGCCACGTCGCTCCGCTCCTCGCAATGACAGCCCTAGAGCAATTCCGGACGCGAACCGGTTCCCACTTTCGCTGGAATTGCTCTAGAGCGGTTTCCGACCTGATTGAATCAGGTCGACCCCTCTATCTTCTTGTTTTTATAGCATTTTCTTCGATCAACCGGCAACCACTTGATCGGAATATGCTCTAGAGCGTTTCCATCGAAGATCGAGTCACCGGAAACGCTCTATCTCTTTGTTTTAAAGCAATTCCGGACGCGAAACCGGTTCCCACTTTCGCTGGAATTGCTCTAGTAGACATCTTCAACATAGCGCCCCTCAGCTTTGAGCGTCGCAAGGCCCGGCCCGCTGGGCGCGAGGATCTCCTCGATCGCGCGGGTCACCCCGGCTGCCATATCGCGCCCGCCGCAAACCAGGATTTGCGCGCCTTGATGGATAAGGGTCTGGATATCCGTTGTATCCTTTGCCAGCCTGTCCTGCACATAGCCCCCACCCGGAATGCGGGAAAACGCCGTTGCAAGGCGTGTCAGGCGATGCGTGGCGAGATGCCTGCCAAGCTCATCGCCGTAAAGATAATCAGAAGCCGGGTTTCGCCCGCCCCAATAAAGATAGAGCGGTCGTTTCGCGGCATTCTGCCGAATAAACCCCACCAAAGGGCCAATTCCTGCGCCAGCGCCGATCAAAATCAGCGGCGCATTGCCCTTCTCAGGCTTGAAAACAGGGTTTGGGCGAATGAAGGCATCGATCATCTCGCCCTGCGACAGGTTGTGCAGAAAACCGGAACACACACCGCCCGGCTGTTTGCGGACACAGATTTCCAGCACGGCATCCGCGCTCGATGAGGCCAGCGAATAAAAGCGGGGCTGCGTGCTGCCGGGCGAATAAATGCCAACAAGATCGCCCGGTTCAAAACGCGGCATGCGTTCCGGCCAAAAGCTTCGCCTTTCCTGTGCCGCCCTGAAGGTCAGAATGCTGGTCGGCGCCTGCACATCGGCTCCGTAATCAGCACGCGCCACGAGCGCGAATCGTCTGGTCGCGTTTCGTCCCGCGCCATGCTCCAGTAGGAGGGGGTGCCCCAGAACAGCGCCAAGCCTCTCTCCCCAGCGCGCGAAGTCCTGTGTGGATTGCCGGTCAATCCTGTGCGTTTCCAGCAGCGGCGGCCAGGAGAGGGCTTTCAATGCCGCCTCGACCTCGTCCGCAAAACCGCAGAAGCTGGGGAAGCTGCGATCACCAAAGCCAAGAATGGCAAAAGGCAGGCTTTTATTGCAGGATGCGCCGCTATGGGTGGTTTTCAGAGCCTGCCATGTTGTGATGCGCGCAAGAAATGCACGCGCGGAGGCCGGGGCAGCACCATCGCCATAAGTCGCGGTTAAAATGAGCAGGCGTTTCGCGAGGGGGTAATGGGCGGCAACCGCGTTCATGGGGGCGGCATGCACCCTGTGCCCCGTCGCGCTCAGCGCCGTGTGAAGCGTTCTGGCAAAACCCCAGGTCGTGTTCCCTTCAGAGCCGACAAGCAGGATGGTGTCGGCATTCCGGGCTGGCACATTCTGCGTGATCCGGATTTTGCCGCGCTGCCTTTTCCACCAGATCACGCCCCCTGTCAGGGAGAAAACCGGGACGCAGAGCGCCGCAAGGCCAAGCAGTATCGCCAGAGGCCAAAGCCCCTGCCCGGTATGGAGCATATACATCATTTCGCTGAAGCGCCGCGCCAGCGTATGCGGCGTGACTACAAGGCTTTGTCCGGTTGCAGCGTCAATCTGGCTGATGCCGCTTCCGGTGGTGAGGGTGTAGACATCCGTGAGGTCTGCGGCATAGGGAAATGTCAATGCGCGCAGCTCTGCAAGATCAACCGCCTGAAGCGCCGCAACATCTGCCACGGGCAGCCGCGCCGCGCCGTTGCCTGAAAGAACGGATAATGCATCTGCGGATGAATCGGGCAGGATACCAAAATATGTCAATGACATGAAAAGGCCCGTCATTGCTGAAACCAGCAATGGCAGCACAGCAAGGCGACCAGGTTCAGCATGCCAGCGCTGCACGCCGCTGCCCGTGACGGGTTTGAGCAGGCCTCGCCAACCGCCAGACCGGGTGGCCAGCATCATCACACCGGAAAGCGTGAGCACCAGCATGGCAAAGGCGCCGGCCCCGGCGGCCACCCGGCCGCCATCCCCCAGCAGAAACGAACGATGCAGGTTGGTGATGAAGCGCAGGGTTGGTGAGGGCAGATGCGGGCCAAGCGCGCGCATCGTTTCAGGATCGATCCGGCTGGCAGCGACTTTTCCCGCTTCGAAATACGTCACGATCAGCGCCCCGGAGGGTTCCCGCACGATCCTGTCGATTTCCTGATGCTGCGCCTGCATCGCGGCGGCAAAGGTCGCAACGGACGTGACATGCGCCTGCACCGGCTTGTCCGAAGCGCGATCCATCACCGGTTCGACGCTCAGGATCGCCCCGCTCAGGGCAAGGGCTGAAACGAGCAGGGCTGCAAAAAGCCCCGCATAAGAATGGATATGGCGCATCATGGCGAAAGCCTTTTGCCCGATCACATGTCGAACACGAGGGTTTTCACATAGCCCTTGCCGTTGACGGGCTTGCCGGCCTGCGCGCCGGTGAGCGGTGCAACACCATCGGCCGGAACGTCATTTTCCTTCTCGACCGCGCTATCGACGCGGATCTGATAGCCGGCATCAATCATCGAATCGGCAATATCAGCACTGACGCTGAGCGTGCCACCAGAGCCGATACTGGCCCCTGTCGTGCCGTCGATTTTCCCGCCTGATTGCCGGAACCAGCCAGCAAGATGCTTGTGATATTTTGCTTTTCCCCCTGCAACATGAACGGTTTTGTGCAGTTTGCCACTGCCATCGGTGATGTAGACGGCAAGATAGGCACCATCACCACCGTAGGATTTCAGCGTGGCCGTTATCTTGACCATGCGGGCCTCAGCCGTGACAGGAACAGCAAGCGATGCTGCTGCGAGCGATGCGGCAAGGCCAAAGGCGCGCATATGGGGGTGGTGTTTCATATCAATCTCCGATCTTCGTCATTGTGTTGATCGAAGCACTGCGCCCTGAAACTGACAGCGGCCTGAACGCTGCATGCTAGAGCATGTTGCGCAAAAGTGGACACCGGTTTTGCGTAACAACATGCGAAAAAACAAGAAAATAGAGCATGTTGCGCAAAAGTGGACACCGGTTTTGCGTAACAACATGCGAAAAAACAAGAAAATAGAGCATGTTGCGCAAAAAGCATGCCCCCGCGAAGGCGGGGGTGGACACCAGTTTTGCGTAACAACATGCGAAAAAACATAGAGCAATTCCAGCGAAAGTGGGAACCGGTTTCGCGTTAGGAATTGCCTAAAAACAAGGAGATAGAGCGTTTCTGGTGACTCGGTCTTCGCTGGAAACGCTCTAGAGCTAGCAGGCTGTTGAAAAACGCTGGAGCTGTCATTGCGAGGAGCGTAGCGACGTGGCAATCCAGATAAAAATTCCGCCGCTATCCGCAGAGTTGGCAAAAAGCGGAAGAAAGTCTGGATTGCTTCCCGCCACGCTTCGCTCGCGCTCGCAATGACGCGGGCAGGAACCGCCTTTTTCAACAGCCTGCTAGAGCATTTTCCGATCAAGTGGTTGCCGGTTGATCGAAGAAAATGCGATAAAAACAAGAAGATAGAGCGGCCGACCTGATTCAATCAGGTCGGCCGCTCTAGAGCACGGTTTTGTTTCCATCAAAACCAAACATGCTCTAAAAGCAATTCATCTCATGATCCATTCATCTCATGATTCATGCCAAAGGCCCTGAATGCTGACGCATGGGACCTTTGAAGAGCCCGGGCTGATCACATATGGCCAATGGTTTGATCAATTCAGGACAGAATACCAGAAAATCATTCTCGATGACCTTTGGTATCATCCTGCGCGTGGCAACTGAACGCGTGCTTCAAACCCGTCTTCCATGCCCGTCGCCGGAGAAGACAGGATCAACGCGCTACCCGCCCCCCGCGCAATGCCCTGCACGATAGCAAGACCAAGCCCGGCACCCTCGGCGCGGGTTGCACCGCGCTCAAACGGTGCCAGAAGCCGCAGCAGCTCTTCAGCAGGCACCACAGCCCCCGGATTGCGCACGCAAAACAACCCTGCATCGCTCAAATGCACCCAGACGGGCTGATCCTCCGGCCCGTGCTTGAGGGCATTCTCGATCAGGTTGCGGGCAAGAACAGCAAAGGCGTCGCTCTCAAGCGTGATGTCGCAATGCCCGGATGACGGAAGGGTGAGCCTGAGCCTGCGCCCGTTATCCTCATCCGCGCCAAGCGCCTCAATCACATGCAGCAGGACATCCACACCATCCTCCGGCTGTTCCGCGATGACAGTGCCGCCTTCTGCTTTCGCCCATTGCAACAATTTTTCGCTCAGCCGCGAGAGCCGCCGCAAAGCGGTTTCAATCGCCCGCCCGCGCGCGCGCAGCGCACCCTCCGGCAATTCGGCAATCAGGCGTTGGGTCTGGGCAAGAGCAGCGGCCACGGGCGTGCGCAATTCATGCGCGCTGTTGGAGGCAAAACCGCGTTCGGCCACCATCGCGCGCCGCAACCGCGCGATGAGCGCGTTGACCGCATCGGCAACCGGCATGATCTCGCCGGGAAGTGTCCCGGTTTCCAATGGCGTCAGATTGTTCGGATCCCGTGCCTCGATCTCCTTCTGGAAGCGCGCTACGGGCTGAAAGGTCAGCGCGATGAGCCGCCAGACGCCAGCAAGGCTCAATGGCAACAGCATGGCCAGCGGCAGGACGAGCGTTGCGATGGCTTTCATCACTGCGGAATGCCGGTGACCGGCACGCTCGGTGGTTGTAACGAACACTGTGCCCCGCACCGCGCTTTCCGTAAAAAACCGCCGTCCTGCAACCGCGTGAAAGCCAGGTTCGAGAATAGCGGGAAAGCCTGCCGGCTCAGCATCATGGGATTGCATGAGCACGCGCCCCTGCGCATCACGGATGATGTAAGTGATATATTCCCGGTGCGGCGCAACGGACGGCACTTCAGCCGCGCCTCCCGTTTCGAGGATCGTGCCGTCCCGGTCGAGAATTTCAAGATAGGCGAGCGGCAAAACGCGCTGCGCAACCTCCTGCAAGGCGCTATCAAAAACGGTATCGATTTCCGCGCGCAGAACAAATCCCGCTGCGAGCGTGGCAAGCAGCCAGAGCAAAATTGCCGCCCCTGCAAAAACCAGGCTCAAGCGGCGCTGGAGGGTATTTTTTTGCAGGATGGCAAGCGGTCTCATCCGCCCTCATCCTCCGATTTCCGAAGCCGATACCCGATGCCGCGCATTGTCTCGATCGTGTCATATCCGAGTTTTTTCCGAAGGCGGCCGATATAAACCTCGATCGTGTTGCTTTCGACCTCCGCTTCGAAGGAATAGAGACGCTCTTCCAGATGCGCCCTGGAATGGAGCATGGCGGGGCGCTGAATGAAGATTTCGAACAACGCCCATTCCCGCGCGGTCAGGGAAACGCGCTCCCCGGCTTTGAAGACGGATCGGGCGGCTCTGTCGATTGTCAGCCCGCCGATCATCAGAATCGGGTTCGGGTTGCCGGCATAACGCCTGGCCACCGCGCCAAGCCGGGCGGAAAGTTCTGCAAGATCAAAGGGTTTGACGAGGTAATCATCCGCCCCTGCATTCAGCCCGGCTATCCGGTCAGAGACCTGATCGCGTGCCGTCAAAATGATAACCGGTGTCTTGTCGCCTCCCGCCCGCTGTCTGCGCAGACAATCCAGCCCATATCCATCTGGCAGCATGAGATCGAGCAGAATGAGATCATATGTCACGACATCCCGATAATCCGAAGCCTCCGCGAGTCGGCTCGCCCAATCGACGCAATGTCCGTCAGCCGCGATCTGATCACGAATGGCGGCGCCAAGCAGGGCATCATCTTCGACAAGCAAAACGCGCATGGGATTTTCTATCATAAAATGAGAATTTTGAATATCAGGTTCACCTGACACCCACCTGAACGCCAATGCGGGGGTATTCAGGTTTGTGTCAGATCAGCGTGCTCTAACGCTCGAAGACGCCGGACGCCTCGCGACAATGCGCCGCGCAAGCAACCTGGAGGCATGATCATGAAAAGAAACCCTCGCCTGATTGTAAAGACCACGGGTGCCGCCGTCATCGGATTCGTGCTGGGGGGCATTGCTCATGCCGGCCCGCGATGCCATGTTCCACTCGCCGACTGGCAACCCCGTGAAGCGCTTCAGGACAAAATGCGCCTGATGGGCTGGACCATCTCGCGTATCAAAACCGATGATGGCTGCTACAAGGTTTATGGCACCAACGACAAGGGCCTTCACGTAAAGGCGAAATTCAACCCGGCAACACTCGACATGATAACCCGTGATGATGAAGACTAGAGCAGTTTGTGATGATCCTCGCGCATGATGATGACGTGGCCCGCGCCGTGGCAGAACTGGCAAAGCTCTGCCCGCATATGGCGATGATCGCTGCAACCTGTGGCCCGCCGCCCCTGCGCTGGCGCGAGCCGGGCTTTGGCGGGCTGGTGAGCACGATTACCGGGCAGCAGCTTTCCACCTCCTCCGCCAATGCGATTCGCACCAAATTGCGCGCCAAGGTTGATCCGATCACGCCCGAGGGGTTGATGGCGCTTTCGGACGAGGATTTGCGCGGCTGCGGCTATTCCAGCCCGAAAATCCGCACCCTGCGCGCCATTGCCGAGGCGATCATCAGCGGCGCTCTGCCCTTTGACCAACTGGCCGAGATGCCGCCCGAGGCCGCGCATGCAGCGCTCGTGAAAATCCATGGCATCGGCCCCTGGACGGCGGAGGTGTGGATGATGTTCTGCCTTGGCGTCGCTGATATTTTCGCGCCCGGCGATCTTGCCTTGCAGGAGGGCGCCAGGCTCGCCATGGCCCTTGAAACCCGGCCGACCACGAAGGAAATGGCGAAAATCGCCGAACGTTGGGCACCCCATCGCGCCACCGCCGCGCGCCTGCTCTGGGCCTATTACGGGCACCTCAAAAAACGACAGGGCGTTGTGGCGGGGTAGAGCCTTTTCAAACGAAGTGGTTCCCGGTTCGCGTGAAGGAAATGCGATAAAAATGATCAGGCGATGAAGCCCCGCCGCCCGCGCTGCAACGATGCTGCCCCCCGCCGGTGATGGCTAGCAGGCTGTTGAAAAACGCTGAGGCTGTCATTGCGAGGAGCGGAGCGACGTGGCAATCCAGATAAAAATGCTGCCGCTGCTTGCAAAGGCGGCAAAAAACAAAGGCGGCAAAAAAGCGGAAGAAAGTCTGGATTGCTTCCCGCCACGCTTCGCTCGCGGTCGCAATGACGGGGACAGGAACCGCCTTTTTCAACAGCCTGCTAGAGCAATTCCAGCGAAGATTGAGTCACCTGAAGCGCTCTATCTCTTTGTTTTATCGCAATTCCTAACGCGAAACCGGTTCCCACTTTCGCTGGAATTACTCTAGAGCTTTTTCAGTGAATTTGCATTCACTTTATTCGCTCTATCTTTTTGTTTTATCGCAGTTTCGCTTCGCGGACCCACGGTTCTTCACGCGAACCGGTATCAACGATGCTTGAAAATGCTCTAGAATGAGCAGGCATCGCAGCCCTTACCCGCACCTTGCCGCGATCCACCCGCTCATGAGACGACCGACCCGAACCGACAAGGCAAGGGGATCATAGGGGAGGTGGGGAGGGTGGGGATAAGTTAGTGGGCTAAAACGACTAGATATGCTGTCTTAAAGTTTCTGAAAATAAAAAAAATTGACAAAAAACAAGTTTTTTATTTTAATACAAATAAATATGCTATAGTTTTATACATAATTATCAGTATATTCCCCTTGAAAAAGAACATATGATCGCTTTACAATCATAATAAATGTCAATATAAAATGTATATATAATATAGTTGTTATTGTTGGAATATATTTCGAAAAAATATCATAAAATATAAAAAACAATAACATCAGCAAAAGGGAGATAACACTTACAACAATTAAATATGAAATATTTGTATTTAGCTCAGAAAGTAAATTTATTCTCATTTTTAATGATTCAATTTGGATACTTACCTGATAGGGGTCATCCGAAATTTTACGCTCACGCGTAAATATACCAAATATAGCAACTTGTATATTCAGCAGAAGAGCAAGAAATATGCCAAAAAATGTTATTGAAACATTAAAAACGTCTGATTTAAATGAGACGCCAAGAAAATAACAGGCCACTCCAAATAATATTGGAAAAAAATAAAATGTAAAAATATCAATCCAGCTTATTTTATTTGTTTTTGCATTATAAAGACTTAAAATATGATTGTATATAATTGGAAAAATATTAATTTTCATGGCGCGTCTCTAATAAAAATTTATAAAAATCTTGAAGAATTTCCCGCGTTTCATTTTTAAGAGATTCAAAAGTAGGATGACCGTTACGACCACGTTTGATTGTATCAGTTATATCTATAACACCAGCATCGGCATTGATCCCAAATATTCCAACTTGACGAGTTTTGCCCCCTACACGAATCTCCGCAATCGCCTCTGGATACTCAATTCCCTCATGGGTTATTACGCTCTCTGCACCGTTAGGTAATGAACTTAGCATCTCCTTAAAAATTCCGAGGCTTCCTTTACGACGCGCAGAAATAGATATCTCAATATTAACAGAATTTTTAGAGCCTACATTACAATATTTGTCTGCTAAATCGCTTGACGTATTTCTTTTTATTAAGCGCAACTGCCTCACTGGCGCTAGTTGATATGCGCTATTATTTGCATCGTTTATTTGCAATTTATGAAAATTCATTACATATTTTTCATTCTTATTCTCAAATTGCTTTTTTGCTTCTGTTAGAACATGCGTAATGCATGAACGACCCTGAAAAGACTGAAATGCGGCAAGGCCGAAATTGACATCTTTAGGGCACCAGAACTCGTAAAATAAAGGTATTTCTTCTACATCTGTAATTTTCCTGCTATAATTGTGAGTATTACTTTCTATATCCACAAAATTACTTTCAAATCCAAATGTTCCATAATGAATATATCCAGTTTTTTTATTGTCATTGTCAACATTAATTGGTTCAAAATACCACCTGCGTTCTGTATCGTTATTTTTAACTATATTGTTAGTATGCTCAAAAATGAAATTGTCTAAAAATTCTGAAATTGAACCGTTGAGATGTCTACCTTCAAGTGGAAGCGATTTATTTTCTCCGCGTTTATTAGTTTTTATGCTGTAAACTCGAATTCCTATTGAGCTTGGCATCTATTTATACTCCGTTAAATTAATTACGTTTTTTCTTAACCGCAACAAATGCATTTAACTTAAAGCATTTACGCAAATAAACTTGTTCAAAATCTATACAAAATTTTGAATTCTTAACCGAGCTTATAGTGCAAAATTGTTTGATTCGCTGCAATAATTTTTTTGAGCGCGTTTGTGACTGCCGCTGATAATTAAAGCAATTTAACAACACGCATGTTCCACGCTAAAAATATAATAGATTGAGATGGCTTTCTATTTCATTTTTTCCTGCGCTCTCTCTAAAATCGGTTCGCGACTTGCGGATGATGCGCTATATCGCACCCAACGAGGTGCTTCATGTTCAACAACCACGCTGCCATTACGCCCGAGCTGATCAAGGCCCATGGATTGAAACCGGAGGAATATCAGCGGTTTCACGCGCTGATCGGGCGGGAGCCGACGCTGACCGAGCTTGGCATCGTCTCGGCCATGTGGAACGAGCATTGCTCCTATAAATCCTCGAAAATCCACCTCAAAACCCTGCCCACCAAAGGCCCCCGCGTGGTTTATGGCCCCGGCGAGAACGCGGGCGTGGTGGATATCGGGGATGGCGATGTCGTCGCCTTCAAGATGGAGAGCCATAACCACCCCTCCTATATCGAGCCGTATCAGGGCGCGACCACGGGCGTTGGCGGCATTTTGCGCGATGTTTTCACCATGGGCGCGCGGCCTGTCGCCTGCCTCAACGCGCTCCGGTTCGGCGCGCCGGAGCATGTGAAAACGAAGCATCTCGTTTCCGGCGTTGTCGCGGGCATTGGCGGCTATGGCAATTCCTTCGGTGTGCCGACGGTTGCGGGCAGCGTCGGGTTTCACCCGCGTTACAATGGCAATATCCTTGTGAACGCGATGGCCGTGGGCATCGCCAGGCGCGCGATGATTTTCACCAGCGAGGCGAGCGGCGTCGGCATGCCGATTGTCTATCTCGGCTCGAAAACCGGGCGCGACGGCATCCATGGCGCGACGATGGCGAGCGCGGAATTCGACGATAAATCTGCCGAAAAACGCCCCACCGTGCAGGTGGGCGACCCCTTCGCCGAAAAGCTGCTGCTCGAAGCCTGCCTCGACATCATGGCCAAAGGCTGCGTCATCGCCATTCAGGATATGGGGGCGGCGGGCCTCACATGTTCGGCGGTGGAGATGGGGGCGAAGGGCGATCTTGGCATCGAGCTTGACCTTGATCAGGTGCCCTGCCGCGAGGCGGGGATGAGCGCTTATGAGATGATGCTTTCCGAGAGTCAGGAGCGCATGCTGATGGTGCTTCACCCCCATAAGGAGGCGGAAGCGCGGGCGATTTTCATCAAATGGGGGCTGGATTTCGCGATTATCGGCAAAACGACCGATACCTTGCGCTTCGTGGTGAAGCATCAGGGCGAAGTGGTCGCGGATTTGCCGATCAAGGAACTGGGCGATGAAGCGCCCGAATATGACCGGCCCTGGGTCGAGACGCCGAAGCGCCGCGTGTTGCGGCGCAATGACGTGCCCGCACCGGTTTCCAACCGCGAGGCTTTGCTGAGGCTGGTCGCCTCGCCCGACCTCTGCTCCAAGCGCTGGGTGTGGGAGCAATATGACCATATCATTCAAGGGAATACCGTGCAGCGGCCCGGTGGCGATGCCGCGGTGATAAGGGTTAATCCGGTCGACCCCTCAGGCAAAGTGGCCCCGGTTTGCCGCCCGGAGGGGTCGACAAAACCAAACAAGGGCCTTGCCCTCACCTGCGATGTCACGCCGCGTTATGTCGAGGCAGACCCGTTCGAGGGCGGCAAACAGGCGGTGGCGGAATGCTGGCGCAACCTTACCGCTGTCGGCTCGCTCCCCATCGCGCTGACGGATAACCTCAATTTCGGCAACCCGGAGCGGCCCGAGATCATGGGGCAATTCGCAGCTGCGGTGCGCGGCATCGGCGAGGCGGCGCGGGTGCTGGAGTTTCCGGTTGTCTCCGGCAATGTCAGTTTATATAATGAAACCAATGGGCAGGGCATTCTCCCCACGCCCACCATCGGCGGGGTGGGGCTGCTCGCGGATGTCACGAAATCGGCGAGCCTCGCGTTCAAGAACGCGGGGGATGCGATTTTGCTCATTGGCGAAACCAAGGGCTGGCTTGGCGCATCGAGCTACCTTGCGACTTTGCTGAACCGTGAGGATGGCGCGCCGCCGCCGGTTGACCTCGCGCTTGAGAAGAAAACCGGCGATCTCGTGCGCATGCTGATCGAGGGCGGCAAGCTCAGCGCGGTGCATGACCTTTCCGATGGCGGGCTTGCGATTGGCCTCGCGGAAATGGCGCTGGCGGGCGGTTTGGGGGCGGATATTGTTTTTGTGCCGGGCGATATTCCGCTGCATGCCTATTTTTTCGGCGAGGATCAGGCGCGTTATCTTGTCACCTGCGAAGCGGGCGCGGCGGCGCTGCTGGAGCGCGACCTTGTCAGCATCGGCATTCCCGCGCAGTTTTTAGGCGTTGTGGGCGGGGCGAGCCTGAATCTGCCGGGCGAAGCGCCCATTTCGCTTGCAGATTTGAACGCAGCGCATGAAAACTGGTTGCCGGCGTTTATGGGCAGTGGGCAATAGGCAGTCGGCAATCGGAAATGGCAGCGTCCCGACTGCCCGTTGGCGACTGCCGATTGCCCGAATAAAGGAACATAAAAATGGCTATGGCTGCTGCTGATATCGAACGCATGATCAAAGAGGCGCTGCCGGACGCTGTGGTGGACATCCGCGACCTTGCGGGGGATGGCGACCATTACGCCGCCACCGTCACATCCGCTGCCTTCAAGGGCCTGCCGAAGGTGAAGCAGCACCAGCTTGTTTATGCCGCGCTTCAGGGCAATATGGGCGGCGTTCTGCATGCCCTCGCCTTGACGACGAAGGCGGAGTAAGATCAAAAATCATCACCCGGCCTTGACCCGGAAGGAGAAAAGAATGAGCGATATGTCCAGCTTTATCGATAATGAAGTCAAATCAAACGACGTTGTGCTGTTCATGAAGGGCACGCCGCAATTCCCGATGTGCGGGTTTTCCGGGCAGGTGGTGCAGATTCTCGATTATGTCGGCGCGCCCTACAAGGCCCATAACGTGCTGGAAAACGCTGATTTGCGCGACGGCATCAAGGCCTATGCCAATTGGCCGACCATTCCGCAGCTTTATATCAAGGGCGAGTTTGTCGGCGGCTGCGATATCGTGCGCGAGATGTTCCAGTCCGGCGAATTGGCCGCAACCTTGGCTGAAAACGGCATCGCGGTGAAAAAGGCGGGGTAAGCCCCGCTGCTTTCATACCAGCCCGAGTTCGCGGCGCAAAATCGCTTCCACCCGCGTCTGCCAGCCTTTGCCATCCGCCTTCAACGCCGCGAGAATATCCGGCGAAAGCCGGATGGAGACGCTTTTTTTCGGTGAGGAGCTGCGCGGGCGGCCTCTGAGCGTTTCGCTTTCCCTCATCTGCCTGGCAAAAGCCATGCTGCCTTCAGCCTGCGTGATGGGCTTCATGCCGCGCGCATAGGTGGCGCGCAAGAGCATCTCATCCGTCAGTTCCGGGGCATCCTCGTATTCATGCGGCTTGATGACATGCGCATCAAGCTTGGCAAAATCAGTCCCGGATGTGGAATTTTTTCCGCTCACGCTCATTGGCCTTTCGCATGGAGATGATGTGACGCCCCGCAGCGCGCTCGACATAAACAATAACGACGGCACGACCTTTGAGAAACCCGTAACATATGATGCGCGCCTCGCCATAATCAAAGCGCGTATCGGGGATCAACGCGGTGTCACCCGCAAAAACCTCCGCTGCATCCTCAAAATCAAGCCCACGCTCAGCGAGAGCATTTTCCGATCAAGTGGATACCGGTTGATCGAAAGAAAATGCGTCAAAACAAAAATAGAGCGGTCGACCTAATTCAATCAGGTCGGAAACCGCTCTAGCGTGGCAAGACGTTTTGCAGGATCATAGGTGATCGGGTTCATTTTTTGTATACACAAAAAGATCCGTTATGCACAATAGAGCATATTGCGCAAAAGTGGGCACCGGTTTTGCGTAACAATATGCGAAAAAGCAAAAACATAGAGCGTTTTCGACAAAGATCGAGTCGCCTGAAACGCTCTATCTCTTTGTTTTTACGCAATTCCGGACGCGAAACCGGTTCCCACTTTCGCTGGAATTGCTCTAGAACCCCGTTATCCGCGCCGCAACGCGGCCTTGATGAAGGCCAGAGCTTCCGGGCTGGCCCACTCGGCAGGCCCGGCGAGGGAGGCGAGGATGCAGCCGTTTTGATCAATCAGAACCGTGGTCGGCATGCCGAAGGCAAGGCCCGCCGCCTTCAGATCCTGAAAAATCCGCGCCGAGGGGTCAGCGTAAAAGCCGAGCTTTGCTATCCTGATCTCCTCAAGGAAGGCGCGGGGTTTTTCCGGGTTGCGCGTGTCGATATTCACCGCCACCACCTCGAAATCCGGCCCGCCAAGCGCGGCTTGAAGCGCATCAAGCGCTGGCATTTCCGCGCGGCAAGGGGCGCACCACGTCGCCCAGAGGTTGAGAAGCACGGTTCTCCCGCGCCATTTCTCAAGCGAAACGCTTTCGCCTTTCGCGGTCTGAAAGCTGAGCTGAGGCATGGGGCGCGGCGTTTCTTCCACCTTCAGCGCGGCAATCTCGCCCGTGGTGAGGGGGGAGAGCGCTTTTGCCAGCGTTTTCGCGGCGCTGCATGAGGCGGCGCCCGCTGAATCGCCGCGCATGCGGTTGCCGAAACCGCTGAAGGCGTATAGCGAAGCAGCCGTGAGAATGGTGATGAGCAGCAACGGCCCGGCAAGGCGCAATAGCCGGTTTGTGGGGCGAACCGGCACCGCCGGGGTCTGTTTATCAGGCATAAGCGTCTTTTACAGGATGAAATCGCAATGGCCAATGAAATGTGGGGCGGACGATTTGCCGAAGGCCCGGCCGCCATCATGCAAGAGATCAACGCCTCCATCGGGTTCGACAAGCGCCTCGCGATGCAGGATATCGCGGGTTCGATCGCGCATGCCGAAATGCTGGCGAAACAGGGCATCATCGACGGGCAGGCCGCCGAGGCGATTGTGCAGGGCCTCAATGCGGTGAAGCGCGAGATCGAGAGCGGCAGCTTCACCTTCAAAACCGCGCTTGAGGATATTCACATGAATGTCGAGGCGCGGCTTGCCGAAATGATCGGCGCGCCTGCCGGGCGGCTCCACACCGCGCGCTCGCGCAATGATCAGGTGGCGACGGATTTCCGCCTCTGGATGCGGGATGCCATTGACGCGGTGGATGGAGCGCTTGCAAAGTTGCAGCAGGCCTTGTGCGAGAAGGCGCTGGCGCATGCCGCAACGGTGATGCCGGGCTTCACGCATCTCCAATCGGCGCAGCCTGTCACCTTCGGGCATCATCTCATGGCCTATGTCGAGATGCTGGGGCGTGATCGCGGGCGGTTTCGCGATGCGCGGGCGCGGCTCAATGAATGCCCTTTGGGGAGCGCGGCGCTCGCGGGCACCTCCTTCCCGATTGATCGCTTCGCCACGGCGGCCGCCTTGGGCTTTTCACGCCCCACCGCGAATTCGCTCGATGCGGTTTCGGACCGGGATTTCGTGATCGAGACCTTGAGCGCCACGGCGATCCTCGCCATGCATCTGTCGCGTTTTGCCGAGGAAATCGTGATCTGGACAAGCGCGCAGTTCAATTTTATCGCGCTCTCGGACAAATTCACCACCGGCTCCTCGATCATGCCGCAAAAGCGCAACCCGGACGCGGCAGAACTGGTGCGCGGCAAGACCGGGCGGATTTACGGCGCGCTGATCGCGCTCCTCACCGTGATGAAGGGCCTCCCCCTCGCCTATGCGAAGGACACGCAGGAGGACAAGGAGCCAACCTTTGACGCGCTCGATGCGCTCGCGCTCATCATCGCTGCCACGACCGGCATGGTGAAGGACATGGAGCCGAATGTGCCGCGCCTCAAAAAAGCGGCAGGCGCGGGCTATGCCACCGCGACCGACCTTGCCGATTGGCTGGTGCGCAATCTCGACATGCCGTTCCGCGAGGCGCATCACGTCACGGGGCGGGTGGTTGCTTTGGCCTCAGCCAAGGGCGTTGCGCTCGAAAAGCTCAGCCTTGGCGCGTTGCAAGGCATCGAGCCGCGCATCACGGAGGCGGTTTTTGCGGTATTGGGGGTCACGAATTCGGTGAAAAGCCGCGTGAGCCATGGCGGCACGGCGCCGAACAATGTGCGCAAGGCGGCCCGCATGTGGCTGAAGCGGCTGGCGCTGGATTAATTTTGAAATGTCCTCAGCGCGGGCACGGAGTAAAGTCTGGATTGCTTCCCGCCACGCTTCGCTCGCGGTCGCAATGACGAGCAGTCTAATTCCTGCTCGCGCGTGGCAAGGGTTTCATGCTATCGAACGCGGATAATTCTGATGCAGGATATGCGCATGCCCGCCCGATTTCGTTTTCTTCTTGTCCTTGTCTGTGCCTTCGCCCTTAGCGCCTGCGGCAAACGCGGGCCGCTTGACGCCCCGCCCGGCCTCGAAAAACCGAAAACCGAAGCGGGCGAGGAAAAGGGCGGCATCAAGCCCAAACGCACGCCGATTACTGCCCCGAAACGCGACCTTCTGATCGATTCCATCCTCGAGTGAGCCATGCATCATTTTGATTATAGCAATGGCGCGCTTCACGCTGAGGCCGTGCCGCTTGCCCGCATCGCGGCAGAGGTCGGAACGCCGGTTTACGTTTATTCCTCCGCAACCTTCGAGCGGCATTACCGCGTGTTCTGCGAGGGGCTTGGCGTGCCGGGCGCGAAGGTGTTCTACGCCGTCAAAGCCAATGGCAATCTCGGCGTGTTGATGACGCTCGCCAAGCTCGGCGCGGGGGCGGATGTGGTCTCCGAAGGGGAGATCAGAAAAAGCCTCGCCGCTGGCATTCCGGCGAGCAAAATCGTGTTTTCCGGCGTCGGAAAAACGGCGGAAGAGCTGGCATTCGCGGTTGAAAGCGGCCTTTATCAGGTGAATGTCGAATCCGAAGGCGAGCTTGAGGCGCTTTCCGCCATCGCTTCTGCGCAAGGCAAGGTTCAGGCGCTGGTTCTGCGCGTCAACCCGGAGATCGGCGCGGGCGGGCACGCGAAAATCACCACCGGCGGCGCTGCGGACAAGTTCGGCGTCTCCTTTTCCGAGGCCGAGCGGCTTTACGCGAAGGCGGCGATGATGCCCGGCCTCGCGATCAAGGGCCTCGCGGTGCATATCGGCAGCCAGATCATGGAATTTTCCGCGCTCGAAGCGGCGTTTCTCAAATTGCGCGGGGTTGTCGAGGCCTTGCGGGGGGCCGGCTTTTCGGTGTCGCGGCTTGATCTTGGCGGCGGCGTTGGCATTCCTTACGAGATTGCCTATCCCTATACGCATGGGCCGGAGCATCTTGCCGCTTATGGCGCGATGGTGCGCAAGGTGACAGCGGGGCTTGATGTCGAGCTTGGGTTTGAGCCGGGCCGCGTGATTGCCGGGAATGCGGGCATACTTCTCGCGAAGGTGATTTATGTGAATATCCGCGCGGACAGGCGGTTTCTCGTGCTCGATGCTGCCATGAACGACCTCATCCGCCCGGCGATGTATGACGCCTATCACGATATCTGGCCGGTGAAAGAGCCGCAGCCCGGTGCGCCGCGCCTTTCTTATGACGTGGTTGGCCCGGTTTGCGAATCGAGCGACACCTTTGCAACCGAACGGCTTTTGCCGGAGATGCAGCCGGGTGATCTTGTCGCCTTCAAAACGGCGGGGGCTTATGGCGCTTCCATGGCTTCCACTTATAACCAAAGGCTGCTGGTGCCCGAAGTGCTGGTGAAGGGCGCGGATTACGCTATCACCCGCCCGCGCCAGAGCTATGAGGCGCTGATTGCGCAGGATAAGGCGCCAAGCTGGTTTAACATTTAAAGCCCTCTGGCCATTTCGCGGGCGCGTGCTAGATTATTGGCATGCATGAGATGCAAACCCCCGTGGTGACAAGCAGCCCAGCGCATAAGGATGCGGCTGGGCCTGAAACGCGCCGTTTCAAGCGTGCCTTCTGGCTGACGGGGTTGGCCGTGCTGCTGGAGCGGTTTGGCGCGCCGCTGATGCGGGCAAGCCTTGCCCCTGTCCTTTTCATCATTCTGAGCTGGTTCGGGGTTTTTGCCGCGCTCCCCCCGCTGTGGCGCATGGCGTTGGGGCTGCTTCTTGTCGCGGGGTTGATCGCCAGCCTCTGGCGTGATCGCGACCTGCGCCTGCCGCGCCGGGCAGAGATTCTCGCAAGGCTTGATCAAACCCGCCCTGATCTTCACCGCCCGCTCGCGACCCTCGCTGACAAGCCCGCGACCATGGGCGATGGTTTTGCCCAAGCGCTCTGGGCGGCGCATCAGGCGCGGGCGAAACAGGCGGCAGAGGCGCTCGACGCACCGCAAGGCGATGCGCGCTTGCGCTTTTCCGACCCCTATGCCCTGCGCGCGCTTGCCGTGCTGCTGCTGGTCAGCGGCGCGTTTATCGCGGCGGAAGAGCGCGGGGCGCGGCTGATGGCGGCGTTTGACTGGTCGAGCCCGCGCATTCCCCCGGTGCCGCCGCGCCTTGATGCCTGGATCGACCCACCCGCCTACACGGGCCGCCCGCCTTTGTTCCTCACGGGCTCGCCCCCCGCGCCGGAGGAGGTTCTGCGCGTGCCCTATGGCGCGAGCCTCACCATCCGGCTCGGGAAAAACACCGGCGATGGCGCGCCGGATGAGGCCCTTCTCGCCATCAAGCAGGATGGCGGGCTGGAAGAGATGAAGGAGGCAGAGGCCGCGCCGAAGGCCGATGGTTTCATCAGCCTGCGCCGCATTATCAAACGCGATGCCACGTTTTCCATTCTCTATCAGGGCCGTGAGATGGGGCGCTACAGCCTTGCCGTCATCCCGGATCTTGCGCCGCGTGCAAGCCTGAACACGGTGGTGGTCGAGCCTGCATCGCCGGATCGGCAAAGCCCGGCGGGTATTCGGCTCGGTTATGCGCTGGAGGATGATTACGGCATCGCCAAAGCCGAGATGATGATGGAGCGCGCAGAAAAGGCGGGCCGCGTGCTGATCCCGCCGCCCAATGCCGCCATTCCCCTGCGGCTTGGCGCGGGAGAACTGGTTCTTCCCACCGAGGATCACCCCTGGGCGGGGGAGCGTGTCGAGGTGAAGCTCAGAGCCGGGGATGACCTTGGCCAGAGCGGGGAGAGCGCGGCAAGACCCATCACCCTGCCGCGCCGCCCCTTCACCAACCCGCTCGCCAAAGCGCTGGTGGAGCAGCGCCGCGCGCTGGTTTTCGCGCCCGATGACAAGCAGCGTGTCGTGCTGGCCTTTGACGCGCTGATGTTCGCGCCGGAGCGTTTTTTACCCGATATGGGGGATTATCTCGCGCTTGCGACATTGCGGGCCGGGCTTGTTTCGGCGAAAACCGATGCCGCGCTCGTTGAAATGGTGGAGCGGATTTATGACCTCGCGCTCAAGATCGAGACCGGCGACATGTCGGATGCCGAGCGCCGCCTGAAAGAGGCGGAAGCGCGGCTGAATGACGCGCTGGAGCGCAATGCACCCCCCGAAGAGATCCGGAAACTCGCCGAAGAGATGCGCCGCGCCATGGATCAATACCTGCGCGAGCTTGCGGAAAAAACCCTGCGCGACCCCGATCAGGCAGAAAACCGCATGAACGCGCCGGAGCGCATGCTTAGCCAGCGCGATCTCAACGAGATGCTGCGCAAGATCGAGGAGATGGCGCGCAAGGGCGACAAGGCCGAAGCGCAGCGCCTTCTCAACGAGTTGAAGCAGATGCTCGACCAGTTGCGCTCGGCCCAGCGCCAGCAGGCCGACCCGCGCATGCAGGAGCTGGGGCGGCAGATCGAGGAGCTGGAGCGGTTGCAGCGCGAGCAGCGGGCCCTGCGTGATGAGACCTTCCGGCAAGGCCAGCAAAACCAGCCGGGGCAAAGGCAGCAGGGCTCGCAAAAGGGCCAGCCCAACCAGCCACAGCCGGGCGCAGAGAACCTGCAACGCCAGCAGCAGGCCTTGCAGGAGCGGCTGAAACAATTGCGCGAGGCCCTGAAGCAAAAGGGGCTTGAGGAAGGCGAAGGTTTTGGCGAGGCGCAGCAGGGCATGGGCGAAGCGGAGGGCGAGCTTGGGCAAGGCCGCCCCGATTCTGCGACCGATGGCCAGCAGCAGGCGCTGGACGGGCTTGGCCGCGCGGCGGAGGGCATGGCGCAGCAATTGCAGCAGCAGATGGGCGAGGGTGAAGGCGAGGGTGAAAACCCCGGTTCTGGCCAGCCCGGCCCTTCACAAAACGGCCGCTCCGAAAGCAGAAGCGACCCGCTCGGGCGCTCTTCGGCCAATAAAAACCGCGCGGCGGAGGATGAAAGCAAACTCACGCCGCTCGACTTGCCCAATGCCGGGGTGGGTGAGCGGGCGGAGCGTGTCTTGCGCGAATTGCGGCGGCGGCTGGGTGAATTCGAACGCCCGCGCGAGGAGCTTGACTATCTTGAGCGGCTTTTGAAGCAGAAATGACCCTGAGCCAGACAGGCTGGCCAGCAAGACAGGCGCATGGCCATGATCGGAGGGAGATATGAACGCGGTGATTGGCCTTTCCATTGGTGCGGTGGCGCTGGTTTTGCTGTTCGGGCTCATCAATATGATGAAGGGTGGCAACCCCGGCCGCTCGCAGAACCTGATGCGGCTGCGGGTTCTGCTGCAATTTTTTGCGGTTGTCATCATGATGGGCGTGTTGTGGTTTCGTGGCGGGTGATGCGCAGGGCCGCGTAACGGAAAAGTAACGTTAACGAATTGCTGCCAAACCTCTCTTCAGGAGAGGGGTCATGCGACAGATTCGTTTCATGCATTTTGCGGTTTCGTGCCTTCTGGCCATGCTGGCACGCCCTGCTTGTGCGGGTGATGACGCGCGCATGGGCAAAACCCTGCCGTTTTTCAGCGAAATCCGGCTCGGGGGCTTTCTGCATGACCCGCAAAGCCCGGAGGCGGGCGGGGTTGACCCGCATGTGACGGTTTTTCTGCAAAAGCCGGATTTCTCCGGGGCCCGCATGTGGAACTGGGCGATGCCGCGCGCGTTTTCGGGGGTGAGCCTCAATCTTTCCGGCAAAACCAGCCATCTTCATGGGGGCTTGGCGTGGGATTTTGATCTTACATCGCGCCTCTTTGTTGCGGTGAGTTTCGGCGGCGCTTTGCATTCCGGGAGCACGGCGCGCATCACGCCGGAAAATCGCAATGCCATGGGCTGCCCGGTGAGCTTTCGGGAATCCGCTGCGCTCGGGGTTCGTTTGACGACGAACTGGTCGGTTCTTGCCAGTGTCGAGCATCTTTCCAACGCCGGATTGTGCCGGGAGAATCGCGGCTTGACCAATATGGGGCTTGAAGTCGGCTATCGGTTCTAGAGCGTTTCCGGCGAAGATTGAGTCACCTGAAACGCTCTATCTCCTTGTTTTGACGCAATTCCGGACGCGAAACCGGTTCCCATTTTCGCTGGAATTGCTCTAGAGCGGTTTCCGACCTGATTGAATCAGGTCGGCCGCTCTATCTTCTTGTTTTTATCGCATTTTCTTCGATCAACCGGCAACCACTTGATCGGAAAATGCTCTAGAGCGTTTCCGGCGAAACCGGCTTCCACTTTCACTGAAAATGCTCTAGAGACCGGAAAAGAGGTATGGAATGACAGGACCTGTTTCGAAAGGCTATTGGGTGGCCCGTGTCGATGTCGCCAATGCGGAGGCTTATGATCGCTATCGCGCCTTGAACGGCATCGCCTTTGAAAAATTCGGCGGGCGTTTTCTGGTGCGTGGCCCGGCGGGCAAGGTGGCCAAGGGCGTGGCGCGCGCGCATAATGTGGTGCTGGAATTTCCCGATTATGATGCCGCGCTTGCCTGTTATAACTCCCCCGAATATCAGGCGGCGAAGGTGCATCTTGATCAGGTGGGCGAGATTGATCTTGTCATCCTCCCCGGTTTTGCGGGTTGAAGGATGAAGGCTGAAACAGATATGGCCCCCATGCGCCTCGTTGTCGTCGGCGCTGCGGGGCGCATGGGCAAAAGCCTGATCCGGGCGATGGCCGAAAACCCCGGCGTGGTGCTCCATGCCGCGATCGAGCGCGAAGGCTCGCCCCCTATCGGCGCGGATAGCGGCGTTATCGCCGGGCTTGGCGCGAATGGCGTGCCGATCACCAGCGCGGCTCTGGAAGCCTTCGTGGGGGCGGATGGCGTTCTCGATTTCACCAGCCCCGCCGCCACGCTTGAATTCGCCAGGCTGACAGCGCAGGCAAGGCTGGTTCATATTATCGGCACCACGGGATTGAGCGCGGCGGATGAAGCGGCGCTCACGCTCGCGGGGCGTCATGGCACCTTGATCCGCTCGGGCAATTTCAGCCTCGGGGTCAATCTTCTTGCCGCTCTGGTGGAAGAGGCGGCCAAAGCCTTGCAGGCGGGCTGGGATATCGAGATTGTCGAGATGCATCACCGGCTCAAGGTGGATGCGCCGTCCGGCACCGCCCTGCTGTTGGGTGAAGCGGCGGCGCGCGGGCGCGGCACCGCGCTTGATCCGCTTCGTCTCCCCGCGCGGGAGGGGCAGACGGGGGTGCGGCCGGAGGGAGCGATCGGCTTTGCCGCCTTGCGTGGCGGCTCTGTCATCGGCGATCACAGCGTCATCATCGCAGGCGCGGGGGAGCGGATCGAGTTGCGCCATGTGGCGGAGGATCGCGGGCTTTTCGCAGCAGGGGCCATCAAGGCTGCGCTCTGGGGCCGGAGCAGGCCCTCCGGGCTTTATTCCATGCGCGATGTTCTGGGGCTGACGGCATCATGAACCCGATTTTGCGCGAATATCTCATTTATGCCGTGGCTGTGTTTATCGGCTGGCTCGCCTATCTCGGGCTGGAGAATGGCCTGGGGCTGGATTTCTCCATCGCGTTTTTTGGCGCGCTGTTCATCATTCACGGCGCTGTTCTTGTGGGGCGGCGGTATTTCTAGAGCATGTTGCGCAAAAGTGGGCACCGGTTTTGCGTAACAACATGCGAAAAAACAAGAAGATAGAGCAATTCCAGCGAAAGCATGCCCCCGCGAAGGCGGGGGTGGGCACCGGTTCGCGTCCGGAATTGCGGCAAAACTTGAGAGTAGAGCAGGGTTTTGTTATCATCAAAACCATGCTCCAATAAGGATAGGACATGGATCATTGTCTTGTGCTCTGCCGCCATGGCCAGAGCGACTGGAACCTCAAAAACCTTTTCACCGGCTGGAAAGACCCGGATCTCACCCCCCTTGGCATCACCGAGGCCAAGGCGGCGGGCGCAAGGCTGAAGGCGCGGGGCATCGGGTTTGATATCGCCTTCACCTCAGGGCTGACGCGGGCGCAGCACACATGCAGGCTGATTCTGGAGGCTCTGGGCCAGCCGGAGCTTGAAACCATCCGCAGCGAAGCACTGAATGAGCGGGATTATGGCGAACTCTCAGGCCTCAACAAGGATGACGCGCGCGAAAAATGGGGCGAGGCGCAGGTGCATGTCTGGCGGCGTTCCTATGACATTCCCCCGCCGGGCGGGGAGAGCCTGAAGGACACCGCCGCGCGGGTTCTGCCCTATTACATCCACGATATCCTGCCGCGCGTGCTGGGCGGCGAGCGGGTGCTGGTTGCCGCGCATGGCAATTCGCTGCGCGCGCTCATCATGGCGATGGAGGGGCTTTCGGGCGAGGCGATCATCGCGCAGGAACTTGCGACCGGCGTGCCGATCCTTTACCGGCTTGCCGCCAATTCCCGCATCCTCAGCCGCGAAGACCTGATATAACGTTACCGCTCGCTGAAGGCGGCTCCCGCGTTTTTGAGAACCGGGCGCAAGAGATAGCGAAAGAGCGAGCGTTCCCCCGTCACGATCTCCGCGCTCACCACCATGCCGGGCATGATGGGCGTTTTATATGCGCCTGCGCCGATGGTGGCATCGGGGATTTCGATGGTGGCGCGGTAATACGGCTCGCCATTCTCCTTCTGGAAGGTGGTGGGCGAGAGGCTGGCGATATGGCCCGAGACCACACCGAACATCGCTGAATCAAAGGTCGAGAACTTGATATCGGCCCGGTTGCCGATTTTCACATGGCCGATATCATCCGGTTTCACCTGCACCTCTGCGATCATGCGGCTGCCGGTCGGCACGATGCGGGCGACAATATCCCCCGGTTTGACAACCTCGCCCGGCGAGCGCGGCACGATCATCTGCACGAGCCCGTCAATCGGCGCGCGGATGACGAGGCGCTGCTGGCGATCCTGAAATTTGCCAAGCCCCGCCTGCGCCTCTTCGCCATCGGCCTTGAGCCTGCCCGCCTCCTCCGACCAGAGCCGGCGGGCTTCATCCCTGCTCGTCTGAAGCTGGCCCTGCGCCTCCTCCAGGGCCTGACGCGCAACGGCAAGCCGCCCTTCGGCGGCGGATTTCTGGCTTTGCGCCTGTGCCATGCTGGCGCTGGCTTCAAGGTAGGATTTGCGCGAGGTATAGCCCTGCGCCAGCAAGGCATCACGCATGGCAAGCTGTTCGCCCTGCGAGGCGACGAGATCTCTCAACCCGCGCAATTCCTGGGCGATCCCCTCGATTTCCGCCTTCCGCTGGCCGATGCGGGCGAGAAGGCTGCCACGTTCGCTCAAAAACCGTGTCAGGCGCGGCTCGAATACATCACGCGCGGCAAGGCTTGCGGCGATGCGCCGGGTTTCCGCCGGGTTGAAATCCGCCGCCAATGCCTGAAGCAAGGCCTCGATCTGCTGCTGCTGGCTGGCAAGGCTTTTGAACCGCGCGTTGATCTGCCCGAAATCCGCATCGGCCTGCGCCGGGGCCATGATGATGAGCGTATCCCCCGCGCGCACCAGCGCCCCCGCTTCAACCGGCAAAGCACTGACGACCCCGCCTTCGAGATGCTGAAGAGCGCGAATGCCCGCCTCGGGCGTGATCTGCCCCGGTGCCAGAGCAAGCTCGCGCATGGGGGTAAAAGCCGCCCAGAGCCCGAGCGCAACAACCCCGAGCGAGGTGGAGCGTAAAAGCGCCTTCGCGTTGCCCTGCCGCTGCTTATGCTCAAGGTCGAGCGGCAGGGTCATGTCATCCGGGGCCTGCGGCACGGGGCTTTCTGTCAGCCATTGATCGAGGTTCATCACGTCACTCCTTGCGTATCCGTCAAAGAACAAGGCTCAGACAGCCCTTGGTTATTCCATTCTTCCTATGCCGCACGGTCCGCCTTGGCCATCAAGGCCGGCAGGATGTCACCCGGCCTGCCTTCAGCCTCGATCATGCCCTCCTTCATCACCACGATCTTGTCCGCCTCCGCGAGATGCTGGAGGGAGGATGTCACGAGAATGATGGTGATCTGCCCGCGCAAGGCCTTGATGGCGCGCATCAGGGCGGTGACACCCTCCTGATCAAGATGCGCCTCGGGCTGGTCGAGCATCAGAACCGCGCCGGGGCGGATCATCGCCCGCGCGATCCTGATGCGCTGCTCCAGCGCGGGGGAGATTTGCGCGCGGGTGGCGGCGGAAAGCCGGGTTTCGATCCCGTCAGGGAGAACGGGGTTGGGGAAGGTGACGCCGAGCCGCGCCAGCATGGCTTCGATCTCGGCATCCGACACATCCGGGGCGGAGAGCCGGATATTCTGCGCGATGGTGCCGTAAAACAGCCCGGCATTCTGCGAGAGCAGCGTGATGGTTTGGCGCAGCTCCGCGCTGTCGAGCTGGCGCAGGTCGAAATGGTCAAAGGCGATCATGCCGCCCTGCGGCTGGTAAAGCCCCTGAAGAACGCGCAGCAGGGTTGATTTTCCCGCCCCGCTCGGCCCGGCAATCGCGACGAACTGGCCGGGATCGATGCTGAGCGACACGTTGCGCAAGGCAAAATCAGGCCGCGACGGGTAGCGCAAGGCCACATTGGTGAGCGTGAAGGCACCCTTGAACCGGCGCTCGAAGATCGGCACCGTGCCCGGCGCGCGTTCCGGTTTCATGCGCAGAAGCTGGTCGATCTGCTTCAGGGTGCGCGCGATGCCCCTCAGCCGATGCAGGGAAAGGCAGATGGTCTGGATCGGCCCCAGAACCCGCCAGACCACGGCCATGATGCCGACAAGCGTGCCCGTGCTCATCGCGCCATCCATCACCTTTGCCGCGCCAAGCGCGAGGATACCGACCCCGGCGATGGAAACCAATGCCTGCGCGATGGCGTTCACCAGCCGGGAGAGCCCCTGCGTTTCAAACCGTGCGGCAAGGCAGGCAGCGTAGGTGCTGCTCAGGCGTTGCTGCCAGACCGGTTCGGCATGATCACGCCGGATCGCGTCGATCCCGCTCGTCGCTTCCATCATCAAGGCATCGGAGCGGGTGCGCAGCTCGTTCATATGCCGCGCGAGGCTGTCCGAGCCAGGGGTGCTGACAAGCCCCAGTGCCAGCAAGGCCGCAGCCAAAGCCACGAGCACCCAGCCCAGAACCCCGCCCAGGATGAAAACGAGCGCGAGAAAAAACAGCGTGAACGGCAATTCGACAAGGGCGGAGGCCAGCGGCCCGCGAAACAGTTCACGCCCCACGGCAAAGTGCCGGAACCGGCTGAGCTGCGCGCTCACGGGCGCGGTTTCGCTCATGCTCAAGGGCAGCGAGAGCACGGCGCGGAACGCCGAAACCGCAATGAAGGCGTCAAACCGCGCGACAATCCACGCGATATGCCGGGCGCGTTTATGGCGCAGCCGCGCCTCGATGACCAGGGCGCCAATGATGCCAATGGCGAAAAACGCCAATGTATCAAGCGAGCGCGTGGCGACCACCTTGTCATAAACCATCATCATGTAAAGCGGCGCGAGAAGCCCGATGATGCTGATGCCGATACTGTGCCAGACCACGCTGCCGATACGGGGCCTGAGCCGCCCCATCGCCCTGCGCAAAACGCCGTTATGCGGTGCATCTGCTGCCTCGCCCTCACCGGATTTGAGGCGGACGAGAAACACATCGCCCGCAAGTCCGGCGGGTTCAAGCGCAAGGATGGCGTTCTGGCGCGTGTCGAAAACCAGCCATTTGCCTTCATCATCGCGCCGCAACGCCACCAGAAGCATATCCGGCGCGGGAATGATGAGGGCGGGCAGCAGCGCGCCGTCAAGCGCGGCAGGCGTGGTGGCAAGCGCGCGGGTCTTTATGCCCAGCCTGTCAAGCACGGCACGGAAGGAGAGGGCGGTTTCGAGCGGGGTGAGATGGGGAAGCGCTTCAAAAAGCTGGCGCGGCCTGCCCCGCCAGCGCAGGGCTTCCAGCAAGGGCGGCAAGGCGGCGGAAAAATCATGCCGCTTTTCCGCTTCGGACGCGCGAAATGCCTCCGCGATGCGCCTTTGCGCAGCAAGAACGGGATGCGCGGCAGGGGCCGGGGCATCACGCATCATGCGGCACCGGAATGCTGCGGGCCTGGGCTGCTTGCCGGCACCGATGGGCTTGCCCCGTCGAGGATGAGGGTATGTTCAGCGATGGCGCGCAAGGCGGCATGGTTGGAGGCGATCACCATCGTCATATGGCCACGCAACGCTTTCAAACCCTGCGCCAGGGCCTGGCCCGAGATATGGTCGAGCCCGGAATCGGCTTCATCAAGGATGAGCATGTCGGGGTGGCGCGCCAGACCCCGCGCGATGACGAGCCTCTGGATGAAGCCGACGGGAAATTCCGATTGCCCGCCATCACCCATCGGCGTCTCATAGCCCTGCGGGAGCAGCGCGATATCCCGGTCAAGACCGATGAGGTCTGCGGCAAACAACGCGCTTTCAATGGCATCGCCGGTGCGAAAATTGGTGATATTGTCGAGAATGCTGCCCTTGAAAATCGCATGGCCGGGCCGCACGATGACGATGCGTGGTTTGAACGCGGCGCGGCGGGAAACGGGGTCAAGCCCGTCCAGCCGGATCACGCCCTTCACAGGGGCGGCAAGCCCTGCGATCATATCGATCAGGGTGGATTTTCCCGAACCATCCGCGCCGGAAATCAGGGTGATGGAGCCTGCGGGGAGATCCGCGCTCAGCCCCTCCTCCCGCCCGGCCAGCGTCGGCAAGGCGAGCGCTTCGATCTGCACGCTGATGGGGGCGGCGGGAAGGCTCGCCATAACGGGAGGCGCAGCGGCGGGAAGCGCAAGAATGGCTTGCGCCTTTTCAAGATTGACGGCGATGGACTGGATGTCCGTCCAGTAGGAAACGCAGCGCAGGATCGGTCTGGCCGCGCGCCCCGCCAGCATGACACAACAGGCAAGGCTGCCGATGGAAAGCCCGCCATGAATGACAAGAACAGCCCCGAAGGTGACCGTGGCAAGCTGCATCAGGTTCGAGAGCAAGGTGGCATCGGCCTGCGTATCATCGGAAATCGTGCAGAGATGGTAATTCTGCCGTGCGATGGAATCCTGCAAGCGCTCGAAGCGCCGCTCCATCAGGGGTTCCATCGCCCCTGCCTTCACGGTGCTGATGGCGCGGAAGGTTTCGACCAGAAAATCATGCAGCTTCATGTCTTCACGGTCTCGCGCGGCGTTGGCAGCGCGCATCTGCGCCGTGCGACGCCCCGCAACCAGCCCCATGACGACCATGACCGCGAGCGGCACAAGCACCAGGACGCCGCCCACCATGAACACCATGGCCAGAAACAGAAACGCGAAGGGCAAATCAAGCAGCGCAAAATGCGCCGAACCGCCGCGCCATTCCGCCACCGCCTGCAGCGCCTGAAGCCGGTCAACGATGCGGCTTGGCGATTCCCCGCGCAGGCTTGCAGGCGGGCAGGAAAACAGCCGCGTCACCGCCTCCTGCTGAACGGCGCGCGCAACCCCCATCGCCTCACGTGAGACAATGGAATTGCGCAAATCATCGAGCAGCGTTTCGATGATGATGGCCGCACAGACCAACAGCCCCAGTGCCAGCAGGGTTTCATTCGAATGATTGGGGATGATACGGTCATAAACCTGCGAAATCGCCAGCGGCAGAACCAGCGAGAGCATGTTCGTGAGCAAGCTGGCAAGGCGAATGCCGGTTGGCGCCGTTTTCAGCGCACCCAGCGCCATCACAAGCACGCGCGCGGCATAGCTCGAAGCCAGGCTCCGGGAAGCGGGCATGAAACCACTGCGCATCTGATCAACTCCAAACCTATACCTAAGGTTGTAGTTGGAATATGTTTCAGATTTGCTAAGGATAATGCCTTCCCCGGATCATCAGGCCTGCAAACGTGGTTGACCCATAAATTCAGTGCATTCTGATGAGAATCAAGCCGCCGACAATCAAAAAAGCGGCGATAACACGGTTGATCCGCAACGGCTCTTTCAGAATCACCACCGCAATCACCGCGCCGAAGAGCACGCTGGTTTCACGCACGGCTGCAACCAACGGTATTGGCGCGACCGTCATGGCCCAGATGGCGATGCCATATGCCGCGCCGGACATGGCCCCGCCCGCGATGCCCGGCAGCAGAAAGCCCGTGAGCGGCTTGAGGCCGGAAACCCCGCGTGTCACCACAGCAAAAAGCCCGAGGCCGGTGGCATCGAGCACGAACAGCGCACCCGTATAGGCAACAGGGTCGCCCGAGGCGCGCGCGCCTGCGCCATCCGTCAGGGTATAGCCGCAAATGCTGATGGCGGTGAGGGCGGCGTAAAGCAGTGCTTTCCGATCCATGTGCGCGGCGTCCTTCGCGCTTTTCATCGCCATCACGACGATACCGAAACCCAGAACCGCAATGCCCAACCCGCCCATGAGCGAGAGCGGCTCACCCAGCAAGGCAACCGAGAACAAGCCTGTCATCAGCGGCGCGGAGCCGCGCGCGATGGGGTAAACCTGGCTCATATCCGCCCGGCGATAGGCAGCGGTGAGCGCCAGATAATAACCCAGATGCAGGATGGTGGAGGCGATGAGCCAGATGAGGCTCTCGCGGTTCGGCCAGCCGGTGAAGAGAAGAACCAGCGCGCCCATCGCCCCGCCCGCGCCATTGATGAGCACCATGGCGAGAAACGGGTCGAGCCTGATCTTGAGAATGGCGTTCCAGCCCGCATGCAACGCCGCTGCCGCCAGAACAGCCAGAAAAACGGTGATGGAAATGAGGATGATCCTTCGCACAAACAGAATCGACAGGTGCAGCATTCTTTTTGCGCAGCATGCTTCACCAAGATCAATGCGAAAATCCGATACGGGATTGCAAAGCCGCATGGTTTTGCGCAGCATGATGAAAAGGGGCAGAGAGGCATGATGACATTTGAGGCGCTCAAGGCGGCGGTTGAGGCGGGCGAGATCGACACCGTCATCGTGGCGATGGTGGATATGCAGGGGCGGCTCATCGGCAAGCGCTTCCATGCCGTGTTTTTTATTGATGGCGGGCATCACGAAACCCATGCCTGCGATTACCTCCTCGCCGATGATATCGATATGGAGCCCGTGCCGGGCTATGCCGCTGCAAGCTGGGAAAAGGGCTATGGCGATTTCGTTTTAAAGCCCGATCTTGCCACCCTGCGCCGCGTGCCATGGCTGCCGGGCACGGCGCTGGTGCTGTGTGATGTCGAGGATCACCATCACCACCCCATAGCGCATTCACCGCGCGCCATGCTGAAAGCGCAGATCGCGCGGCTCGAAGCGCGGGGCATGCGGGCGTTTTTCGCCTCCGAGCTTGAATTCTACCTCTTCGATGAAAGCTACGAGGCGATCCGCGCCCGGCGCTATCATGCGCCGAAAACGGCGGGGGATTACATCGAGGATTACCATATCTTCCAGACCACGAAGGAAGAGGATGTGATGCGCGCTGTGCGCCTCGGGCTGTCGGGCGCGGGGATTCCGGTGGAAAATTCCAAGGGCGAATGGGGGCCGGGGCAGGAAGAGATCAATGTGCGCTATGCCGATGCGCTGGACATGGCGGATCGGCACGCCATCATCAAGAACGGCATCAAGGAAATCGCGTGGTCGAAGGGCAAGGCCGTGACCTTCATGGCGAAATGGCGCGCTGATCTTGCAGGTTCATCGAGCCATGTCCATGCCTCGCTCTGGGACAAGGCGGGCAAGGTGCCGCTCTTTCTCGACCCCGCAGCGCCTTATGGCATGTCGAGCCTCATGCAGGGGTTTGTCGCCGGGCAGATCAAATACGCGCGCGAGATGACGTATTTTCTCGCGCCCTTCATCAATTCCTACAAGCGCTTCATGGCCGGAACCTTCGCGCCGACCAAAACCATCTGGAGCCGGGATAACCGCACGGCGGGGTTTCGCCTTTGCGGGGAAGGCACAAAAGCCATCCGCATCGAATGCCGCATCGGCGGGGCGGATTTGAACCCCTATCTCGCCTTTGCCGCCCTGATCGCGGCGGGGCTGGCGGGGATCGATGAAGGCCTTACCTTGGGCAAGCCCTTCTCCGGCGACGCTTATGCGGGGAAAAAACTCGCCGAAGTGCCCAAAACCCTGCGCGACGCCACCGAAACGCTTGACCGCTCGAACATGCTGCGCGCGGCTTTGGGGGATGGCGTTGTTGACCATTACGTCCATACCGCGCGCTGGGAACAGGCGGAATTCGATAAAAAAGTGACGGATTGGGAATTGTTTCGCGGGTTTGAACGCTGTTGATATGCCCGTCTCTCAATACCCGAGCCGCCTGTCCACCACGTCGCGCAAGGCTTCACCCCGCTCGAACCGCGCGATATTGTCATAAACCGCCTGAACGATCGCACCCGGCGTTGAATCCGCCGCGACATGCGGCGTGAGAATAACATTCGGCAGGCCCCAGAGCGGGGATGACGCAGGCAAAGGCTCGGTCTCGAACACATCGAGGCTCGCGGCTTTCAAGGTGCCATGCGTGAGGCAGGCGATGAGATCCGCCTCGTTCTGCAAGCCACCGCGCCCGGCATTGATGAGAACCGGCCCGCCAAGCGCGCCATCCCGCGCGAGGCGTTCGAAGAGGTTGCGATTGAGGATATGGCGGGTTTCCACCGTCAAGGGCAGCAGAACCACCAGAATATCCGTGCGCGCCAAAAACGGCGCGAGCCCGTCCGCGCCATGAAACACCGGGCAGGGGAGGCCGGTTTTCTCGCTCCGGCTCCAGCCCGCGACCTGAAACCCGAGCCGCATCAGCACAGCCGCCGCATCCTGCCCCAGAACGCCCATGCCCATGATGCCGACGCGAACGGCGCCGGCGGCGGGCTGATCCGCCATTTCCCAGCGCTTGTCCTGCTGCGCCTTGCGATAAAAAAGCACCTGCCGCAGATGCATCAGCGCGTTCATCGCAACATATTCGCTCATCCGCGCGGTGAGATCCGGGTTGACGATGCGGCAGAGCGGCACATCCGGCAGGGTTTTATCGAGAACAAGCGCATCCACCCCCGCGCCGAGATTGAAGATCACCTTGAGGTTCGGGAGCGCGGCGAGCATGCCCGGCGCTGGCTTCCACACGGCGGCATAGGTGATGCGCGCGGCATCAAAGGGCTGGTTGGCGTCATAAACCGCGCGGCCCTGCCCCAGGTCGCTAAAGCGCTTCAGCCAGGGCGCTATGTCCCAGCCCTTGATGGCGACAAGAAGCCCGCCCTTATCAGACATGCCGCGTTACCCCGCCATCGACCCGGATATTCTGCCCGGTGATGAGAGCCATCGATTGCGGTGAAAAGCTCATGTCACTGTCCGTCCTTGCGCTGAAGGTTACAGGATAAGGGCTTGCAGGCCATGTGCAAGCCTTTGCATAGAGCATGTTGCGCAAAAGTGGGCACCGGTTTTGCGTAACAACATGCGATAAAACAAGAAGATAGAGCACGGTTTTGGTTCCATCAAAACCAAACGTGCCCTAGAGCAATTCCAGCGAAAGTGGGAACCGGTTTCGCGTCCGGAATTGCGTTAAAACAAAGAGATAGAGCGTTTCCGGTGACTCGATCTTCGATGGAAACGCTCTAGAATGGTCTTTGCGCGCGGTGCCCTTTGCATGAAGCAGGATGCGGTTTAAACGTGATGAAGGTTCTCTCTCAAGGTTTACCCATGCAGCACCCCGTTTTCACCGCGATTGGCCTCATCAGCGGCACATCGATGGATGCGATCGATATCGCGCTGCTGCGCACGGATGGCTATGCGCATATCGAGATGGGGCCGGGCGCGGCTTATCCTTACCCCGCTGATTTGAAGCGCGACCTTCTCGCGCTTCTCAAAGACCCGAGCCTTGCCATGCGAGACCCGCTCGAAGCGCTCGAAACGCGCGTGACAACAGCCTTCGGCGATGCGTTGATTGAGTTCCTGCGTGACAACCGGCTGAAGCCGCACGACATCGACCTTCTCGGCCTTCACGGGCAGACGGTGTTCCACAAGCCCGAAGCGCGTTTTACCCGGCAACTGGGGGATGGCGCGCTGCTGGCGCAGCGCATGGGCATCAGCGTCATCAACCGCTTCCGGCACAAGGATGTGGAAGCGGGCGGGCAGGGCGCGCCTCTGGTGCCGCTTTACCACGCCGCCCTTGCCGCATCGCTCAAAAAACCGCTTATGGTGCTGAACCTTGGCGGGGTGGCGAATGTCACCTCTCTCGGGGAAGATGCTATCCTCGCCTTTGATTGCGGCCCGGCTTCGGCTTTGATCGATGACAGGATGCGCCGCGCCTTCGGGCTGGCCTATGACAAGGGTGGCGCTGTGGCGCGGCGTGGAAGGGTGGACGAGGCGGTGCTCAACACCATGCTGGCGCATCCGTTTTTTGCACAAAAACCGCCAAAATCGCTGGATCGCAACGCCTTTCACGGGTTTTCCGCGCTGCTTGAGACGCTGAAGGATGAGGATGCGATTGCAACCCTCACCGCCTTCACAATTGCAGGCATTGTCGCCGCGCTTTCGCATATTGATGACCGCCCGCTGCTTTGGCTGGTTGCCGGTGGCGGGCGGGAGAACCATGCCATCATGGCCGGGCTGCGCGCCGCGCTTCAGGTTCCGGTCGAGCCGGTGGAAGCCTATGGCTGGGACGGGGATATGCTCGAAGCGCAGTGCTTCGCCTATCTCGCCATCCGCAGCCAGCTTGGCCTCCCCCTCAGCCTGCCCGGCACCACCGGCGTTCCTCAGCCCATGAGCGGCGGCGCGTTCTGGCCCAAGCCCTAGAGCAATTCCAGCGAAAGTGGTATCCACTTGATCGGAAAATGCCCTAATGCCCTGAAACGCGCGCGCCAAGCACGGTGCTGATGCGCTCATCAAGCGCGTCCCGCACGCCGCGATAGGCGAAAAGTCGCTGCTCGCGCGTGCCGCCAACCTCCGTCACATCCTCGATCGGCCAATAGATCAGCTCGACGGCGGTAGCGCGCAAACGCTCCTGTGCCTGTTGATAGGCTTGCGGGGAGAGCGCGACGACAAGATCAAACGCCTCGCAATCCACTTCATCGAGCGTGCGCGGCTCATCATCAGAAAAATCGATGCCGATTTCGCGCAAAACCGTGAGCGCGAAACCATCGCGGTCGGATTTTTTCAGGCCAGCAGAATCGACATAAACCCTTTTGCCAAACCGGCGATGCGCCAGAGCCTCCGCCATGGGCGAGCGCACGGCATTGAGCGAGCAGATGAAAAGCACCGATTGAACGGGGGCGGTGGGGGCTTCCATCAGAACATTACCCCCTTCACCTGTCCTGACCTTTCCAGGAGAGCGCGACGATGAGCGTGAAGAGCCGCCGCGCGGTTTTCTGGTCGATCTCGACCTTGCCCTCAAGCCGCTCCATCACGATGCCAGCGCCTTCATCATGAACGCCGCGACGGCCCATATCAATCGCCTCGATGCGTTCAGGCGAAGCGGTGCGGATCGCCTCGTAATAGCTTTCGCAAATCAGGAAATAATCCTTGATCACCCTGCGGAAGGGCGAGAGCGAGAGAAGATGCGTGATGACGGGCGTGCCGCTTTCCTCGCGGATATCAAAAGCCAGCCTGCCGGATAAAAGCCCGAGATGGAGCGCATAAGGCCCGCCTTGATGCCCCGGCAGCCCGAAGCGGTTTTCCTCAACGAGGTCATAAATCGCAATCGCACGCTCATGCTCCTGCTCGGGCGTGCCGCGCTCGATCGAGGCTTCATCGAGTGTGATGGTGGTCAGTCGTGCTTCCCCCATACTCAAACCCCGTCAAGCCGGATGGAGACAGAACGCGCATGCGCGCCAAGCCCCTCCGCCTCGCCAAGCGTGATGGCCGCCGGGCCAAGCGCTTGAAGTTGCGCGGGGCCGCATTCGAGCAGCGAGGTGCGCTTCATGAAATCGAGCACACCAAGCCCGGAGGCAAAACGCGCCGAGCGCGCGGTGGGGAGGACATGGTTCGAGCCGCCGACATAATCGCCGATCGCTTCAGGCGTATAGGGGCCAATAAAAATCGCCCCGGCATCGGTTATGCGGTTTGCAAGCGCGCGCGCATCCCGCGTGATGATCTCGAGATGCTCCGGCGCCAACCGGTTTGTGAGGGTGATGGCCTCATCCTTATCACGAACAAGGATGATCGCGCCGTTCTCGCGCCAGCTTGTCGTGGCAATGGCGCGGCGTGGCAAGGCTTCAAGCTGGCTTTCCACCGCGAGGGCCACGGCTTCGGCGAGGCTCGCATCCTCCGTGATGAGGATGGATTGCGCGGCGGTGTCATGCTCGGCCTGCGCCAGCAAATCGGCTGCGACATGCGCCGGGTTGGCGCTGGCATCCGCGATGATGACGACCTCGGACGGCCCGGCGATCATATCGATCCCCACCTGCCCGAAAACCTGCCGTTTTGCCGCCGCGACATAGGCATTGCCGGGGCCGACGATTTTAGAAACCGGCGCGATGCTCGCCGTGCCGTAAGCGAGCGCGGCAACCGCCTGCGCGCCGCCGACACGGTAAATCTCGTCAACCCCGCCAAGCCGGGCCGCAACGAGAACCAAGGGCGAAATCACTCCCTGCGGCGCGGGCACCACCATGACGATGCGCGAAACCCCCGCGACCCTGGCGGGAATGGCGTTCATCAAAACTGAAGACGGGTAGCTCGCCGAACCACCCGGCACGTAAAGCCCGACCGCGCTGATCGCCGACCAGCGCCAGCCAAGCCGCACCCCGAGATCATCCTCGAACACGTGATCCTGCGGCTTTTGCCGCGCGTGAAACGTGCGAATGCGCGCGGCTGCAAAGCTCAAGGCTTCAAGCTGCGCCCTAGGGCATGCGGCATGCGCGGCTTCGATCTCGGCCTCGGTGACGCGAAGCCCGGTTTTGGCAAGATCGACATCGTCAAATTGCGCCGAATACGCGATGAGCGCGGCATCGCCCTTCGCGCGAACCTCTTTGATGATGGCCTCGACCACATGGTTCACTTCGGCGGAAACCTCGCGCTTCAGGCCAAGCAGGGCCGTAAACCGCGCCTCGAAATCCGGCATGCGGGTTGAAAGCCGCCAGGAGAGCGCTGACGAGGAGGAGGGGGCGGGCGCTGCAAGCATCAAAACAGCCAATCAGACAACGGGATCATGAATATAGCGCGGCAGGCCGCAAAAGGTGATATCTTTTAGCCTGATCCACGCCATGCTGCAACGCATCATGCGCAGGGCGATCAAGCGGATTACAGTTTACCCTCGATCGCCGCTTCAAAAAGCCGGGTTGCGGCGGCCTCATCGAGCGGCACCGGGTTGCCACCCGCCGTCGGGTCGAGCGGGGCCATTTTCGCCATGCGCGGAATATCGGGGTTGATGACGCCGAGCGCAGGCAGGGTGTGGGGCACATCAAAGCTGGTTCGCAACTCCATCACAAACGCGAAAAACCCGTCAAAACTGGCTTCCAACCCGAGATAAGCAGCGGCGCGCGCCAGTTTTTCAGCAATCGCAGGCTGGTTGAAACGCAAGACATAGGGCATGAAGAGCGCATTCGTCATGCCGTGATGGGTGTGATACAGCGCCCCCACGGGGTGGGAGAGCGCGTGAATGGCGCCCAGCGCCTTCTGGAAGGCGGTGGCGCCCATGGCCGCCGCGCTCATCATCTGTGCCCGTGCCTCGATATCCGTGCCATCCTGCGCGGCGCGGGGGAGATACGCCTTCACGAGCCGCATGCCTTCAAGCGCGATACCATCGGCCATCGGGTGATGGAACGGGCCGCAATAGGCCTCAAGGCAATGCGCGAAGGCATCCATCCCCGTGCCGATGGTGATGGCGCGCGGCATGCCGATGGTCAGCTCAGGGTCGCAGATCGTGATTTTCGGCATCATCAAAGGGTGGAAAATCACCTTTTTCGTCTGGGTGGTTTCATCCGTGATAACGCCCGCGCGGCCAACCTCAGAGCCGGTTCCCGCCGTTGTCGGCACGGCGATGACGGGGAGGATGCCCTTGGGGTCGGCGCGCGTCCACCAATCCCCCACATCCTCGAAATCCCAAAGCGGGCGGCTCTGCCCCGCCATGAAGGCGATGACCTTGCCGGCATCGAGCGCCGAACCGCCACCAAAAGCGATGACGCCATCATGCCCGCCTTGATGCAACGCCGTGAGCCCGGCGGTGACATTGGCTGCCACGGGGTTCGGCTGAACCTCGGAAAACACGGCAGAACCAAGCCCTTCAGCCTCTAGCTGTGCCTTGGCCGCGGCCAGCATCGGCTGAGTTGCCAGAAACGGGTCGGTGACGATCAAAGGCCGCGCCATGCCAAGGCTTTTCGCCGCGCTGGCAAGCTCGCTGATGCGCCCCGCACCAAAGCGGATGGGGGTGGGGTAATTCCAGTTGCCGCGATAAATCATGAAACTCCTTACAGCGTTTCCGTGCCGGAAATCTCGATGCCGAAGGCCGAAAGCCCGACAAAGGCGCGATGGCCGGAGGTCGAGAGGTTGCGGATGGAGGAGACACCCAGATCGCGCAAAATCTGCGCGCCAAGCCCCACTTCGCGCCAGGCCTGCGCACGCAAGGCATCGGATGACGTGGCCTTCTCGAACCCGGCAGAGGGCACGCCCGCCGTGCCATCCCGCAGGTAAACGAGCACACCGCGCCCCTCTTTCCTGAAACGGGCAAGCGCGGCCTCGACCACCTTGCCGCCGCCAAACACATCCGTGAGCGCATTGGCGCGGTGAAGCCGTGTGAGAACGCCCGCGCCATCGCCCAACTCGCCATAAACAAGCGCAAGATGCTGCACCTCGTCAAAGGGCGTTGAAAACGCATAGCCCGCGAGCGTGCCGATGGTGGTTTCGACCGGGAATTGCGCCACGCGCTCCACCAGTTTTTCGCGCGCCTGCCGATAGGCGATCATATCCGCGATGGTGATGCGGGTGAGGCCGTGTTTCGCCGCAAAATCCACCACCTGCTGGCCCTTGGTGACGGTGCCGTCATCATTGACGAGTTCGGAGATCACCCCCACGGGCGGCAGGCTGGCGAGGCGGCATAAATCCACCGCCGCCTCGGTATGGCCCGAGCGCATGAGAACCCCGCCATCGCGCGCAATCAGCGGGAAAATATGCCCCGGCCGCACGAAATCCCCGCCCTGAACGTTGTTATTGGCGAGCGCGCGCACGGTTGCGGTGCGCTCATCGGCCGAAATGCCGGTGGTGAGCCCCTCGCGGTAATCAATCGAAACCGTGAAGGCGGTGGTATGGGCAGAATCATTCACCGCCACCATCGGGTCGAGCCGCAGGCGTTTCGCCTCGCTTTGCGTAATCGGCGCGCAGACGATGCCGGAGGTATGGCGCACGATGAAGGCCATTTTCTCCGCCGTGCAGAGCGAAGCCGCGACGATGAGATCACCCTCGCCTTCGCGGTCATCATCATCGGTGACAACGACGATCTCGCCACGCGCGAAGGCCTCGATCGCCAGCCGAACCCGCTCTGAAACTGTCTCGACCATGATACTTTACCCTTTTTGCGCTTGTTGGCGCAGGTGATGATCCGCCAGCACGATGGCCAGCATCGCTTCCCCCACCGGCACGGCCCTGATGCCCACGCATGGATCATGCCGCCCCCTGGTGCGCAGATCGGTTTCATTGCCGAAGCGGTCAATCGTCGCGCGCGGGGTGAGAATGGAGGAAGTCGGTTTGACCGCAAAACGCGCGATGATCGGCTGGCCGCTCGAAATCCCGCCGAGAATGCCGCCCGCATGGTTTGAGGCGAAATCCGGCGCGCCATCCGCGCCGATGCGGATCAGGTCGGCGTTCTCTTCGCCCGTGAGCATCGCCGCCTCAAACCCCGCGCCGATCTCGACGCCCTTCACCGCGTTGATCGACATCAGCGCTGAGGCGATATCGGCATCGAGCTTGCCGTAAATCGGCGCGCCAAGCCCGGCGGGAACCCCCTCCGCCACCACCTCGATCACCGCGCCAATCGAGGAGCCGGAAAGGCGGATCTCATCAAGATAGCTGGCAAAATATGTAGCCGCGTCCTTATCCGGGCAGAAGAAGGGGTTTTTCGTCACCTCGTCCCAATCCCAATGGGCGCGGTTGATTTTATGCGGCCCCATCTGCACCAGCGCGCCGCGAATGGTGATGGCGGGGATGATTTTCCGCGCAATCGCCCCCGCAGCCACGCGCATCGCGGTTTCACGCGCCGAGGAGCGCCCGCCGCCGCGCGGATCGCGGATGCCGTATTTCGCCTCATAGGTGAAATCGGCATGGCCGGGGCGGAAGGCGTCGGAAATCTCCGCATAATCCTTCGAGCGCTGGTCGACATTCTCGATCAGAAGCCCGATGGAGGTGCCGGTCGTGCGCGAGATACCATCTGCCTCGGTGAAAACGCCGGAGAGGATTTTGACTTTGTCCGGCTCCTGCCGCTGCGTGGTGTAGCGGCTCTGGCCGGGGCGGCGGCGATCCAGCTCGACCTGAATATCCGCTTCCGTCAGGGGGATGCGCGGCGGGCAGCCATCCACCACGCAGCCAATGGCTGGCCCATGGCTCTCGCCGAAGGTGGTGAAGCGGAAGAGATGGCCGAAGGAATTATGCGACATGAAAACGGTTTAGCCGAGAGAAAGGGTGAGCGAAACATTTTTTATGCCGCACGCCCTTCAGGGCGCGGGCAGGGCCGCAACCGCAAGGTCGGCATTGATCGCCACCGCCGCCGCGCTGTTCACCTCCGGCCTGTCCGCAAGGCGAAACCCCGCCGTGATCTGCCGTTGCATGAACTGGCGATTATACAGGAAGGCAAACACGATATTCGACAGGCCGAAGGTGATGAAGCTGAGAAGGATATGCAGAACAGCGATGGTGATTTCACCGCGAAACAAGGGCACCAGCCCGCCAAAGAACAGATACGTCCAGGAAAATCCGTAATAGCCGTTTTTACTAAGGCCATTGGCAGGGTTTCTCAACATGACAGGGCGGGCCATCCAGCATTCTCCACATTTATCGTATTGATATCATTCGCCTAGAGCGTTTCCGGACGCGAAACCGGCTCCCACCCCCGCCTTCGCGGGGGGCATGCTTTCGCTGGAATTGCTCTAGAGCATTTTGCGATTAAGTGGAAGCCGGTTAATCGAAACAAAATGCGATAAAACAATAAGATAGAGCGCTTTTGTTTTTGATTCCATCAAAAACAAAAGCGCTCTAGCAGGCTGTCGAAAAATGCTGTTCCTGCCCCCGTCATTGCGACCGCGAGCGAAGCGTGGCGGGAAGCAATCCAGACTTTCTTCCTGTTCTTCCTGTTTTTTGCCGCCTCTGCCGATAGCGGCGGAAACTTTATCTGGATTGCCACGTCGCTCCGCTCCTCGCAATGACAGCCTCAGCGTTTTTGTTTTTGATTCCGTCAAAAACAAAAACGCTCCAAGGTGCATCACGCTGCATTCTCAAGCCGCAACCGGAACAGCAGGCAAACCATGCCACACCGTGTGAGCGGGAATATTCTCACCCTTCATCACGAGGGTGAGCGGCATGAGCTGGGCATAATCGCCGATTTTCGTGTCATACAGGATATAGACACCCGAGCCGACCGTGACCCCCCTGCCGATCTCGATGCGCCCCACCTTCATCACGCGGTCTTCGTAAAGATGGGTCTGCGGCGAGGAATGCGCGTTGATGATGGAATAATCACCGATTTTCACGCAATCAAACTCGGTGATATCCGTCCAGTCGAGCAGAACGCCCTTGCCGATCTTCGTGCCCCAGAGCCGCAAGAACCAGGGCAGGAAGGGCGTGCCGCGCAAAAATTCCAGCGAGGTCTTGCCGACGAGCCCGCCATAAAGCACCGAACAGGCTTCCGTGCGCATGGCCCACCACGACCACATGGGCTTCATGGTGGGGCGATAAACCCCCATCAAGAGCCATTTGAAAGCAACCGCAACGCCGACGAGCGCGAGGGAGATCATCACACCTGCGGCGAGAAAAATGGCCAGAGAAGCGGCGTAATTGCCATCCGTGATCGGTTCTTCGATGATATCGGCGGTGATATAGCCCAAGGTGATGAACAGGGCTGTCGGCAGTGCTGTATGAACCATTTCAAACAGGGTGCGGCCCATGCGCATCGAGAGGGGCGGCTGGTAGGTCTGGCCTGCCATGGCCTCCACCTTCTGCCGGTTCGGCAATGTGAGGGCGGGGGAGCCGAACCAGGTCTCGCCGGATTTTGCATGCAGCGAAGCAGGCAATTTGGAATAAACGCCAACCAGCGAATCGTTTTCCAGCGTGGCGCCTGCTGAAACAATCGCGCTGTTGCCGATGAAAACGCGATCCCCGGTCGTAACCGTGCCAAGCGTCATGAAACCGTCGCGCACCTCCTCATCGCCGAAAATCGCTTCATCGCCGATGAAATTGCCGGAGCCGATGCTGACAAGATCATAACGCCCGGCAAGATTGGTGGAAATCTCGGAGCCTTTGCCGATTTTCGTGCCCATGGCGCTATACCAATAGCGCATGAAAACGGTGGCGAAGAGCGAATTCAGCGTTTCGAGAACCACTTCGGTGCCCAGCGCGAGCGTCCATTTTCGGAAATAATAGAAGGAATAGATCGAGTAATCACCCGTCTCTACACGGCGCGGAAAGATCATCCAGCGCAGCGCGATGATGATCACCATCGAAACGATGATGAGAGCCGCAGCCGTGGGCAAGGCGTAAAACGGCAATATGCTCCAGGGCACTTCGTAATCCAGCGCGCCATCAAAAAACGCATCCAGATTATAAAGGATGTAGAAGGCCGGAAAGATCGGCACGAGACCGATCATCAGGAGCAGGGTATAGCTCAGGAAATAGCCCGTGCCCAATACGGCGCGTTGCCAGCGTGGCACTTCCGGGTGCAGGGGGCGCGCATGCTGGTCAACCATTCCCACCTTGCGGGCGGGGGAGCCATCCCATTTTTCCCATGCGGGGATGACCTGATCCGGTGCAACACAGGTGAGATCGGCGATCTCTGCACCCTCTTCGAGCCGGGCACCTGCACAGATGACGCAGGAATTGCCGACATAGGCATGATCGCCGATCGACACATGCCCGATCAGCATTTCATTGCCGGTGAATTCGACATTGGCGATCTTGAGCTTGGAGCCGGTGGAGACACGCTGGCCGATCTCGATCAGATCCCAGGCACCCGCCTCGAATTCGGAGATGATGCTGTCGCGCCCGACTTTGGCGCCAAGCGCCCGCATCCAGACCCGCATCAGGGGCGACATTTGCAGAAATTTCGGGGTCGTGGCCTGGATGAGCCGCGAGACGAACCAGACGCGGAAATAATAAACGCCCCAGAGCGGGTATCGCCCCGGTTTGGTGCGACCAAGGATCAGCCATTTGAGCGCGATGATGATCAGCTTCACCGCAAGGTTGATGACGACGTAAGTGAGGCAGAACACCGCCATATCCTGCAAAACTGTCGATTCGGCCCGGATCAGCGCGACCGAAACCAGAAAAAGCCCCAGCCATTGAACCGTCACCAGCCCGAGAATGAAAGGCAGGGCCACGGCCTGTGCAAGGCCACAGAGGAAGCGCCGCAGCAAAGGCGGAGGCTCGAAGGAAAGATCACGCGCAACAAAAGTGCCGCCGAATTTTTCGTCCAGCATCGCGCCGATCGCCCGCAAGCTGCGAAGCTGGTAGATGTTCTGCAAGGTGATACCGGAAAAGGCAGGCGTTTCCCGGATGATGGAGATGAATTGCGCGGCAATCAGCGAATGCCCGCCAAGATCGAGGAAGAAATCCGCTTCAAAGCCGATCGCGCGGCCCGGCAACACCCTTTTTGCGCTTTGCAGCAGCAGGGCCTCGGTTGGGGTTTGCGGCACTTCATCCGCTTCAAGCGCAAAAACCGCCTCTGCCAGCGGCAGGGCTTTGAGCGCCTTGCGATCCGTTTTGCCGGAGATGAGGCGCGGAAGGCCCGCGATCGTCTCGAACCGCTCGGGGATCATGTAAGCGGGCAGGCGGCGCTTCAATTCCTCGCGCAGGGTGGAGGCAGCGACGATGCTTTCCGGCTGCGGCACCACGAAAGCAACGAGCCGGTCAATCCCGCTCTCGCCCCGCACCACCACGGCGGCGTGGAGCACATCCGCGCAATCGGTGAGGGCATTTTCGATCTCGCCAAGCTCGACCCGGAAGCCCCGGATCTTCACCTGATCATCGATGCGGCCATGAAAGGCGAGCGTGCCTTCCGCCGTGAGGCTGACAGCATCGCCCGAGCGATAGAGGCGCGGCACGCGATCCTGATCATGAAACGGGTTGGGGATGAATTTTTCCGCCGTCAGCGCGGCCCGCTTGAGATAGCCTTTCGCCACCCCCGGCCCGCCGATCAGAAGCTCGCCCTCCTGGCCGGTGCCGAGCAGGCTCATCGTATCATCGACCACATAACAGGTGTAATTGGGGATGGGCCGCCCGATCGTCACCGGCTTTCCGGCAAAAACCTCGTCAATCGTTGCCACCACCGTGGCCTCTGTCGGCCCATAGGTGTTGACCATGCGCCGACCGGGTTTGAGCCAGCGTTCGGCAAGCGCGGGGGGCAAAGCCTCCCCGCCGAGAAGGATAAGCCGGAGGCTCGGGATATCACCATGAAGCACCGAAAGCAGGGTTGGCACCGTATCGATCACGGTGACGCCCTCGGCGCTCAAAAGCGCGGGCAGCTTCTCGATATCCATCAGGATATCAGGTGTTGCGACATAAAGCGTCGCGCCGACGAGATACGGCACCCAGATCTCTTCCATCGAGAGATCGAAGGCAACGGATGCGCCCTGAAACACGATATCATCGCCATGAATGCCATAAACGGCGTTGCCCGCGCGCAGGAAATGGCAGATATTGCGCTGGGAAATCTCGATGCCCTTCGGGATGCCGGTGGAACCCGAGGTATAGATGAGATAGGCGGCATCATCCGGCTGTGCCGCTTGAAGCACAGCCTCCGGCATCGCAGCATCAGCCAGCAGCGGGGCGATGTCCTGAACCGGCAGAGCGAGGCCCTGCGCCTTCATGATCCCCGCCGCATCACTCACGAGCAGCAGGCCCTGCGCATCGGCAAGGCAGGTGGCGATTCGAGGGGCCGGGGCATCCGCATCAAAGGGCAGAAACGCCGCACCGGTTTTGGTGATGGCGACCTGCGCGAGCAAAAGGTCGATGCCGCGCGGCATCCAGAGGCCAATCACCATGCCCGGCTTTGCACCAAGCGCGGCGAGGCGGCGCGCGGCACGCTCGGTCAATTGATCTGCTTCGCCATAGCTGAGCTGACGCTCGCCGGATCGATAGAGGGTCTTTTCAGGAAAACCGGCGGCGCTGGCGCGAAAAAGATCGGCGAGGGTTTCATCGCGCAGCAATTCTGGCCTGATATCACCGGCAAGATGCGCCCTGGCGGCTCCATCGTCGAATATCGGCCGAGCGGGTGATGGTGGGGCCTGCATGGTGTTCATGATGTCTCGCCTGCTTTGGCCTTGTGTCGTGGCCGGATGCCGAACCCGTGTGATTCGCGGGGCGATGCGCGCGTCCCGTGGTCGAGCCCGCGTTCATCATGCGTGGGAAGGGGTTGAAATATCATTCGGTTTTCTTGTGGAATCATGAAGCGCCCCCCGGTGTGAACCGGCGCTGAAGGCCGCTCACCCACCCCCCTGACCCGGCCTCCAATACGCTCTCCCGTGTTCAAAAACCAGCACCTTGCCTTGCCGGATATCCGCCATCACAGCCGCGTCCTTCGCCATCCCCGTCAGCAGCACCAGCAGCACCCGTGCGATGCCGCCATGCGCGACGAGGCAGCAATCCCCGCTGATGCCGGAAAGCCACCCGGCAACCCGCGCCGTCACCATGGCGTAATTCTCGCCACCCGGCGGCACATAACCCCATTTATCGGCATCGCGCGCTTTTGCGCCTGCCGGGTCGCGCGCGCGGATTTGCGGCCATGTATGGCTCTCCCAGCGCCCGAAGCCGATTTCCTTGAGCCGGTCATCCTGCTGATACGCTCCGGGTGCAAGCCCCAGCGCATGGCGCAGGATTTCCATGGTTTCGCGGGTGCGCAGCATCGGGCTTGCCACAAAATGCAGGGAAGAAAGCTGGTCACGCGACAGGGCGCAATGGGCGGGAGCCAGCATCACCTCTGCCAGAGCAGCGGCCTGCGCCTTGCCCCTGTCATTGAGCGGAATATCGGTCTGGCCTTGCAACCGGCCCTGTCGGTTCCAGTCCGTTTCGCCGTGGCGGATGAAATAGAGCACCGGCATGAAAGATCAGTTCACCGTAACCCTGGCCGTTACCTCGCGGATATCGCCATTGGGGTAGAAGGCGCGGAAGACCGCCTGATCCTCGCCCCTGAAGCGCGGATCGGCGCGATAAACCACCGCAACCCCGTTGGGCGATGTGCCGATGCAGGTGCGGCGCGGTGCGCCCGGCACCTCCCGCAGGTTGATGGGATGGTTGCGGGTTTTCATCCTGCCATTGGCGGGCGGGCTGGTGAATTCGATGCGTGGCGGGCCGCCAACCCTGCACTCCCGGTCGAGCGCCAGATAAACCCCCAGGAAGATGTCGCTGTTGGCGCGACCGCGCCGTGTCACCTCGACATGGACGATTTTTGATGCATCCGGCGGAGCCGCTTGCGGGCTGGTGGCGGCACTGGCAGGGGCCTGCTGCGGCGGCACGGAAAGAATGGCAGGCCCCGGAGAACGGCCAAGGCCGGGGGTCACCGATTGTGCAAGGGCATTGACAGGTAAAACCAACATTATGAGGGCAAAAAAACCGGTGATCACCCCTTGCTGCGCCCGCTCCTTACCATGCATGAAGAGGCTTTGCATGCCTTAGTCTTTCTCGATGCTCATATCCGGGGCGTCCGGGTTCTTCATGCCGACGATATGGTAGCCTGCATCGACATGGCTGACCTCCCCCGTCACCCCGCGTGACAGGTCGGAGAGGAGATACATCGCGCTATCGCCCACCTCTTCGATGGTGACGGTGCGGCGCAAAGGCGCGTTATATTCATTCCATTTCAGGATATAGCGGAAATCGCCAATGCCGGAGGCGGCGAGGGTTTTGATCGGCCCGGCGGAAATCGCGTTCACGCGGATGCCCTTGGGGCCAAGATCCGCCGCAAGGTAGCGCACGCTCGCTTCAAGCGCGGCTTTCGCCACGCCCATGACGTTGTAATGCGGCATCCATTTTTCCGCGCCGTAATAGGTGAGCGTGAGGATGGAACCACCCTCCGTCATCAGCTTTTCCGCGCGCTGCGCAATCGCGGTGAGGGAATAACAGGAGATCAGCATGGTTTTGGAGAAATTATCGGCGCTGGTCTCGACATAGCGCCCGGTCAATTCATCCTTGTCCGAGAAGGCGATGGCGTGGACGAGAAAATCGATCCTGCCCCAGATGCGCTCGACCTCGGCGAAAACCGCGTCGATCGTCGCGCCATCGGTGACATCGCAATGGCCGACAACCTTGGCGCCAAGCTCGGCGGCGAGCGGGTCAACGCGCTTTTTCAACGCCTCACCCTGATAGGTGAAGGCAAGCTCGGCCCCTGCAAGATGGCAGGCTTTCGCGATCCCCCAGGCGATGGAACGGTTATTGGCAACGCCCATGACAAGGCCGCGCTTGCCACGCATCAAGCCGTTTTTCGGGTTATCCTGCACGATCGTCATACTGGCCTGATCCTTGGCATGGTTTTAGGGCATGATTTTTTTGGCATGATTTTTTTTGGCATGACTTTGATGATGCACAAAAGCAGGCATAAAGCTTCTCATGCACCCGGCCTTCCTTACCGCGTTCGGAGCAAGGTTCAAGCACTTCGCACAAGATTATCCATTTTTGCGCCGAAAATAGGCTTCAAGCTCGGGGTCTGGCGCGCCAAGGTCGATCTCAAGGGTAACGAAGAGATCACCTGTCCGCTCTTTCAGAGGCAACCCCTTGCCGCGCAGACGCAGGGTTTTTCCCCCGCTTGTCCAGCCCGGCACCTGCATTTCGACAAGGCCCTGCAAGGTCGGCACCCGCAAGGTGCCGCCCAGAACCGCATCCTGCAATGGCAAGGCGAGAGAAACCCGTAAATCTGCGCCATCCGGCGTGAATTTGGGGTGTTTTTCATAGCGCAAGGTGAGAAGCGCGTCGCCCCGCGCCGCGCCCGGCATCAGCGCGCGGCCCTGCCCCTTGAGCCGCATGGTGGCGCCATCCGCGATGCCTTGCGGCACCTTGACCTCCAGAACCCGCCCTTCGGGCAAGGAAACCCGCGTGGTGCCGCCTGTGGCAACCAGGTCCAGCGGAATGCGGGTTTCGACCTCAAGCTCGGGCACGGCAGGCTCGGGCCGGAACGGGCCGCCTTGCCGCCCGCCGCGTGTGCCGAAGGGGTCTGCCCCCGGCGTCTCGAAGCGCTTGAAAAGATCGGAGAATACATCGCGCGGGTCGCCCCTTTCCGCGCCAAACGGCCCGGATGTGCCAAAATCGAAGCGAAACCCACCCGGCCCGGCCTGCCCCGCCTGCTCGAAACCGGGATGCATGCTGGCGCGCGGCTTGCCTTCCGCGTCGATCTCACCCCGATCAAAGGCCTTGCGCTTTTTATCCTCGCCGAGAATTTCATAGGCGGCATTGATTTCGGAGAACCGCTCCTTGGCCCTGGGGTTGCCGGTATTGTGGTCCGGGTGCCAGAGTTTCGCCAGTTTGCGATAGGCGCGCTTCACCTCATCGGCGCTGGCACCCCGCTTCACTCCGAGCACGCTGTAAGGGTCGGGCATCATGTCCTCATTGGTCGATCATTGGCCATGGAAAACGAAATAGGCAGGCTTTCGTGCTTTTACAACGGCGTGGCACGCAGGCGCATGCGGGGCCGCCTATTCCTGCACGAGCGTTCCGGATCTGCTGCCCGGCGCGGGCAACATGGGGGGAGATTTTGGTGGCAGGGCCTGCCAGGAAGGCGCCTGCGCCGCTGGCCCCCGAGCGCTTCCCGTCTTGTCCTGCGTCACTGACGTGGAAAGGGGCAGGACGCTCTCGATCACCCATTCGCCGGGGCCCCGGCGGCAGGCCTTGCCTTCGTGCCGCGTTTCGGAGACGGTGCCCGCTGGCGAAGCTTCGACGAGTGTGGCGGAAAACCCCCGGCAAATGGTTTCCTGCGCCAGAACAATATCACCATGGGGCATGAAGCTGCCGCGCCTTCTGGTGGACGGGTTATCCCAGTTGACCGGCTGGCCGGAGCCTTGCGGGTCGATGGCGAGCGAAAGCGCGCCTTGCGCGCGCCGCCAATCCTCGGCGTCGAGCGCGGGAGAGAGTGTCGCCGGTTTTTCAGCGCCGGGAATGCTGGCGGTGATGTCATCGTCATTTTGCAGGGAGGCAAGCTGCATGCTCAGACTGCACCCGGCCATGCCGGTTGCGAGCATGACAACGCCGAAAATCCCCTTCATGCGGTTGAACAGGGGGCTTGGCGCATTATATGCATTATGGTTTATACCCGCACTCAAACGCTGACCACCTTCGCGCGTTTTGACCCGTTCCACCCGTTCATTAAAGGATAAAAGCGTTAATGAAGGATGATTCCGCCGCCATTCATGCGCCCTTCACCCTGTTCGAGATCTGGTTCGAGGCGGCAAAAGCCAGCGAACCCGATGACCCGAACGCCATGGCGCTCGCCACGGTGGATGTTTCCGGGCTTCCCAACCTGCGCATGGTGCTGATGAAGGGGTTCGATGCGGGCGGCGTGGTGTTCTATACCAACAAGGAGAGCCAGAAGGGGCAGGAGATCAACGCCAACCCGCAGGCAGCTTTGGTGTTCCACTGGAAATCCCTCAAAAGGCAGGTGCGGTTTCGCGGGCGCCTCACGGAGGTGAGCGCGGAAGAGGCGGATGCCTATTTCGCCTCCCGCCCGCGCGAGAGCCGGATCGGGGCCTGGGCCTCGCAGCAATCGCGCCCGCTGGAAGACCGGTTCGCGCTGGAGAAGGCGGTGGCGCGTGAGGCGGCGCGCTTCGGTTTGGGGGAGGTGCCGCGCCCGCCTTACTGGAGCGGCTTTCGCCTCGCCCCGCTTTACATCGAATTCTGGCAGGATAAACCCTTCCGCCTGCATGAGCGGCAGGTCTTCCGGCGCGCAGCGCTTGACAAGCCGTTTGAACTGACACGCTTTTACCCGTAAGGTGATTTCTCATCTGATTTTGTGACCTGTGCCAGCTTGATCGATCAAGCTCCGGAGAGAATGCCATGCCCGATTCCGCCCGCTCCAATACGCCAGCAGAGCGGCGCACCCTGCTTCTCACCGGTGCCTCACGCGGCATCGGCCACGCCACGGTGAAGCGTTTCGCCTCCGCCGGGTGGCGGGTGATCGCGTGTTCGCGCCAGCCCTTCCCCGAATATTGCCCATGGGAAGGGGGGCGGGATGACCATGTTCAGGTCGACCTTGCCAATGCGGAGGATACGCTTGCCGCGATAAAAGAGATCAAGAGCCGCCTGCCGGATGGCAGGCTGCACGCGCTTGTCAATAATGCCGGGATTTCGCCCAAGGGGGAGGGCGGCGCGAGGCTCGGCGCCATTGATACGCCCCTCAAGGATTGGGCACAGGTGTTTCAGGTGAATTTCTTCGCGCCCATCCTGCTCGCGCGCGGGTTGATTGACGAATTGACGGCCGCCAAGGGCGCGGTTGTCAATGTCACCTCCATTGCAGGGAGCCGCGTTCACCCCTTTGCCGGGGCGGCTTATGCCACATCGAAAGCCGCGCTCGCGGCGTTGACGCGGGAAATGGCGGCGGATTTCGGCCCCGTGGGCGTGCGGGTGAACTCGATTTCACCGGGCGAGATCGACACCGCCATCCTCTCCCCCGGCACCGAGAAAATCGTCGAGCAACTCCCGATGCGCCGCCTCGGCACGCCGGAGGAAGTGGCAAAGGCGATCTACTTCCTCTGCTCGGAATCCTCCTCTTACGTTACCGGGGCGGAGCTTCACATCAATGGCGGGCAGCACGTGTGAGCCTGGTGAAACCCCTGCTTGCCGCCTTGTTCTTCAACGTTTTTGCCCTGCCGGTTCTGGCGCAGGACAGGCCGCAGATGATTTTTCCAAATCCCTCGATTTCCGGCCCTTCTGTTTCAGCCCCCCCCGCCTCAGGCCCTGCGCCGCAAGCGCCAAGGGCAACCGCACCGCGAGCGAACACCACACAGCGGGGTGCATCGCCGCAAGAAAGCCTTTCCTCTCAAGGCTCTGCCCCGCGCCCGGCCTTCACCCCGGCTTATGAAAAGCCGATGCTCGATTTATCCGAAATCATCGGCTCATTGGCCTTCCTCACCAGCCTTTGCGCGCCTTCGGGTGAGCCAAACGCCTGGCAAAGGCGCATGGAAGGGCTGGTTGCGAGCGAGGGAGAGGCTTCCGGCATATCAGAAAAGCTCATGGGGGCTTATAATCAGGGTTATGTGGCGTTTTCCACCACGCATCGCCAATGCAGCCCGGCGGCAAAAGCCGCGCAAACCCTGCTGATCCACGATGCCGCGCGCCTCGCCCGCATGCTGGAACGCCGCTACGGGAGTTGAACGACACGGGTTTATTGCACAATGAAGGCGGCTGCGGCATTCTGCCGACCATACCCCCATATCGAGATGCCGATGCGTGACCCCGCTTTTGACCCGCCGCAAGCCCCTTATGACGCGGGCCTTTCGCCCCATGTCGGCGCGGTGCCGCCCCATGATGCGCAGGCCACCCCCTCGATGGCGCAATATATCGAGATCAAGACCGCGAACCCCGATTGCCTGCTCTTCTATCGCATGGGGGATTTTTACGAGCTGTTTTTCGAGGATGCGGAAATCGCCGCCCGCATTCTCGGCATTGTCCTCACAAAGCGCGGCAAACACGCGGGTGCGGATATCCCCATGTGCGGCGTGCCGGTGGTGCGTGCGGATGATTACCTGCAACGGCTCATCGGCTCGGGTTTGCGCGTTGCCGTCTGCGAACAGCTCGAAGACCCGGCAGAGGCGCGTAAACGCGGTTCGAAATCCATCGTCAAACGCGATGTCGTGCGCATCGTCACTCCCGGCACCATCACGGAGGAGGGTTTGCTCGATGCACGGCGCGCCAATATCCTCGCCTCGCTCGCGCGGCAGAAGGGGAGCGATGGTGCCCATGCCTATGCGCTCGCCATGGTGGATATTTCAACCGGGGCCTTGAGTGTCGCCGATGTGAGCGAGGCCGATCTTTCCGGCGAGATCGCACGGCTCGACCCGCGCGAGATGCTGCTGCCCGATGCCTTGCGCGAGGACAAGGCGCTCGAAGCGCTCTGGCGCGCGCCCGCCTTTTCCATCACAAGGCTGGCGAAAGAGGGGTTTGACGCCACCTCCGGCGAAAAGCGCATTGCCGGTTATTTCGGGGTTGCGAGCCTTGAGGCTTATGGCGCGTTCTCCCGCCCCGCGCTCGCGGCGCTTGGCGCGATCATCGCTTATCTCGAACGCACGCAGCTTGGCGCCCGCCCGCCGCTCAGCCCGCCGCGTCTGCGCGAAGCGGGCATCTGCATGGCGATGGATGCGGCAACCCGTGCCAATCTCGAACTCACCAAAACCCTCTCCGGCCAGCGCGAGGGCAGCCTTCTGAGCGTGATCGACCGCAGCGTCAGCCCGGCGGGCGGGCGGCTCATCGCGCAATGGCTCGCCGCGCCCTCGACCGATCTTGCCGAGATCCGCGCGCGGCAGGAGGGGGTGAGCGCCTTTGTGGCAGACAACGCCCTGCGCGAGGATATCCGCGCGCATCTGGTGCATGTGCCGGATATTCTGCGCGCCATGGCGCGGGTTGCGCTGGAGCGCGCCGGCCCGCGCGATCTTGCCGCCATCGCTATCGGCCTCATCGAAGCGGAGGCGATTGCCGCGCGGCTTTCGCTTCTGAAGGAGAAGCCAGAACGGCTCATCACCATCGAGGATGCGCTCCTGAAAGCCCCCGCGAGCCTCGGGCATGAGATCAGCCGCGCCTTGCGCGAGGATATCCCGCTGCAAAAGCGCGATGGCGGCTTCATCCGCGCGGGCTATGACGCGGTGCTCGACGCGATCTATGCGCTGCGTGACAACAGCCGCGCCGTAATCGCGGCGATGCAGGCGCGCTATGCCGAGGAAACGCAAATCCGCGCCCTCAAGATCAAGCATAATTCCATGCTGGGGTTTTATATCGAGGTCGCGCCGCAGCCGGGCGAAACCCTGCTCAAAGCGCTACATGCAGCGCGGTTTTTCCACCGCCAGACCATGGCGGGGGCGATGCGGTTTTCCACCGCCGAACTCTCCGCGCTCGATCAGAAAATCGCGCAGGCTTCGGCGCAGGCTTTGGCGCGTGAATTGGAGCATTTCGCGCAGCTTTCGGCGGCGCTTCTTGAGCGTGAAGGCGTCATTCGTGCCGCTGCTGAAGCGCTTGGCATGCTCGATGCCATCAGCAGCCTTGCCGAACTCGCGTCTGTCGAGGGCTACACCCGCCCCATCCTCACGCAAGGGCTGACCTTTGTGATCGAAGGCGGGCGGCACCCGGTGGTGGAGCACGCGCTCAACCGCATGGGCGAACCCTTCATCGCCAATGATTGCACGCTCTCGCCCGAGGGGCGGGAGGAGGCGGGGCGCATCCTCCTTGTCACCGGCGCGAATATGGCCGGTAAATCGACCTATCTGCGGCAGAACGCGCTCATCGTCCTTCTCGCGCAGATGGGAAGCTATGTGCCCGCGAAACGCGCCGAGATCGGCTTGGTGGATCGGCTGTTCAGCCGGGTTGGCGCGGCGGATGATCTGGCGCGCGGGCGCTCCACCTTCATGGTCGAGATGGTGGAAACAGCGGCGATCCTCAACCAATCCGGCCCTTCTGCACTGGTTATTCTCGATGAAATCGGGCGCGGCACCGCGACCTATGACGGGCTTTCCATCGCCTGGGCGGCGATCGAGCACCTGCACGATGCGAACCGCTGCCGCGCGCTCTTTGCCACGCATTTTCATGAATTGACCGCGCTTTGCGCCAAGCTCAACCGCCTCAAGCCCGTGACGATGAAGGTCGCAACGCATAAAAATGACGTGGTGTTTCTCCATGAGGTGATCGCGGGCGCGGCGGATCGCTCTTACGGCATCGAGGTCGCCAAGCTCGCTGGCCTGCCGCAGCGCGTGGTGGCGCGCGCCGGGCATATCCTGAAAGAGCTGGAAAAGGCCGAGCGCGCTTCCCCCGTCTCGCGCATGCTCGATGATCTGCCGTTGTTTTCGCTCGGCGCTGCCCCGGCCTTGCCGGAAGAGGATCAATTGCGCGCGGCTCTGGCAAAGATGCTGCCGGATGACATGTCGCCCAAGGCGGCGCTTGAGGCGCTTTATCGGCTCAAAGCGCTCGCCATGAGCGAATGAAAGGGCTGGAGCAGGATGCGATTAACCGGTTCCCGCTTGATCGAAGAAAATGCGATAAAAACAAGAAGATAGAGCGGCCGACCTGATTCAATCAGGTCGGAAACCGCTCTGAGGCTGTCATTGCGAGGAGCGGAGCGACGTGGCAATCCAGATAAAATTTCCACCGCTGGAGCAATTCCAGCAGAAGCATGCCCCCGCGAAGGCGGGGGTGGGAACCGGTTTTGCTGGAATTGCTCCAGCCTGCGCTTTTTTCATTGACCATGGGCGCTGAAAATGGCAGTAAAACCCCTCTCTTGCTTCAGGCATCCTGTTTTGACAGCTCGCCAGCGGCATCACCGTTTTTCTTATCCTGTTCCCGCTTCATGCCGGGTTAGAGCATTTTGTGATTAGAACCTGTCCCTGCGAAAGCGGGAATGGAAGCCGGTCAATCACCAAAATGCGATAAAACGAGAAGATAGAGCACGGTTTTGATTCCATCAAAACCAGACACGCTCTAGGTCACGTGGTTTGCCTTTCGGGCAGTTTCTTTCGGAGACGTTTATGGCGAATACCAAATCGGCGAAAAAGGCGGCACGCCAAACCCTGCGCCGCACGGAAGTCAACAAGGCGCGCCGCTCCGGCATGCGCAGTGCCGTGCGCAAGGTTGAGGAAGCCATCGCCGCTGGCAATCAGGCCGCCGCTGCCGCTGCTCTCAAGGTTGCGGAACCTGAATTGGTGCGTGCAGCACAGAAGGGCGTCGTTCACAAAAACATGGCCGCCCGCAAGGTGTCGCGCCTCGTGCGCCGCATCAAGGCGATTTCGGCCTGATATCCGCTGAAGCCCGCCCCGCGAAGGCGGGGACGGGAACCGGTTAATCGCAAGAACATGCTATAAAACAAGAAGATAGAGCATAGTTTTTGCAGGAGGCAACCCTTCCCCGAACCATTGCGTTCCCCCTGCTGTAAAATGGATTCCCGCCCGCCTCTTCGAGGCGTCGGGAATGACAGGTGAAGCCACCCCGTGTCATTCCCGACGCGGCGAAGCATCGTGATGCGGAGCCGCAAGCGGGAATCCAGCCTCTCTTTTGAGAGTGTCTATCGATTCCGTCTAGCTGTGGAGCCTCAACAGGTTGTCCTCTTTTAGATTGAGGCGGCTGATGGGTGGCTTTGAGTTTAAGCTGCCGTGCGGCCGATGCCAATTGTACATATGGGTCCAGTCTGGCAGGTGCTGTTTTCGTTGATCTGAGCTCTGGTATGCACGCGCGTAGGCCCATTCTCTGAGGGCTG
>Ga0209594_1000083_pt1 | contig 75817 bp, 64 predicted proteins | sample AshMeaCrysSpring_FD_184126 | JGI IMG/M metagenome (GOLD analysis project Ga0209594, IMG submission 184126) | Groundwater microbial communities from Big Spring, Nevada to study Microbial Dark Matter (Phase II) - Ash Meadows Crystal Spring... | ecosystem: Environmental > Aquatic > Deep subsurface...
ACGTGGTCTGGGCCGCCAACCTCGGCTGCGTCACCTTCCACCCGTGGCACTCCCGCTGCCAGGACACCGAGCACCCGGACGAGCTGCGCATCGACCTCGACCCGCAGCCGGGGACCGGCTTCGACGACGCCCGCCGGGTAGCCCTCGATCAGGTGGCGCCGCTGCTGGCCGAGCTCGGGTACCGCGGATTCGCCAAGACCAGCGGGGGGCGCGGGGTGCACGTCTACGTGCGCATCGAGCCGCGCTGGTCGTTCGTGCAGGTACGTCGGGCGGCCATCGCGTTCGCACGCGAGGTGGAGCGCCGGGCCGCCGGTGCGGTCACGACTGCCTGGTGGAAGGAGCAGCGCGGCGAGGCCGTGTTCGTCGACTACAACCAGAACGCCCGCGACCGCACCGTCGCCAGCGCGTGGTCGGCCCGTCGCAGGCCGGCCGCCACTGTCTCGACGCCGGTCAGCTGGGGCGACCTGGCCACCGTCGACCCGGAGGACTGCACAGTGCGCACGGTGCCCGGGCTGCTCGCCGAGCACGGCGACCCGCACGCGGGCATCGACGCGGTGAGCCACTCCCTCGAGCCGCTGCTGGAGCTGGCCGAGCGCGACGAGGCGGGCGGCCTGGGCGATCTGCCCTACCCGCCGAGCTACCCGAAGATGCCGGGCGAGCCCAAGCGGGTCCAGCCGAGCCGGGACCGGGACCTCAACGGGGGGAACAGGTCGCCGTAGGTGGGCGAGCCGCGGCGGGCGGCGCTGTCGACCCTGGGCACCGCGGCTCGGCTGCGCGCCGGCGCGTCAGTCCAGCAAGCCGAGCTCTCCCAGCTGTTGCCAGCAGGCGATGAGCGCGGCCTTGCGGGGGAAGGGGTGGTCGAGGTTCGGTGAGACCATTCGCATCGCCCGCGGGAACGTGTCGTAGGCGATGTCCCAGTGGTGGCCGTGCAGCATGGCCAGGTGGGTGGCGGTGGGCACGTCGTCCATCCGTGCCTGTGCCTGAGTCAGCTGCATGTCGTTGTTGGCGTCGAACGCCGACATCCGGGCGGTGTCGGCGAACTGGAAGGCTGGGGCCTCCAGCGGCGTCGTCGAGCCGGTGATGTTGAAGAAGGGGACACCGAGGGCCACGACCTGCCCGGCGTGCTGGGCGTTGAACTGCTGGCGAACCTCGGTCTGCAGGTCGTGGAACGCGCCCTTGATGTCGTACTCGTCGACCCGGCGCAGGCCGGTGCGTTCGACCAGGCCCGGAGACAGCATCTGCAGGAAGGCGTCGAGCTGGTCTGAGATCGCCTTCGTGTCCAGGTCCTTGATCTGCCCGTAGATGGTGTCGGCGGTGTACGAGCCGCCCATGGCCCCGGCCCAGGTGTAGACCGCGGCCACCCGGTCGGCGTACTCGGGGTGATGGACGAGGAAGCTGAGCACGTCCGGCCCGCCCTTGCTGTAACCGATGATCCACACCCGCTCCGGTGGGGTGGGGTCCGTGATCGGCGTCAGGTCGGCCTGCATCCCCTCGCCGCGGTCGAGGGCAGCCTTCAGGTCGGCCTCGTTGGCGCTGCAGCCGCGGAAGGGGTGCAGGTCGGCGCGTAGCGTCTGCCAGCCCCGTTCGGCGGCGATCGCCGGCGCCTCGGCGACGAAGGCGTGTGCGCCCGGGTGCAGGATGCCCGACAGCAGCCCGGGGCACAGCAGCAGCTGCGTGCGCTCGACGACCGGATCCACTGCCTCGGGCAGCTCGACGTCCACGTCGGCCGACGTGATCGACTTGAGGAACCGGTCGGCGACCTTCTGCCGGTCGGTGCGGCGGTCGGTCCCGAACGGGAGGCTGACCAGCCGCCCCAGCCCGACGGGTTTCTCCGCGGCGGCCACCGCCGCCTGGTCCTGGGCTGCTTCCCGTAGGAACAGGTCCTTCCACCGCAGGGCCAGCCAGCGCTTCGTGCCGGGGTCGGCCAACGCCGCGGTGCGGTCGGCGGCGACCCACTCTCGCACCTGCGTGATCACCTCGTCGTAGCGGTTCTCGTCGAGCAGGGCGCTGATCGTCATGGTGGGTCAGACTACGACCGGCCAGGCGGTCCGGGTCGTCCCTGCGGACCGATCGTGGTGCTCGGGCGCCCGCCCGGCCCGCAGGGAGGGGCCGGGGTCGAAACGGGGTGACACGCCGAGACCGGCCGGGGACACTGGCCGCCCGTGGGACACGTCGACCTCGCCCGGGTGGGCTGGACGCTGCCGGATGGCCGTCCGCTGCTCGACGACGTATCGATGCGGGTGGGCGACGGTGCCAAGGTGGCTCTCGTGGGCGCCAACGGCAGCGGCAAGACGACGCTGCTGCGCATCGTCGCCGGCGACCTGGAGCCGCACCAGGGCGTGGTCACCCGCTCCGGTGGGCTCGGGGTGATGCGGCAGATGGTCGGGACGCAGGCGTGGCGCACCCGGTCGGGCTCGGACGCACCGACGGTGCACGACCTGCTGCTGTCGGTCGCACCGCCCCGCGTGCGGGAGGCTGCCGCGGCCGTGGACGCGGCCGAGCTCGCGCTGATGGAGGCCGACGACCAGACCACGCAGCTGGGCTACGCCCAGGCTCTGGCCGACTGGGCCGACGCCGGCGGCTACGAGGCCGAGGTGCGCTGGGACGTCTGCTGCACCCAGGCGCTCGGCGTGCCGTACGAACGGGCGCGCTGGCGCGAGCTCAGCACGCTGTCAGGTGGGGAGCAGAAGCGGCTGGTGCTCGAGGCGTTGCTGCGCGGCCCCGACGAGGTGCTGCTGCTCGACGAACCCGACAACTTCCTCGACGTGCCCGCCAAGCGCTGGCTCGAGGCCCAGCTGCAGGAGACCCCGAAGACCGTGCTGTACGTCAGCCACGACCGGGAGCTGCTGGCCCGCACGGCGACCCGCATCGTGACGGTCGAGCTCGGCGCTGCAGGCAACACCGCGTGGACGCACGGCGGCGGCTTCGCCACCTACCACGACGCGCGGCGCGACCGCATGAGCCGGCTCGAGGAGCTGCGGCGCCGCTGGGACGAGGAGCACGCGAAGCTCAAGCAGCTCGTGCAGACCCTCAAGGTCAAGGCCACCTACAACGATGGCATGTCCTCGCGCTACCAGGCGGCCCTCACGCGGCTGGCGAAGTTCGAGCAGGCCGGTCCGCCGCAGGCCGTCCCGACCGACCAGGACATCAGCATGCGGCTGCGCGGCGGGCGCACCGGCAAGCGTGCGGTGATGTGCGAGAGCCTCGAGCTGAGCGGTCTGATGCGGCCGTTCGACCTCGAGGTCTGGTACGGCGAACGGGTGGCCGTGCTCGGCTCCAACGGCAGCGGCAAGTCGCACTTCTTGCGCCTGCTCGCGGCCGGCGGCAGCGACCCCGACGTCGAGCACCGTCCGGTGGAGGAGACCGCCATCGCCCCGGTCGCGCACACCGGGGTGGCGCGGCTGGGCGCGCGGGTGCGGCCCGGCTGGTTCGTGCAGACCCACCACCACCCCGAGCTGGTGGGACGGACCCTGCTCGAGATCCTGCACCGAGGGGACGCGCACCGCGCCGGCATGGGCCGTGAGCAGGCCTCCCGGGCGCTGGACCGCTACGAGCTGGCGCGGGCCGCCGAGCAGCCCTTCGAGTCGCTGTCGGGCGGTCAGCAGGCCCGCTTCCAGATCCTGCTGCTCGAGCTGTCCGGGGCCACCCTGCTGCTGCTCGACGAGCCGACGGACAACCTCGACCTCGTCTCGGCCGAGGCGCTGGAGGATGGCCTGGCCGGTTTCGACGGCACCGTGCTCGCGGTCACGCACGACCGGTGGTTCGCGCGAGGCTTCGACCGCTACCTGGTGTTCGGGGCCGACGGCCGGGTCTACGAGAGCGCGGAGCCAGTCTGGGACGAGGCCCGCGTGGACCGGGTGCGCTGACCCGTCACGCCCAGGCCTGCGCCCACGGGGTCGCCCGTCCGAGCGCGGCGCGTCCGCGCTGACCCGGCACCCGGCGCGCGGTGGTCGCGGACCGGCACTCCGTGCGTCCGCGGCGACCCGCCGGGGCAGAGCGACCGCGCCAGCCGTCCCGTTCGTGATCCACGGTGAGAATCCCACCGGGGTGGGTTGATCGACGTGGCGGCAGCACCGTCGGGGGTGGACGGGTTGCCGTGGATCAGCCCGTCGAGGTGGTTCGGATGCCGTGGATCACCAGGGTGGCAGGGCCGCCTGGCCCACTGCGGTCGCCGGCGAGCGCACCCCGGCCAGCAGTGCCTCGTGCACCGGGCGCAGCTCGGGGTGCTCGCCGGCCACGGCGGCGGCCAGGGTCAGCAGGTGGTCGCGCGCGGGCGCCGGCACGTCCACCACCTCGAACGTGGGCGCGGCGACGCCGTCCCGGTAGGGCTGGGCGACCAGCCAGCGGGCCAGCGGGCCCATCACCCGGGTCATCACCCGGTACAGCTCGTCCACCAGCGGTGCCTTGTCCAGCACGGGGGAGTACAGCTCGTCGAGCAGGAGCACCACGAACCGGTACGCGGCGTTGAACAGGTGCGACACCGGCTGCAGGTGCACCGGGTAGTCCGCGGTGCGCGGGTCGGTCGGCAGCGCCAGCACCTCGCCCAGCGGGCTCGTCCCGTCCATGATCGACAGCAGCTTGTAGTAGTGGGTCAGCTCGCGGTGCGACTCGTCGGCCCAGCGGGACTCGCTGAGTCCCTCGCCCTGGTGGACGATGACCTCGATCGCCTGGCAGGCGCTGCCGAGGTCGTCGACCAGCAGCAGCCCGCCGCTGTCGTCGTCGTCGTCCTCGACGGCGGTGTAGAAGGCGGGGTCGGCCAGCTGCCGCTCGGGCTGCGGGCTGGCGAACAGGTCCCCGCCCGCAGCGAGCACGTTCAGGCCTCGCTCCAGCGCGTGGTAGAACTGCCCCAGCGTCTGGTAGGAGTCGGCCTCGACGGGCGCCGCGTGCGCCTCGGGCTGCTCGATGCGGGCGAAGACGTCCCGCAGCACCCGCTGCGAGCAGGGCTGCAGCGACAGGTGCAGCGGCGGGTCGTGGTGCGGCAGCACGCACGGGTAGCGCGAGAGGTGGACGTCGGTGGCGAACCGCGGGCTGCCCCCGACGGCGAGCAGGATGTTGGCGCACAGCGCCGCGTGCAGCATCTCCTCGGCCACGATGCTGCGGATCAGCAACGCCGCCTGCGACGCCTGGTCGGCCAGCGAGTACATGGCGTACAGGTAGGGCGGGATCGTCGACAGCTCGACGGTGATCGCCAGCTCGAGGTGCTCGCGCAGGTCCTCAACGGTCTCGATCGGCACGGGGCCCCCTTCTCGCCGGTGGTGCCGGGTGATCCCCCTCAGCCCAGTGTGACGACCACGTCAACCACCCGCGGCTCCGCCGGGACGCCGATGGGACCGACCGGCACGTCGACGCCGTCCACGACGAGCCGGGCCACCCCCTGGCAGACCCGGTCGGGGTTGTCGACCCTGATGCGGAAGGTCGAGCCGCGGAAGCGCCGGGTCACGGTGAAGCCGCCCCAGCCCGAGGGGATGCACGGGTCGACCCGCAGGCCGTCGTACCCGGGCTGGATGCCGAGGATGCCCTGGCTGAGCACGACGAACGTCCAGGCCGCCGTGCCGGTCAGCCACGAGTTCTTGGCCTGGCCGAAGGTGGGGGAGTCGGGGCCGTCGATGGTCTGGGCGTAGACGTACGGCTCGAGCCGGTAGGTGTCGATCTGATCCTGCTTGGCCGAGGGGCAGACCGACAGGTAGGAGGCGAGGGCGGCGTCTCCGTCCCCCTGCCGGCACATCGCCAGGTGGATCCAGGAGTTGTTGTGGCAGAAGATGCCCGCGTTCTCCTTCACCCCAGGCGGGTAGGAGGTGATCTCGCCCAGCTCGAGCCGGTAGCGGGTGTAGGCCGGCTGCTGCAGCACGATGCCGTTGGGCGTGGCCAGGTGCGCAGCCACGGAGTCCAGTGCCTGGCGGGCCCGGCCGTTGTCGGCGCCTGCGCCCCCCAGCAGGCACCAGCCCTGGCTCTCGATGTAGATGCGGCCCTCGTCGTCGAGGTGCGAGCCCACGGGCTCCCCAGCGGCGTCGTAGGCCCGCCGGTACCACGCACCGTCCCACGCGTGCTCCTCGACCGCGGCGAGCATGTCGGCATGCGCGGCGCGCATCCGGTCGGCGTCGGCGGGACGACCGACGTGGTCGTACAGCGCCGCCATCTCGGTGCAGGCGTACAGGAACAGTCCCGCGATCATCACCGACTCGGCCTGCGAGTCCGCCACGTCGCCGGCGAGCTGGAACGACTCGTTCGGCTCGGTGGAGAAGCAGTTGAGGTTCAGGCAGTCGTTCCAGTCCGCGTGCCCGATCAGCGGTAGGCGGTGGGGGCCACGCTTGGCCAGGGTGTAGGCGATCGATGTCTCGAGGTGGTCGAGCAGCGACGCGGACGGGCCGGCGCCGTCTGGGACCTCGACGTCGGCGTAGCCGCACGGCTCGGTGAGGATCGAGGTGTCGCCGGTCTCCTTGAGGTAGGCGGTCGTCGACAGCACCAGCCACAGGTGGTCGTCGTAGAAGTCGCCCCCGATCTCGGCGTTGCCCTTCTTCGTCAGCGGCTGGTACTGGTGGTAGCAGGTGCCGTCGGAGAGCTGGGTGGCGGCGATGTCGAGGATCCGCTGCCTGGCCCGGGCCGGGATCATGTGCACGAACCCGAGGAGGTCCTGGTTGGAGTCGCGGAACCCCATACCGCGCCCGATGCCGGTCTCGAACAGCGACGCCGAGCGGGACAGGTTGAACGTGGCCATGCACTGGTACTGGTTCCAGGTGTTGAGCATGCGGGTGGCGTGCTCGTCGGGGGTGGTGCCCTGGAAAGCCGACAGCCGCTCGTCCCAGTAGGACCGCAGCCGCTCGCGGGCCTCCTGGACGGCGCCGGGCTGCCGGTACCGATCGAGCACGGCGGCGCCCGCGCTGGTGTCGGGGACGCCTGGCGCGACGAACTTGGGCTCCCCCTGCTGCACGTAGGCCAGCACGAACGCGAACGTCTCGGTGGCACCCGGCCCGAGCTGCAGCGTCACCTCGTGCGACCCGATCGGGTTCCAGCCGCGGGCGACCGAACCGGTCGCCCGCCCGGCCGCCGGCACGCGCGCCTCGTGCAGCCCCTCGTGCACGCCGACGAACGCCTCCCGTGAGGTGTCGAAACCACTGACCGGCCGGGTGCACCCGAACAGCGTGTAGTGGTCGCGCCGCTCCCGGTACTCGGTGACGTGGTAGATGGCCGGACCGTCCACGACCACCTCGCCGATCGACAGCGTGCGCTGCAGGTTGGTCATGTCGTTGAGCGCCTCGTAGAAGGCGAACTCCACGAACGACCAGAGCCGCACCGTACGGGTGCGCTCGCTGTCGTTTCGCACCGTGACCTGCCACAGCTCGACGTCCTCACCGGGGGGCACGAACATCAGCTGGGAGACGCTGACACCGGCGCGGGCGCCGGTGATGCGGGTGTAGCCGAGGCCGACCCGGCACTCGTAGGAGTCGAGCGCTGCCTTCGTCGGCTTCCAGCCCGGGTTCCAGACGGCGCCATCGGTGTCGTCCCTGACGTACAGGTAGCGCCCACCGACATCGAGCGGCACGTTGTTGTACCGGTACCGGGTGAGCCTGCGCAGCTTCGCGTCGCGCCAGAACGTGTAACCCCCGCCGGTGTTCGTGCACAGGCCGAACAGGTCGTCCTGGCCCAGGTAGTTCAGCCAGGGCAACGGTGTGTCCGGCCGGGTGATCACGAACTCGCGGGCCTCGTCGTCGAAGTGGCCGAACCGAGTGGGCATGGCCCAGACCGTAGGCCAGGACGACCAGAACCGGGTGGCGAACCGGGCGCGGGTCGCTGCCTCGGGCACCACGACCGAGCCGGGACGCCGGTCGATCCGCTGCCCACGTGCTGACCCGCCGCACCGGCGCCGGGTGGCTCAGCCGCCGGCGGGGTCGCGCACCTCGTAGACGACGACCTCGGTGTCGCGGTAGGGGTCGGGCAGGTCGCCGCTGGACACCAGCTCCAGCCTCGGGTCGTCGGCCAGCGCCCACCCGATGCGATCCATCACCCGGTCCAGCTCGATCCAGTAGGTCTGCTGGCGAGGCGGGACGCTGTCGGTGACGAAGGCGACCCGGGTGCCCGGTGGCCGGGCAGCCAGCGCCTGCGCCACCGCCGCCGGGTCGGTGGCACGCAGCCGGGTCACCCTGTCCTGGAAGTCGAACAGCCCTCGCTGCACGCCCCCGATGGGGGTGAGGTACTCGCGGTCCTGGCCCAGGTAGTACCGCACGGCCAGCACGCGTCCGGGTGAGGTGAGCACCACATCCCCGGGGTCGGTGCTGTACTGCAGCGACCGGGCGATGGCGTACTCGGGTCCGCGGCTCTCACGCTGCCAGGGCTTGTCGGCGAACGCCGACGCGGTGAAGTCGGGGATCGACACGACGACCAGCGCCGCCACCACCGCCACCAGCGTCCAGGTCCGCCGCGACATGAGCACCCCGACGAGCACGGGGACGGGGGCCAGCACGAGGAACGCGTAGTTGGGGGAGAACAGCGGCCGGGCCTGCGAGACCAGCCACAGCGCCAGCACCGCCAGGACGGCACCGACGGTGGTGACGACCAGCAGCAGCCGGGCCGGGTCGGACGTCTGCGGTGCCAGCCGCGGCCGGCGTCCGGACCGGCGCCAGGCCATCACGGCGCCGACGACCGTCCCGGCGGCGACCAACCCGAGCACCCACGCGGTCCAGCGGCCGCCGGCGGCCTGGGTCAAGGTGCTGCCGAGCAGGTCACCGGTCGGGCTCTGGTGGGCTGCGAGCGGGGTGCTGGCCAGCTGCACCCGCAGGGTCTGCATCCACGGGAGCGCGGCGATGGCGGCGATCCCGGTGGCGACCAAGGCCCGGGTGAGCAGGTCACGCCGACCGGTGCGCAGCGCCGTCACGCCCAGCCCCACCATGATGGCCACCAGCAGCAGGCCGCCCCAGTAATGGGTGAGGGGCAGCAGGCCGCCCGCGACGCCGAGCACGGCCACGGCCATCGGCCCGGCACCGCGGACCAGTGCGATGGCCGCGTCGAGGGCGACCAGGCCCAGCAGGAACGCCAGCGCGTACGGGCGGGCCAGGCCCGCGATCGCCAGCGTCGCGGGCGCGAGCAGCACGAAGGTGCTGGCCAGCCAGCCGGCGCGGGTGCCGGCCACCCGACGGGCAGCGTCGAACGCGACGACGGCCGAGGCGAGCACGGCCAGCACCGACAGGCTGCGCAGGAACACCTCGCCGGTACCTCCACCGGACAGCCAGGTGTGCAGGGCGAGGAAGTAGACAGGCGGGTTGACGTCGTAGCCCAGGGCCGCGGGGATGGCGTCGAGCGGTTGGGAGGCGTAGGTCCAGGCGATGGCCTCGTCCCGGTGCAGGGTGGCCTCGAGCTCGTCGCGGATGCGCCCGGCCGACACGACGAGCAGCAGCAGCCAGCCGCCGATCGCGGCAGAGATCGGCAGCCAGTGGCGCGCAACGGCGGCCCGGGGGGAGGCCGCTGCGTCGGTCGTGGTCATCGCCGTCCAGTATGACGGCGCCGCGGACCTGCTCGGCTCAGCGGTCGTGGTGCCCGAGCAGGTGGAGGATCGGCACCCCCAGCACCTTGCGGGCCCGGTGCGTCCAGTCGGTGTGGAAGGTCTCGGCGAGAAGGTGCGCGCGAGTGATGATGATGACCTCGTCGCTGCCGCGCTCGGCCACCGCGGCGGTGAGCCGCTGCACCGGGTCGCCATCGACCACCTCGCCGTCGGCCGACGCGCCCAGATCGGCCAGCACCTGCACCGACTCGGCCACCTGGGCCTCGCTGCGTCGAGCCGACTCCTCCTGGGCCCGTTGTGCGTCCGCCTCGAGCACCTCCAGCGGCGCCGCCGCCATCACCTCGGCCGTACCCAGCGTCGCCAGCGCAGCCTCGACGTGCGCGCCGGCGTCCACGGCGGGCATGAGCACGTGGTAGTGCACCGGGAAGGCCCATTCCTGGTGCAGCTGGGTGACCTGCTGGGCGTCGACATGGCTCAGCGGCTGCTCGACCAGCAGGCAGATGTCGTAGCTACCGGGCTCGTCGGCGCCGGTCGGGGTCTGGGTCATCGGTCCTCCGTCAGGGTCTGCGTGCGCGGCCCTCCGGGGGCCAGCACGTCCTCGAGCGACATCCACAGCGGTCGCTCGAGCTGGTTGTAGGTGCACGAGGCCGGATCGCGGTCGGGGCGCCAGCGGGCGAACTGTGCGGTGTGGCGGAACCGGGTGCCCTCCATCGTGTCGTAGCGCACCTCGCACACGAGCTCGGGCCGTAGCGGCACGAAGGACAGGTCCTTGCCCGTGCTCCAGCGGGACACCGCCCCCGGCCTGCGTAGCCCCTCGACAGGCCGGCTCCAGGCCCCCCACGGGTGCTGGGCCAGGTCAGCCCGCAGTGGCTCGAGCAGCGTCAGCATGTCGGCCCGCACCGCCGTCGGGAACGCGCCGGCCACGCCGACGTGCTGGAGCGCGCCGGCCTGGTCGTACAGGCCCAGCAGCAGCGAGCCGAGCAGCGGGCGCTGTGGGGTGGACGTCTTGTGCGGCCGGTAGCCCGCGACCACGACGTCGGCCGTGCGGGTGTGCTTGACCTTGATCATCACCCGCTGGTCGGGCCGGTAGGGCAGGTCGCGCGGCTTGGCGACCACACCGTCCAGTCCGGCTCCCTCCAGGGCCACGAACCACCGCTCGGCCACCTGTGGGTCGGTCGTCAGCGGTGTCAGGTGCACCGGCGGCCGGGCCTGGCCCAGCGCCCGCTCGAGCACGGCGCGGCGCTGCACGAAAGGGGCCGCCAGCAGCGAGTCGTCGTCCAGCGCGAGCAGGTCGAAGGCGATGTAGGAAGCCGGGTTGCGCTCGGCCAGCGTCGCGACCCGGCTCGCGGCCGGGTGGATCCGCTCGGACAGGGCGGGGAAGTCCAGCCGCCCGGCGGTCGCCACCACGATCTCGCCGTCGAGCACGCACCGTGGGGGCAGCTCGCGGCGCAGCCCGTCGACCAGCTCGGGGAAGTAGCGGGTGAGCGGACGCTCGTTGCGGCTGCCCAGCACCACCTCCTGGCCGTCTCGGAAGACGATGCAGCGGAAGCCGTCCCACTTCGGCTCGTAGGCCAGTCCGTCGGGCCAGCCGGCCGGGTCGGGCACCGCGGCGACCGGCTTGGCGAGCATCGGCGCCAGCGGCGGCTGCACGGGCAGGTCCACGGGCTGATCGTGTCACGCCTGGCGGCGACGCCAACGGGTGAGCAACGACCCGTCGGTGGCCAGGACCATCCCCACCAGGTCCAGCGTGGGCGGCGTCGCCGGGGTCGAGCCGTGGGCGATGCGCGGGGACGACCCGCCCTCCAGCACCGGCGCCACCGTCAGGCACAGCTCGTCGACCAGGTCGGCGGTGACAAGGTCGGCCAGCAGCGACGGCCCGCCCTCGCACAGCAGCTGGCGCAGCCCCCTGGCAGCCAGCAGCTGGACGGCCTCTGCGAGGTCGACCCGGTCGGCACCGACCTGCACGACCTCGGCCACCTGCGCCACGGCGGCTACCGCGTCGGCCGGGGCGCTGCGGCTCGTCACCACCACCGCGGGGTCCGGGCCGGTGAACATGCGCGCGGACGGGGCGAGCATCATCGAGCGGCTCACCACCACGAGCGTCGCTCGCGGGGCCTGGCCGCGGGCCAGCCGCTCGGCGGCGACCGCCTCGCTCGTGCTGACCGGCCGGTAGTCCTCGGTGCGGGCCGTGCCGGCGCCGACGACCACGGCGTCGGCCAGGCCACGCAGGTGGTGGAACACCTTGCGGTCCGTGGGTGAGGAGAGCGTGCCCGAGCGGTGGTCGGGGCCGGTGGCCGCGCCGTCGAGGCTGGCCACCATGTTCGCTCGCAGCCACCACCCGCGGGGGCCGACAGGCGGGGTGGCGTAGCCAGCCAGCACCTCGGGGTCGTCGGTGGCTGCGGGCAGCAGGGGGCGCACGGTCACCATCCCAGCACCGCACGGCCCGCGCCGGTAGCGTTCGGCGCATGCCGGCCCGCGCCCTCGACCTCGTGCTCCTCGGAGCCACCGGGTTCACCGGGCGCCTGGTCGCGGAGTACCTGGCCGGCCGGGTCGGGGACGAGGTTCGCATCGGTCTGGCCGGTCGCTCGGCCGAGCGGCTCACGGCCCTGCGCGACGGTCTGCCCGCGCCCGCCCGGCACTGGCCTGTGCTGGTCACCGACACCCGGGACCCGTCCGGTCTGCGCAGCCTGGCCGAGCACACCCGGGTGGTCGCCACCACGGTGGGCCCCTACGCGCGATACGGCCTGCCGCTGGTCGAGGCGTGTGCCGCCGCCGGCACCCACTACGCCGACCTCGCCGGCGAGGTGCTGTTCATGCGCGACAGCATCGACCGCTACGACCGGGTGGCCCAGGCCTCCGGGGCGCGGGTCGTGCACGCCTGCGGCTTCGACTCCATCCCGTCCGACCTCGGTGTCTGGGACCTGGCCCAACGGGTGGCCGCCGACGCCGAGGGCGAGCTCACCGACACCACCCTGGTCGTCACCGCCATCCGGGGAGGAGTGAGCGGCGGCACCCTGGCCTCGGCTCGCACCGAGCTGGCAGCCGTCCGCTCCGACCCGGCCCTTCGCCGACTGGCGGCCGACCCCTATGCGCTGAGCCCCGACAGATCGGCCGAGCCCGACCTCGGCGACGAGAGCGACCTGCGCGGCACCTTCTTCGACGAGCACGCGGGGCAGTGGGTGGCCCCGTTCGTGATGGCCGGGGTGAACATGCGGGTGGTCCGGCGCAGCAACGCGCTGCTCGCCTACCACTACGGCCGCCGCTTCCGATACCGCGAGGTCAGCGGTCTGGGCACCGGTCCGCAGGCCGCCGCCAAGGGGGCAGCGATGGCCGCTGGGCTCGGTGGGATGACGGCGCTGCTGGGCAACGCGGTGACCGGCGGGGTGGCCGACGCGGTGGCGGCCGCTGCGCTGCCCGAGCCGGGGGAGGGCCCTGACGCCGAGGCCCGCGCCAAGGGCTACTTCCGTATCCAGATCGTGACGACCACCAGCACCGGCGCCCGCTACACCGAGCGGGTCGAGGCGACCGGCGACCCGGGCTACGCCGCCACCTGCGTCATGCTCGGCGAGGCCGGCCTGTGCCTGGTGCAGGACGAGAACCGGCTGCCCGGCGTCGCGGGGGTGCTCACGCCGGCGGCGGCCTTCGGCGGCGTGCTGGTGGACCGGCTACGTGCGGCGGGGATGGTCTTCGAGGCGCGACGCGACGACCGCGCCGCGCCGGGGTGAGCCCGACCCGCCTCGTCGACCGCCTGCCGCGGGCCCATCCCGGGCGGTTGGTGGCCGACCTGGTGCCGCCCCCGCGGTTCGCCCCGGTGCGGTTCGAGACCTACCGCCCCGACCCCGGCCAGCCCACCCAGGGCGCGGCGGTCGCCGCCCTGCGGACCTTCGCGGCCGGTCTGGCCGTGCCGGCGTCCCGCCGTCCGTCCTGGTTCCGCCGCGCCCCGGCGCCGCCGGAGGGCCGCGCCGGGGTGTACCTCGACGGCGGGTTCGGTGTGGGCAAGACGCACCTGCTGGCCTCGCTGTGGCACGTGGCGCCGCCGCCCAAGGCGTTCGGGACGTTCGTGGAGGTCACCAACCTGGTGGGCGCACTGGGCTTCGCCGACACCGTCGAGGCGTTGTCCGGGCACCGGCTGCTGGCCATCGACGAGTTCGAGCTGGACGACCCCGGCGACACGGTGCTGGTGTCGACGTTGCTCGCCCGGCTGGCCGAGGCCGGGGTGCGGCTCGCGGCCACCAGCAACACCCTGCCCGAGGCGCTGGGGGAGGGACGGTTCGCCGCGCAGGACTTCCTGCGCGAGATCCAGGGTCTGTCCGCGCACTTCGACGTGCTGCGCATCGACGGAGAGGACTACCGGCACCGCGGCCTGCCGCAGGCCCCGCCCCCGTACGACGACGAGCACGTGCGCGCCAGCGCGCACGAGGCCGGCGCGGGAGCAACCCTCGACGAGTTCGACGCCCTGGTGGCACACCTGTCGCAGGTGCACCCGTCCCGGTTCGGGCCGCTGCTGGACGGCGTTCAGGCCGTTCACCTGCTGGGGGTGGCGCCCGTCACCGACCAGGCGAGCGCGCTGCGCCTGGTGGTGCTGGCGGACCGGCTCTACGACCGCGACCTGCCTGTGGTCGCCAGCGGCGTCCCCCTCGACCAGGTGTTCACCCCCGAGATGTTGGGCGGCGGGTACCGCAAGAAGTACTACCGAGCGATCAGCCGGCTGGTGGCCCTGGCCCGCGAAGGAGAGGGCCTGGACCCCCGCGAGCTGCCCCCCTGACCCTCGCGTGGCCTCCCGCCCGTCGCCGTCCGCGGTGATCTTGGAGAAGCTGGGCCCCTTCTCGGCGTGTCGTCGGCGTGTCCTCCAAGATCACGGCGGAGGGGAGGGCGGAGGGGAGGGCGGAGGGGGCGGAGGGGGCGCCGTCAGGTGAGGCGGACGACCGCGGCGCCGGGGCCGGGCAGCAGCACCCGGGTGCGGTCCACCTCGGCGGAGCCGTCCGGGCACAGGGTGGCCAGCACCTGCCCGACAGGCGCGTCGAGCCGCACCTGAGCCGGTCCGTCGCCCACGGCAGCCAGCACCCGGTACCGACCCCGGTGCAGCACCACCGTCGCACCGCTCACCTCGACCCGCACCCGGTGCAGGGCGGGGTCGCGCAGGTCGGGCACGTCGCGGCGCAGCCGCAGCAGGCGGCGGTACCAGGCGAGCATGCTGGCATGGGGCTCGCGGGTGGGCTCGGACCAGTCGAGCACCGACCGAAGTGCCGTGGCGGGGTCCTGCGGGTCGGGAACGTCCGCGGTGTCCCAGCCGTGGGCGGCGAACTCGTGCCGCCGCCCCTGGGTGACCAGGCGTCCCAGCGCGGGGTCGGGGAGCGAGGAGAAGAACTGCCACGGCGTCGTGGCAGCCCATTCCTCGCCCATGAACAGCAGCGGGACGTAGGGGCCGAGCAGCACCAGAGCGGCCCCGGCGGCCAGCCGGCCGGCCGGCAGCCCGGCCGAGATGCGGTCGCCGGCGGCCCGGTTGCCCACTTGGTCGTGGGTCTGCAGGGCCACCACGAAGCGGTGCCCCGGCATGGACTGCCGGTCCACCGGACGACCGTGGCTGCGGCCCCGAAACGTCGAGTAGGTGCCGTCATGCACGAACGCGCCCGTGAGCGCCTTCTCCACCGACGAGACGGGGTCGCGGGCGAAGTCGCCGTAGTAGCCCTGGCTCTCGCCCGTCAGCAGCGCGTGCACGGCGTGGTGCACGTCGTCGTCCCACTGCGCCGACAGACCCAGGCCGTGCTCGCACCGCGGCAGCACGGTGCGCGGGTCGTTGCGGTCGGACTCCGCGACGGCGACCAGGGGACGGCCGAGCTCGACCGCCAGCGCGTCGACGAGGGAGGCGACCTCCTCCAGGAAGGTGACGGCGCGGTTGTCACGCAGCTCGTGCACCGCGTCCAGGCGCAGGCCGTCCAGATGGAAGTCCCGAACCCACGCCTCGATGCTGCCGAGCAGGTAGGCGCGCACCTCGTCGGAGCCGACGTCGTCCAGGTTCACCGCCGGGCCCCACGGGGTGCGGTGCCGCTCGGTCACGTAGGGGCCGAACTCGGGCAGGTAGGCCCCGCTCGGCCCGAGGTGGTTGTGCACCACGTCCAGCAGCACGGCCAGCCCGCGGGCGTGGGCCGCGTCGACGAAGCGCTTGAGCCCGTCCGGCCCGCCGTACGGCTCGTGCACCGACCACGGCGCGACCCCGTCGTAGCCCCAGCCGGCGACGCCGTCGAAGGCGCAGACCGGCATGAGCTCGACGTGGCTGACCCCCAGGTCGACCAGATGCTCCAGCCGCGCCGCGGCCGCGTCGAAGGTGCCCTGCCCGGTGAACGTCCCTATGTGCAGCTCGTACACCACCGCCTGTGGCCACGGCCGACCGGCCCAGGCCGCGTCGGTCCAGCCGAAGCGGGCGTGGTCGTAGCCGGCGGACAGCGCGTGCACGCCGTCGGGCAGCCACACGGCCCGGGGGTCCGGCCGCACCGGGCCCCCGTCGAGACGGAAGCCGTACCGCTCGCCGTGCCCGACGGCCTCGTCCGCGGTGAACCAGCCGCCCGGCGCCGGCCGCATCGGCACGTCGATGCCGTGCGAGCGCACGAGGTCCACGTGGTCGGCGGACGGCGCCCAGACGCCAGGCAGCGGCCCCGTCATCCCCGCACCAGCAGGGCCACCGGGAGCCGGTCGAGCAGCTCGGTGAGCCCGACCGCCCCGCCCGGCACCTCGCGGGCGGTGAGCAGGTCGCGCCAGCTGCCCTCGGGCAGCACCACGTGGTTCTCCCTCCAGCCGCCGTTCTGCTCGAGCTCGCTGGCCCGGCGGGTGACGACGGTCGCCACCCGCTCGGCCCGGGTGAAGCCCAACGCGTGCGTCGTGGTGGTGGGCAGCGGCGCGTAGGACCCGTCGGGCCCGAACCACTCAGGGTGGTCCCGGCGCAGCCGCAGCGCCGTCGCCACCACGAGCAGCTTCTCGTCGTCCAGCCCGCGGGGGCGCTCGCCCACATCCAGCCGGTGCAGGGCCGCCGCTCGGCCGGCGAAGTCCACCGGTCGTCGGTTGTCCGGGTCGACCAGGCTCAGCGCGACCCGCTCGCACCCCTGGTAGGTGTCCGGCACGCCCGGGACGGTCAGCTGGAGCAGCCGCTGCGCCAGGGTCGCGACTCGGGCCAGCGGCGTGATCTCGGTGACGAACGCCGCCACCGACGCCGTGAGCCGGGGGTCGTCGAGCACCCCCCGGGCCAGGTGCAGCACGGCCGACTCGTAGCCCTCGTCTGGCTCGGTCCACGACGTGTGCACCTTCGCCTCGCGCATCGCCTTGACCAGGTAGGGCAGCAGCCGTTCGGCGGTGATGGGCCAGGTGCCGACCAGGGTCTGCCACAGCAGGTACTCGGTCTCGGGGTCGGGCCAGCCGGCGGACGACCGCAGGTGCGCACTGTGCTGCCGCCACCCGGCCACCGCCTCGTGCCAGTGGCCCGGCACCTCGCCGAGCACCGCGACGCGGGCCCGCACGTCCTCGCTGCGCTTGGTGTCGTGGGTCGTCAGTGCCGTCATCGACGCCGGCCAGCGCTGCTGCCGGCGGGCGGCCCAGGCGTGGAAGTCGTCGGGGAAGGTGGCGAAGTGGCCGGGTCGCCCGCCGACCTCGTTGAGGGCCACCAGGCGGTGGTAGCGGTAGAACGCGGTGTCCTCGACCCCCTTGGCCATCACCGGGCCGCAGGTCTGCTGGAAGCGCACCACGAACTCGGCCCGCCGGCCGGTGTCGCGGACGCCGAGCCGGCCCAGCGCCAGGTCGGCCACGAAGGCGAGCTCGTCGGTCAGCCGCGGCGAGGCTGCACGGCACTCGGCGACCACCGACTCCACGGTGGTGACGGCCTCCGGCGGCGCCGGCTCGCCCGGCACCACGTAGGCGCGGTACACCGGGAAGGCGACCAGCACCTCGACCAGCGCGGCCTCGATGCCCTGCCGGGTGAGGTCACGCCAGCGCAGGTCGTCCTGGCTGACTGCGTGCGCGAGGTCGACCAGGCGGGCGACCTCGGCCCGCAGCGAGGTCCCCAGCACCATCCGCTTGCCGTCCTGGGCCACAGCGGCGAAGTCGTGCCACGGCGCGGCCGCCAGCGACAGCCACTCGGTGGTGAGCGGCTCGGCCCCTGCGGGGTCGACGGTGACCCCGGTCAGCCGCTCCAGCGCGTCGTAGCCGGTGGTACCGGCGCACGGCCAGTCCGCGGGTAGCTGCTCGTCCCCTTCGAGGATCTTCTCGACCACGATCCAGGCTCGCGGCGCCGCCTGGGCCAACCGGCGCACGTAGCCGCGAGGGTCGGCCAGGCCGTCCGGGTGGTCGATGCGAAAGCCCGCCACGACCCCGTCACGGTGCAGCTCGAGCAGCAGGCCGTGGGTGGCGTCGAAGACGTCCGGGTCCTCCACCCGCACCGCGACGAGGGTTCCGACGTCGAAGAAGCGCCGGTAGTTCAGCTCCTCGTCGGCCACCCTCCAGTGCGCGAGGCGGTACCACTGCCGGTCGACGAGCTCAGGCAGGGCGAGCTGTTCGGTGCCCTCCCGTACCGGGAACGCATGGTCGTGATAGCGCAGCACCGGCTCGGCCCCGCTGTTGTCCAGCCGGATCTCCCCGGCCTCGAGCACCCGGCCGATGCGGTCGGCGAGCACCGGGACGAGCAGCGAGCGCTGCTGCTGGCGCGACCAGTCGACGTCGAACCAGCGGGCGTACGGCGAGGCCGGGCCGTGGCGCAGCACCGACCACAGCGCCGTGTTGAGCGAGGCCGGGGTCGGGATGGCCATGTGGTTGGGCACCACGTCCACGACGATGCCCAGGCCGTGCTCGGCGGCGGTGGCCGCCAGGGCCCGCAGCCCGTCCTCACCGCCGAGCTCGTCGGACACTCGCGCGTGGTCGACCACGTCGTAGCCGTGCGCCGAGCCGGGAGCGGCCTGGAGCACGGGGGAGAGGTACAGGTGCGAGACCCCCAGATCGGCCAGGTAGGGGACGACGGCCGCGGCCGCGGCAAAGCCGAACTCGGCCCGCAGCTGCAACCGGTAGGTCCCGGTGGGCACGTCCGTGCGGACGTCAGCCTGGATGGTCACAACCGACGCAGCACGACGACGGACCGGGCCGCGAGCTTGACCGTGTCCCCGTGCCCGACCGGGTCGCGGTCAGCGACGTCCGGATCGGCGGTGTCGAGCACCGGCGCCCACGCCTCGCCCAAGCGGTCGTCGGGCAGGGTGAAGGCGATGTCCTCGTGGCCGGCGTGGAACAGCAGCAGGAAGGAGTCGTCGACGATCTGCTCGCCGCGTGGGCCGGCCTCGCCGATGGCCTCCCCGTTGAGGAAGACCATCAGCGAGCGTGCGTACCCGGTCGCCCAGTCGTCCTGGTTCATCACCGTGCCGTCCGGGCGCAGCCAGACGATGTCGCGCACCGGGTCGTCCGGGCCCGAGCCGTGCCCGTCGAAGAACCGTCGGCGTCGGAAGACGGGGTGCTCAGCGCGCAGCTCGGTCAGCGCCCGGGTGAAGGCCAGCAGGTCGGAGTCGACGTCGTCCCAGCCGATCCAGGACAGCTCGTTGTCCTGGCAGTAGACGTTGTTGTTGCCCCGCTGGGTGCGGCCGAGCTCGTCGCCGTGGGCGATCATCGGCACGCCCTGGCTCAGCAGCAACGTGGTGAGGATGTTGCGCTGCTGGCGGGCCCGTAGCGCCAGCACGTCGGGGTCATCGGTGGGCCCCTCGACGCCGCAGTTCCAGGACCGGTTGTGGCTCTCGCCGTCGCGGCCGCCTTCGCCGTTCGCCTCGTTGTGCTTGTCGTTGTACGAGACCAGGTCGCGCAGGGTGAACCCGTCGTGAGCGACGACGAAGTTGATCGACGCGGAGGGCTTGCGCCCGTCGTGGCGGTACAGGTCGGACGACCCGGTCAGCCGGGCGGCGAGCTCGCCGAGCGTCTCCGGCTCCCCGCGCCAGAAGTCACGCACGGTGTCGCGGTACTTGCCGTTCCACTCCGACCACAGCGGCGGGAAGTTGCCCACCTGGTAGCCACCGGGCCCGAGGTCCCAGGGCTCGGCGATGAGCTTGACCTGGCTGACCACCGGATCCTGATGGACCAGGTCGAAGAAGGCCGACAGCCGGTCCACCTCGTGGAACTGGCGGGCCAGCGTGGCGGCGAGGTCGAAGCGGAAGCCGTCCACGTGCATCTCGGTGACCCAGTAACGCAGCGAGTCCATGATCAGCTGCAGCACGTGCGGGTGCCGCATGAGCAGGCTGTTGCCGGTGCCGGTGGTGTCGTAGTAGTGGCTGCGGTCGTCGTCGACCAGGCGGTAGTAGGCGCCGTTGTCGATGCCCCGGAAGGACAGCGTCGGGCCCAGGTGGTTGCCCTCGGCGGTGTGGTTGTAGACAACGTCGAGGATCACCTCGATGTCGGCCTTGTGCAGGGCCTTGACCATCGACTTGAACTCGCCGACCTGTTCCCCGAGCTGGCCCCCGGCCGCGTACTCGTTGTGGGGGGCGAAGAAACCGATGGTGTTGTAGCCCCAGTAGTTGCGCAGGTCCTGGTCGAGCAGGTGCTGGTCCTGCACGAACTGGTGCACGGGCATCAGCTCGAGCGCCGTCACGCCCAGGCTGCGCAGGTGGTCGATGACCGCCGGGTGGGCCACGCCGGCGTAGGTGCCGCGCAGGTCCGGTGGCACCTCGGGGTGCGTCGCGGTCAGGCCGACCACGTGCGCCTCGTAGATCACCGTCTCGTGGTAGGGGATGCGCGGGGGCCGGTCGTGCCCCCAGTCGAAGAACGGGTTGATCACCACCGACTTCATCGCCTGCGGGGCCGAGTCCAGGTTGTTGCGCCCGTCCTGGCCGTCGAAGCGGTAGCTGAACATCGCCTCGTCCCAGTCGGGCTGGCCCTCGACCGCCTTGGCGTAGGGGTCGAGCAGCAGCTTGGAGGGGTCGCAGCGCAGGCCGTTGGACGGGTCGTAGGGGCCGTGCACGCGGAAGCCGTACCGCTGCCCCGGCCCGACACGCGGCAGGTAGGCGTGCCAGACGAAGGCCTCACGCTCGGTCAGCGGGTAGCGGGTCTCGACCCCGTCGTCGTCGAACAGACACAGCTCGACCGCCTCGGCCACCTCGCTGAACAGGGCGACATTCGTGCCCTCTCCGTCGTAGGTGGCGCCCAGCGGGTACGGGGTTCCGGGCCAGACCTCCACGACGCGGTACTTACCCATCGGCATCCTGCCCAGGTGTCGCTCGGGTCAGCAGCATCCGTGCGGCCCGGGTCGGCACGGCTCCGACGAGGCCCGTCTCGGCCACCGGACGGGGCTCGAGCCGGGTCGCGGTGAAGGTGTCAGCAGCCTCGGCTGGGCTGAACCGGATGAGCAGGCACGCCTGCAGCACCGTCGCGAGCCGTCCGGCCAGCGCCCGAGCGGAGCGGGCGGCGGTCACGGACGTGGGGTCGGCGACCGCCTCGCCCAGCTGGCCGGTGAGCTCGACCACGGCCTTGTCGTAGCCGGGATGGCCGGCCCCGGCGGCGAGGTCGAGCTCGGCGCGCAGCGCGTCCAGCGACTGCGGCTCGCGGGCCAGCACCCGCAGCAGGTCCAACGCCTGCACGGTGCCCGAGCCCTCCCAGACCGCGTTCACCGGCGACTCGCGGTAGAGCCGCGGCATGCCGCTCTCCTCGGCGTAGCCGTTGCCGCCGAGGCACTCCAGCGCCTCGGCGATCGCGGCCACCGACCGCTTCGTCACCCAGTACTTGGCCGGCGGCAGCGCGATACGGCGCAGGGCAGCCTCCGCCGGGTCGGTCGAGTCGAAGGTGGCGGCCAGGCGTACCGCGAGCAGGGTGGCCGCCTCGGACTCCAGCGCCAGGTCGGCCAGCACCTGCGCCATCGCCGGCTGGTCGGCCAGCCGCGCGCCGAATGCCTCGCGGTGAGCGGCGTGCCAGGTGGCCTGCGCCACCGCCGCGCGCAGCAGGGCGGAGGAGCCGACGACGCAGTCCAGCCGGGTCGCCGCGACCATCGGGATGATCGCGGCCACGCCGCGGCCCTCCTCGCCGAGCCGGTAGCCCACCGTGTCGTCCAGCTCGACCTCGCTGGACGCGTTGGAGCGGTTGCCCAGCTTGTCCTTGAGCCGTTGGATGAGCCAGGGGTTGCGCTGGCCGTCCGGGAGCACCCGGGGGACGACGAAGCAGGTCAGGCCGCCCGGGGCCTGGGCCAGCACCAGGAAGACGTCGGCCATCGGGTGCGAGCAGAACCACTTGTGCCCGGTGAGCCGGTAGGTGCCGGTGGCGGGGTCGGGGACGGCGCGGGTCGTGTTGGCCCGCACGTCAGAGCCGCCCTGCTTCTCGGTCATCGCCATCCCGGCGATGACGCCCGCCTTGTCGGTGGCCGGACGCAGCCCGACCTCGTAGGCGCGGCTTGCGAGCAGTGGTTCCCACCGGGCGGCCAGGTCCGGGTCGCTGCGCAGCGCGGGTACCGCGGCGTAGGTCATCGAGATCGGGCAGCCATGCCCGGCCTCGACCTGCGACCAGACGAAGAACCCGACGGCTCGGGCGACGTGGGCGCCGGAGCCGACCGGTTCCGTCCACGGTGTCCCGTGCAGGCCCTGCGAGGTGGCCACCGCCATCAGCTGGTGCCAGGCCGGATGGAACTCGACCTCGTCGACCCGGTGGCCGTAGCGGTCGTGCGTGCGCAGAACCGGTGGGAAGGCGTTGGCCTGGGTGCCCCACGCCTGGGCCATGGCGGTTCCGGCCAGCCTGCCCAGCTCGCGCAACCGTTGCTCGTGCTCGGCTCCGCCGTGGCGGCGCACCGCGTCCAGCAGCACGACGTCGGTGCCCAGCACGTCGTGGCCCTGCAGTGGCGGCGGCTGGTTCACCACCTCGTGCGTGCGCGGCATGGGGGCACCGTAGCGCCGCGTGGCGTCGGCGTGCGGCGCGTGGCCGCAGGCTCCCGGCTCGACCGGTAGCGCTCAGGCCGCCTGCACCGAGCGGCGGGCCAGACCCCGGGGGCGCGCTCGCGGAAGGCGGCGAGCTCGTCCACGTCGCCACGTGCCATCGCCTCGGCCGCCCGGGCGTCGAACTCCCGCGACCAGGTGGGCACCTCGAGGCCGGTCCAGGCGGCGCGGGTGAGTAAGGGCAGGCCATGGGTGGTGAAGCCAGAGCCGATGACGAGCACGCCCTGCTCCCGCAGCGCCCGCAGCCGGGCCCCGAGGTCGAGCAGCCGCGCGGGGTCGTGGGTCGGCAGGCTGGCTCGCACGAGCCGGGCGAGGGCGCTCGCGACGGGGGCCGACTCCCGGTGCGCCGAGACGATGAGGACGGCGTGGGGGCGGGGCAGCGAGCGGGCCCAGGCGAACAGCACGCGGAGCGAGGGCTCACGACGCGCCTGGCCGCATCCTGAGCCCTCGTGTCAGGGGTGGGAGTGGGCGATACAGGACTTGAACCTGTGACCTCTTCCGTGTCAAGGAAGCGCGCTAGCCAGACTGCGCCAATCGCCCGGGGTGGTGCTGTCGAACGCGAGGTGGAGACGGGATTTGAACCCGTGTACACGGCTTTGCAGGCCGTTGCCTCGCCTCTCGGCCACTCCACCGTGACCGCCCCGCCGTCTCCGGCGGGCCGTCGAGCGGACGACGGGATTCGAACCCGCGACCCTCACCTTGGCAAGGTGATGCGCTACCAGCTGCGCTACGTCCGCTGGTCCCGGGCGGTGCCCGAGAACGCCTAGAGCGTACCCGATGCCGCCTGCCGGTCACGTCGGCAAGGCGCGACGGCGCGGCCTGCACGGCACTACGGTGCGGCGAGGTGGGCGCAGCGAGGGAGCACGGCGGGCCCGTGCCCGAGGACGGCACGGCCGTGCTCGGCGGCTACCTCGCCCGCCGGCCCGTGGAGGTTCGCCACGACCTGTCGGCGCTGGACGAGCCCGGGTTCTGGGTCGTGGTCGGCACGTTCGAGGGCCGGTGGACCTGCGTCCGCTTCGCCGACGTGGGCCGGGCACCGCGTCGGGCGCTGTCGTTCGCACCGGGCGCACCGTCGTGGGTCGGGATCCCGGCCGGTGCCTGGCAGTCCTCGCTGGGCTCGGATGCCTACCGGTCGTCCGTCGGCACCATCCGGGACCTCGTCGCGGCGGGCGAGGTGTACCAGGTCAACCTCTGCCGGGTGCTGTCGGCCCCCCTGGACCGGCAAGCGAGCCTGGACGGTCTGGCTGCACGCCTCGCCGCCGGCAACCCGGCACCGCACGCTGCCCGTGTCCACGTGCCCGCCGCCGGGCTGGACCTCGTCTGCGCCAGCCCCGAGCTGTACCTGCGGCGGGACGGGCGGGCCGTGGCGTCTGCGCCGATCAAGGGCACCGGCGCGGACGGGTCCGACCTCACCGCCAAGGACGTGGCGGAGAACGTGATGATCGTCGACCTGGTCCGCAACGACCTCGGACGCGTCGCCGAGCCGGGCTCGGTCGCGGTGCACGACATGCTCGCGGTGGAGAGGCACCCGGGCCTGGTGCACCTCGTCTCGACGGTGCGGGCACGGCTACGACCCGAGACCGGCTGGACGGACCTGCTGGCTGCCACCTTCCCGCCGGGGTCGGTGAGCGGCGCGCCGAAGTCCACCGCCCTGCGCGCGATCGAGGCCCTCGAACCGGTACCCCGTGGCCCTTACTGCGGGGCGATCGGCTGGGTGCACGCAGAGCGCGGGACGGGCGAGCTCGCCGTGGGTATCCGCACCTTCTGGCGGGAGGGGTCGGCGCTGCACTTCGGCACCGGGGCGGGCATCACCTGGGGGTCCGACCCCGACCGGGAGTGGCAGGAGACCGAGCTCAAGGCCGCCCGGCTCCTACGCTTGGCCGGTGGCTGAGCGGAGTCGGCGATGACGGTGGTGTGGGTCGACGGGACGCTGCGGGACCCGGAGGAGCCCGCGGTCGCTCCCCTCGACCACGGCCTCACGGTCGGGGACGGGGTGTTCGAGACGCTGAAGGTGGTGGCGGGCCGACCGTTCGCGCTGACCCGACACCTGCGCCGGCTGACCCGGTCGGCCGTCGGGCTCGGGCTCGAGCCGCCCGACCTCGATCGGGTTCGTGCCGGCATCCACGCGGTGCTGGCCGCCGGTGGCAGCGACGAGGCGCAACGGCTACGGGTCACCTGGACGGCCGGTCCCGGACCGCTGGGCAGCGACCGCACCCCCGGCCGGGCCACCGTCGTCGTCGCGCTCTCCGAGGCGACGGCATGGCCCGAAGGGGCGAGCGTGGCGGTTGCTCCGTGGCCGCGCAACGAGCGCGGCCCGCTGGTGGGGCTGAAGACGACGTCCTACGCCGACAACGTGGTGGCGCTGCAGTGGGCCCATGCCCATGGCGCGGACGAGGCACTGCTGGCCAACACGGTGGGGGAGCTGTGCGAGGGGACGGGCAGCAACGTCTTCGTGGTGCTCGACGGGCAGGTGCTGACACCTCGGCTGGCATCCGGCTGCCTGGCCGGCATCACCCGAGACCTGGTGCTCGAGTGGACGCAGGCTGCCGAGGCTGAGATCGCCCTGGTCACGCTCTACGAGGCCGAGGAGGTCTTCCTGACCAGCTCGACCCGGGACGTGCAGGCCGTCACCAGCCTGGACGGGCTGCCGCGTCAGGTCGGGCCCCGCACCCGCAGCATCCGTGCGGAGTTCGCCCGGCGCAGCGGCCAGGACCTCGACCCCTGACGAGGCGAGCCGCTCGGTGATCCTGCGGTCAGCCGTCGGCGAAGACGTCGAGCAGTGCCTCGACCGCGTCGAGCAGGCCCTCCTGGCTGCGGCCGCCGTCGAGTCGAACGGGTCCGCCCGGCCCTTGCACGACGAGCGTCGGCGTGCCGGTGATGCCGAGCGCCCGTCCGTCGTTGTAGTCGCGGGCGATCGCCCCCGAGTGGCGGCCGTCGGCGAGGGCGCGACGTACGGCCGTGGGGATGGCCCCGCCTCTCTCGGCCATCCTGACCAGGTCGTCGGGGGAGGACACCTCGCCGTTCGCGGCCAGGATGGCCCGCACCACCGGCCACAGCACCCGTTGGGCCCGAGCCTCCTCCGCGACCTGCGCGGCGGGGACGGCCCAGGTGTGCGAGACCAGGGGGAAGTGACGGAACCGCACCGCCGTGCGGCGCTGCAACCGGTCGATGTCGTCCAGGATGGCCGAGCAGTCCGGGCACAGCAGGTCGCACCACAGCTCGACCCCCGGATCGGTGGCAGGAAGCTGGCTGTCGCGGCTCATGGCGCAGACCGTAGCGCCGCGGTGGGCAGCCGGCTCAGCATCCCAGCAGGCGTACCAGCGCCGCGTCGAGGTCGAGATGCAATGACTCCAGGCCGGGGCCGACGAGCCGGTAGCACTGCTCGAGGAAGCGCAGCAGATCCTCCGCGGAGGCCTCGAGCACGGCGATGCCCTCCGAGGAGGAGAGCTCGATCTGGACCGTGTGCCGCCCCACGGGGTCGACGCACGGGCTGATGTGCACGTCCCCGTCGCCGACGGGGTGCACGAGGCCCTCGTCGAGCAGGTCCCGGGCGAAGACCCAGCGCACGGGGCCGTCGGGACCGACGTCGAAGGTGGCGTGCACCGCGTACGGGTCCTCCGCCCGGTACTCCAGCTGTGCCGTCAACGGCATCGGGAGGTCCCCGAGCAGGGTGAGGCCGAGCATCGTGTGCACGGCGGTCGAGTCCATCGGTACATCCCCTCGTCAAGCGGTGGTCGTGAGAGGTCTTCCCGCACTCATCCCGGGGCAAACCTCGACCGCGCCGCCTACCGTGGGGGCATGTCCCCGCCCGACACCGACCCGGCGAGGGCTGCTGCGGTGCAGGCGGACGACCAGCGCCATGACTCCCGGGCGCCGTCGCCGCGCGGGCCGAGCGGGTGGGAGCACCGATACCGTGCCTTTCGGCAGAGCATGCGCGCCAATCGGGTGCTCGACCTGACCTGGCGCATCTCCGTGCTGTCGGTCGGTGTGGTCGTGCTCGCCGCCGGCGTCGCGATGCTCGCCCTCCCGGGGCCGGGCTGGGCGGCGATCCTGCTCGGCCTGCTGATCCTGGCCAGCGAGTTCACGTGGGCTCGACGCTCCTTGGACTGGGCCCGCGACAAGGCCCGCCGCGCCAAGCAGCAGGCGCTCTCGCCCGAGGTGCGCCGACGCAACCAGGCCATCGCCGTGGCGGTCGCCGTGGGGGTGCTCGCCGTCGTGCTCGCCTACTGGCAGCTGTGGGGCTTCCCCGGCCCGGTCGGGCAGTGGGTCGCCACCAACATCTGGCGCTGAGGTCGGCACCCTCCGCGTCGGCTACGCTTGCCCCCCGCCGCAGCAGCGGGCGATTAGCTCAGCGGGAGAGCGCCTCGTTCACACCGAGGAGGTCACTGGTTCGAAACCAGTATCGCCCACCATCGACAGCCCGGCGCCGGCTCGCTCAGTCGGCGATGGGGGGCAGGTGCACCGTGGCCTGCACGCCGCGTGAGTCGCGGCTCAGGATCACTTCGGCGCCGGGACGGGCTCCGGCTGCCAGCACCGGCTCCACCCAGCGCAGGTAGTCCTGGGTGACGCTGGCCGTCAGCCGGCCGACGACCTCGTCGTCGATGACGACCTCCAGTGCTGGTTCGCCGTCGAACCGTCCGCCCGTGACCCGGCCGACCACGAGCTCGGCGAACCAGCAGGCGCGCGGGGCCGGGCCGAGCATGCGGACCAGCGCGGCCTGATCCGTGCCGGCCCTGCTGACAGGCACCGGTGCGTGTGCCTCCAGCAGGTCCAACCCGTCGGGCTGGTTGCGGGGGAGGAGCACGTCGGCATCCCCGGCGTCGAGGTAGGCCCCCCAGGTGCCGGCCGCGCTGTGGGTGATGCGGGCCGGGCACCAGCCGACGACGCCCCGCTGGGCGAGGTACGACAGCACCGGGGCGTACCCGGTGCCGGGAGGCAGCCCTCCGACCGATCGGCTCCCGATGCGCACGTCCACCACCGGGGTGCCGCCGGCGTCGGGTCGCAGCACCAGGGCGGCCCGGGTCGGCACCGTGCGGGTCCCGCTCCCGACCCCGCCGCGCTCGCTCGCTGCGACGGCGAGCTCGGCCTGGTGCGCAGCGGTGCCGAGCACCGGCACCCGCCCGAACGACGACAGCCGCACCAGCGGCCCTTGAGTCGGAGTCGGCGCCGCCGCCTCCGGCGTGACCGCGGCCAGGTCGGGCGCTGCGGCGTCGCGACCGCGCACCAGCAACCAGGCGAGCAGGAGCAGCCCGACGGCGGGGACGAGCAGCCACTCCATGCCCGTCCTCCTCACCGATCGGACCGGCTGACCGCCCCGGCCCGGCGCCGGGCACCGGCCGCTGCTCGCCCTCGTGCGAGGCCGACCGTATCCGCCCCAGCCGGCGAACCCGCTGACGGGTCGTCGAGCCGACGCCCTCGGTAGCATCGGGGAGTCCCTGTCCCGTCTGCCCAGGAGTCCTCAGACGTGTCCGACCTGCTCATCACCGTCGACGGCGAAGCCCGAGAGGTCGCCGCGTCCACGACGGCGCAGCAGGCCCTGCACGCGGCCGGCAGCGACGCGCTCGTCGTGCGCGTCAACGGCGACCTGCGCGACCTGGAGACCCCGCTCGCCGCCGGCGACGTGGTCGAGTCCGTGCCGCTGGACAGCGAGGACGGCCGGTCGGTGGTCCGCCACTCGACCGCGCACGTGCTGGCCCAGGCGGTGCAGGAGCTGTTCCCGGACGCCCGGCTGGGCATCGGCCCGCCGATCACCGACGGCTTCTACTACGACTTCGACGTGCCGCGACCATTCACCCCCGACGACCTGCGGGCGCTCACCACCCGCATGCGTGCCATCGTCAAGGAGGGCCAGCGGTTCGTGCGCCGCGCCGTCAGCGAGGACGAGGCCCGCGCCGAGCTGGCCGCCGAGCCGTACAAGCTGGAGCTCATCGGCCTCAAGGGCGGCGGCGCGGACGCAGCGGAGGGTGCCTCGGTGGAGGTCGGCGGCACTGAGCTCACCGTCTACGACAACCTGCACCGGGACGGCTCGACCGCGTGGCGCGACCTGTGCCGAGGCCCGCACCTGCCCAGCACCCGGGACATCCCGGCCTTCGAGCTCACCCGGGTAGCGGCAGCCTACTGGCGCGGCAGTGAGAAGAATCCTCAGCTGCAGCGCATCTACGGCACTGCCTGGGAGTCCAAGGACGCGCTGCGGACCCACCTGGACCTCCTCGCCGAGGCCGAGAAGCGCGACCACCGCAAGCTCGGCGCCGAGCTCGACCTGTTCTCGTTCCCCGAGCAGATCGGCTCGGGGCTGGCCGTGTGGCACCCCAAGGGCGGTGTCGTCCGCCGGGTGATGGAGGACTACTCCCGCCGGCGACATGAGCAGGCCGGCTACCAGTTCGTCGCGACCCCGCACCTGACCAAGTCCGGGTTGTTCGCGACCTCCGGTCACCTGCAGTGGTACGCCGAGGGCATGTACCCGCCGATGGAGCTCGACGGCGGCGTCGAGTACTACCTCAAGCCGATGAACTGCCCGATGCACATGCTCATCTACGGTTCCCGCGGTCGCAGCTACCGAGAGCTGCCGATGCGCCTGTTCGAGTTCGGCACCGTCTACCGCTACGAGAAGTCGGGGGTGGTGCACGGCCTGACCCGCGCCCGCGGCTTCACCCAGGACGACTCGCACATCTTCTGCACCCCCGAGCAGCTGCAGGACGAGCTGGCGTCGCTGCTGGAGTTCGTCGTCGGGCTGCTGCGTGACTACGGCCTCACCGACTTCACCGCCGAGCTGTCCACCCGGCCCGAGGAGTACGTCGGCGAGCTCGAGCAGTGGACCCGGGCCGAGGAGGCGCTGGAGGAGGCGCTCAGGCGGTCAGGGTTGCCGTACACGGTGGCCCGGGGCGAGGGAGCCTTCTACGCCCCGAAGATCGACGTGCACGTCAAGGACGCCATCGGACGGCGCTGGCAGCTGTCCACCCTGCAGGTCGACCTGCAGCTGCCGGTTCTCTTCGACCTCGAGTACCAGGCGTCGGACGGCTCGCGCCGGCGGCCCTACGTCATCCACCGAGCGCTGTTCGGCTCGGTCGAGCGCTTCTTCGCCATCCTGCTCGAGCACTACGCCGGCGCCTTCCCCTCCTGGCTGGCACCGGTGCAGGTGGTGGCCATCCCGATCACCGACGGTCATGTCGGCTACCTCGAGCAGGTCGCCGGTCGGCTGCGCGAGCAAGGCATCCGCGTCGAGGTCGACACCTCCGACGACCGGATGCAGAAGAAGATCCGCACCGCCCAGCGCAGCAAGGTTCCGTACATGCTGCTCGCCGGGGACACCGACGTGGCCGCCGGAGCCGTCTCGTTCCGCTACCGCGACGGCACCCAGCGCAACGGGGTCCCTGTGGACGAGGCGGTCGCCGAGATCGTCGGAGCCGTGGCCAGCAGGTCGTCGTGAGCGACCCGGACGGCGACGCCGCGCCGTCGTCGCCGGAGCTCGTCGAGCAGGACGGAACCGCCGTCCCAGACGGGTTCACCCGACTCTGGACCCCGCACCGGCTGGCCTACATCAAGGGCGGGACGGCCCCGGCCGACGACCCGGCAGGCTGCCCGTTCTGCCGCATCCCCACCCTGGACGACCGCACCGGGCTGGTGCTGGCCCGGGGCACGGCGGTCTACGCCGTGCTCAACCTGCACCCGTACAACCCGGGGCACCTCATGGTCGTGCCGTACCGGCACGTGGCAGGCCTGGACGAGCTCACCGACGCCGAGGCGGGCGAGCTGGTGCGCCTGACCCAGCAGTCGCTGCGCGCCCTGCGCGCGGTGTCGGCGCCGCACGGGTTCAACGTGGGCATCAACCTCGGGGGTGTCGCCGGCGGCTCGCTGGCAGCGCACCTGCACCAGCACGTGGTGCCACGCTGGAGCGGCGACGCCAACTTCATCGCCGTCATCGGCCAGACCAAGGTGATCCCACAGCTGCTGGCCGAGACCCGCGACCTGCTCGCGCAGGCCTGGCCGCGCTGAGCGTCCCCCGGTCCCGCCCGGGACGAGCGTGCGCTGACGCGCGTCCTGGGCCCGCGCGGGACGTCAGGACTGGGCGGCGGCCGCCTCGATGGCCTTGGCCGCCAGGTGCGCCGGCATCGGCTCGTAGTGGCTGAAGCTGCGGCTGAAGGTACCGGTGCCGTGGGAGAGCGAGCGCAGGTCGATGGCGTAGCGCACGATCTCGACCTGAGGCACGGAGGCTCGCACCATCGTGCGCCCGGAGCCGACCGGCTCCTGGCCCTGCAGCCGCCCGCGGCGTGAGGACAGGTCGCCCATCACCGCGCCGAGGTACTCGTCACGCACGAGCACCGACACCTCGTCGACCGGCTCCAGCAGCGACACCCCCGCGGCGTCGGCGGCCTCCTTCAGCGCGAGTGCACCGGCGGTCTGGAAGGCCATGTCGGAGGAGTCGACGCTGTGCGCCTTGCCGTCCACGAGCGTCGCCCGGAAGTCCACGATCGGGTAGCCGGCGGCCACGCCCTTCTCGGCCTGGGCTCGGATGCCCTTCTCCACCGACGGGATGAACTGGCGGGGCACCGAGCCCCCGACCACCTTGTCGACGAACTCGATGCCGCTGCCCTCCGGGAGCGGCTCGACGATCACCTCGCAGATGCCGAACTGGCCGTGGCCGCCGCTCTGCTTGACGTGCCGGCCGCGCACCTGGGCGGAGCCGGTGAAGGTCTCCCGCAGCGGCACCCGCAGCGGCACGGTGTCCACGGCCACGCTGTAGCGGCTGGCCAGCTTGTCCAGCACCACGTCGGCGTGCGCCTCGCCCATCGTCCACAGCACCAGCTGGCGGGTCTCGGCGTTGTTCTCCACCCGCAGCGTGGGATCCTCCGCGACGAGCCGCGCGATGGCCCCGGAGAGCTTGTCCTCGTCCGCCTTCGCATGGGCCACGATCGCCACCGGCAGCAGCGGCTCGGGCAGCGACCACGGCCGCAGCACCACCGGCCGCTCCTTGTCCGAGAGGGTGTCGCCGGTCTCGGCCCGCGACAGCTTGGCCACCGCGCAGATGTCACCGGCGACGCACTCGCCCACCGTGCGCAGGGTCTTGCCCAAGGGTGAGGAGAGGGCACCGACGCGCTCGTCCTCGTCGTGGTCCGGGTGGCCCCCATCGCCGCCCAGGAAGGTCGAGGAGTGGCCCGAGACGTGCACCACGGTGTCGGGTCGCAGGGTGCCGGAGAAGACCCGGACCAGGCTGATGCGTCCGACGTAGGGGTCGGAGGTGGTCTTGACGACCTCGGCGACCAGCGGGCCGTCCGCGGCCACCGACAGGTCCGTCACGGCGGCGTCGTCCAGCGTGCTCGCCTCGGGCATCGGGTGCTCGAACGGGGACGGGAAGGCGCTGGTCATCACCTCGAGCAGCTCGGCCAGGCCGACACCGCTGACCGAGCACGCGGGGATGACCGGGAAGAACGTGGCATGCGCCACGGCCTTCTCCAGGTCGTCGACGAGCACCTCCAGCGAGACCTGCTCGCCGGAGAGGTAGCGGTCCATCAGGGTCTCGTCCTCGGACTCCTCGATGATCGCCTCGAGCAGCGGCGGTCGGGACGCGTCGATGCGGTCGCGCTCGGTGGCGCCGGGGGGGCGCTGCGTGAGCGCCCCGCCGGTGTGGTCCAGCACTCGCTCGCTGAGCAGCGCGATGAGCCCGGTGACCTGCGAGCCCGAGCTGATCGGCAGGTAGGCGGGCAGCACCTTCTCGCCGAAGGCCTCCTGGCAGGCCACGAGCGTGCCCTCGAGATCGGCGCGCGGGTGGTCCAGCTTCGTGATGACCACGGCACGGGGCATCCCGACGGCGGCGCACTCCTCCCACAGCGCCTGGGTGGAGCCGTCGATGCCGTCGGCGGCCGACACCACGAACAGCGCGCAGTCGGCGGCCCGCAGCCCCGCCCGCAGCTCCCCGACGTAGTCGGCGTAGCCCGGCGTGTCGAGCAGGTTCACCTTCACGCCCTCGTGCACGAGCGGCGCCACCGCGAGAGACACCGACCGCTGCTGCTTGAGCTCCGCCTCGTCGAAGTCGCTCACGGTCGAGCCGTCCTCGACCCGGCCCGCTCGTCCTATCGTCCCGGTGGCCACCAGCAGCGCCTCGACCAGCGACGTCTTGCCCGCTCCGGTGTGCCCGACGAGGACGACGTTGCGCACGGCGTCCGGCGTCGCGGCCTGCGGGCCGGCGGAGGTGCTGGGTCGGTCTGCGGCCATCGATGCTCCTGTCGTCAGGCGCGGGCACCACTGGTCGGCGCCCGGGAGGTCCACCCTTCTCCTGGCCCCAACCCTGACACAAGAGGTCGGACGACCTGCCGGGGTGCCCCGGGCCGTAGCATCGCGGCGTGCTCAGCCAGCACGTGCGGCCCGCGGTCGCCAAGGTGCTCGACCCCATCGGTCGGGCGCTGCTGCGCGTCGGCCTCACCCCTGACGTCGTGACGGTCGCCGGGACGGTGGGCACGTCGGCCGCAGCGCTGTGGTTCTACCCGAGCGGCCGGCTGCTCGCCGGCACGTTGGTCATCGCCGTGCTCGTGCTGGCCGACAGCATCGATGGCACGATGGCCCGGCTGTCGGGCCGGTCCAGCCCGTGGGGCGCCTTCCTCGACTCGGTGCTCGACCGGGTCGCCGACGCGGCCATCTTCAGCGGGCTCGCGCTCTGGCTGGCAGCCCAGGGCGAGCTGTGGGGAGTCGGATTCACCCTTGCCGCGCTGGCCCTCGGGCAGATCGTCTCCTACACCCGGGCCCGCGCTGAGGGCCTGGGCGCGCAGGCCGCGGTCGGGCTCGCGGAGCGGGCCGAGCGCCTCATCATCGTGCTGGTCGCCGCTGGTGCCGTCGGTCTCGGTGCCCCCGTGCAGGTGCTGGTGGTGGCGATGGGGGTGCTCGCGGTGCTGTCCGCGGTGACGGTGGGACAGCGGTTCGCCGCGGTGCGTCGCCAGCTGCACCCCGGATCGCGGTCCGAGTGGGCGTGAGTCGACGATGAGCTGGCGTGACCGCGCGTCCGTGCTGGCCTACCGCGGCGGCTGGGGGGCGGTGCGCCACCTGCCGGAACAGGCCGCCTACCGGACCTTCGACGCCTTGGCCGACGCGGCCTGGGCGCGACGCGGCAAGGGCCCGCAACGGCTGCGCGCCAACCTGGCTCGCGTCGTCGGGATCGACGACGACCTGGACGCGATCGCCCGGCAGGGCATGCGCCACTACCTGCGGTACTGGTGCGAGGTGTTCCGGCTGCCGGACTGGGACGCCGCTCTCATCGGTCGCCGGCTGCGCATCGACAACGCCCACCACCTGCACGAGCCGCTGGCGGCAGGGACGGGGCTCGTCGCCGCCGTGCCGCACATGGGCAACTGGGACCACGCCGGCGCCGCGGTATGCCTGAGCGGGGTGAAGATCACCACGGTCGCCGAGAGGCTCAAGCCCGAGGAGGTCTACGAGGAGTTCCTCGCGTTCCGGCAGGGACTGGGCATGGAGATCCTGCCGCTGTCCGGCGGCGACACCGACGTGTTCGCCACGTTGGCCGAGCGGGTCCGGGCCAACCACTTCGTGCCGCTGCTCGCCGACCGCGACCTGACCAGGCGCGGCCTGCCCGTCGACTTCTTCGGGCAGCGGGCCACCATGCCGGCCGGACCGGCCGCCCTCGCGCTGCGCACCGGCGCGCCGCTCGTGCCGGTGGCGCTGTGGTCGGAAGGGGCGCCACCGCAGCACACCAACGTGCTGCACTTCGGTGAGCCCATCGAGCCGCCCAGGGGGTCGGGGTCGGATCGCATCGCCACGATGACGCAGGCTGTCGCGGACGTCTTCGCCGGGCAGATCCGTGCCCACCCGGCCGACTGGCACATGCTGCAGAAGCTGTTCACCGCCGATCTCCAGCCGCGATGAGCCCCGGGTGAGGGTCGGGCTCGTCTCGCCGTACTCCTGGTCGGCCATGGGTGGGGTGCAGGCACACATCCGCGACTTCGCCGCCGAGCTGGGCTCGCGCGGGCACGAGACGTCGATCCTCGCCCCGGCCGACGACGAGGACGACCTGCCCGCCGGCGTCGTCTGGGGTGGGCGGCCGATCTCGCTGCCCTACAACGGCTCGGTGGCCCGGCTCTCGTTCGGGCCGGTGACGGCCGGCCGGGTCCGCCGCTGGCTCGGCGCCGGTGACTTCGACCTCGTCCACGTGCACCAGCCGGACTCGCCCAGCCTGTCCATCCTCGCGGTGTGGGCGGCCGAGCAGCCGCTCGTGGGCACCTGGCACATGGCCACCGACCGGTCCCGGGCCTTGGTGGGCTTCTCGGGCATCCTGCGCCCGTCGCTGGAGAAGGTCGCCGCCCGCATCGCGGTGAGCGAGGCGGCCCGCACCACCCTGGTCAGCCACCTCGGCGGCGACCCGGTGCTCATCCCCAACGGTGTGCACGTCGCCACCTACGCGCACGCCCCGGGCTGGGACGAGCTGCGCGCACCCGGCGGCACCGTCTCGTTCCTGGGCCGGCTCGACGAGCCGCGCAAGGGCCTACCGGTGCTGCTGGCCGCCTGGCCTGCGGTGCTCGACGCCTGCCCGGGGGCCAGGCTGGTGGTCGCCGGTCCGGGGGACGTCGACGAGGCGGCGAGCCTGCTGGCGGACGAGGTGCGCCCCAGCGTGCGGTTCCTCGGTCGGGTCAGCGACGAGGACAAGGCCCGCATGCTGGCCAGCAGCGACGTCTACGTGGGCCCGCACACCGGCGGGGAGTCGTTCGGCATCGTGCTGGTCGAGGCCATGGCGGCGGGCGCCGTAGTCGTCGCCAGCGACCTGCCGGCCTTCCGCGACGTGCTCGCCGAGGGCACCGCGGGGCGGCTGTTCCCCACCGGGGACGCCGAGGCGCTCGCGGGAGTGGTGGTCGGCCTGCTCGCCGACGCCGATGCCCGGCGCACGCTGCGCGACGCCGCCCGGCGGCGGGTGCCGCGCTACGACTGGTCCACGGTCACCGAGCAGGTTCTGGAGGTCTACGACCTCGTGCTCGGCCGGCGGGTCCGGCGGTAGGGGGGTCGACGTGGAGGTCGTCGTCGTCGCGCTGGCCGTGCTGGCGCTGCTGGCGCTCGTGCTCACCTGGTCGGCCGGCCGGCTCGACCACCTGCACACCAGGGTCGAACGGATGGCGGCCACCCTGGACGCCGAGCTGCTGCGTCGTTCGGCGGCCACGCTCGACCTGGCCACCAGCGGCGTGCTCGACCCGGCCACCTCGATGGTGCTGGCCGACGCCGCCCACCGGGCGCGCACGGTGGGTCCGGCGCAACGGGAGGAGGCCGAGAGCGCGCTCACCGAGGCCCTGCTCGTCGCCTTCGCCGACGACGCGCAGGTCGACACGCTCGATCGCGACGCTGAGGCCCGCACGCTCGTGGCCGAGGTGGCGACCACGAGCCGGCGGGTGCAGACCGCCCGCAGGTTGCACAACGACACCGTGGCGGTCACCCGGGCGCGGCGGCGGGCGCGGTTCGTGCGCGCCTTCCACCTCGCCGGGAGGGCGAGCGTGCCCGAGCCCGCCGAGTTCGACGACCGAGTGCCTGCCGCGTTCGCACGCTGAGGTGGGCAGGCCGCAGACGACCTACCATGAGTGCCCATGTCCACCACTGACGCTCCCGACCTCTCCTCGGCCCCCGTCCTCGGCACCGACCGGGTGAAGCGTGGGATGGCCGAGATGCTCAAGGGCGGCGTGATCATGGATGTCGTCACGCCCGAGCAGGCCCGCATCGCCGAGGACGCCGGCGCCGTCGCCGTGATGGCCCTCGAGCGGGTGCCGGCCGACATCCGCGCCCAGGGCGGAGTCGCCCGGATGAGCGACCCGGACATGATCTCCGAGATCATCGCCACCGTCTCCATCCCGGTGATGGCCAAGGCGCGGATCGGGCACTTCGTCGAGGCGCAGGTGCTGCAGGCCCTCGGCGTCGACTACGTGGACGAGTCGGAGGTGCTGACCCCCGCCGACTACACCCACCACATCGACAAGTGGCAGTTCACCGTGCCCTTCGTGTGCGGGGCGACCAATCTGGGCGAGGCACTGCGCCGCATCGGCGAGGGCGCGGCCATGATCCGCTCCAAGGGCGAGGCGGGCACCGGCGACGTCTCGAACGCCACCACGCACATGCGCACGATCGGAGCCGAGATCCGTCGGCTCTCCTCGCTGCGTGGCGACGAGCTCTACGTCGCGGCCAAAGAGCTCGCGGCGCCGCTGCCGCTGGTGGAGGAGGTTGCCCGAGCGGGACGGCTGCCGGTGGTGCTGTTCACGGCGGGTGGCATCGCGACACCGGCCGACGCGGCCATGATGATGCAGCTCGGCGCCGACGGCGTCTTCGTCGGGTCGGGCATCTTCAAGTCCGGTGACCCCGCCCGCCGGGCTGCGGCGATCGTGGCGGCCACGACCCACTACGACAACCCCGACGTGCTGGCCAAGGTCTCCCGCGGCCTCGGCGAGGCCATGGTCGGCATCAACGTCGAGGAGATCCCCCAGCCGCACCGGCTGGCCGAGCGGGGTTGGTGAGCCTGCAGGTCGGCGTCCTGGCCCTGCAGGGCGACGTCACCGAGCACCAGCGCATCCTCACCGAGCTCGGCGTGCACGCGCCGCGGGTGCGCACCCCGGCCGACCTGGACGCCGTCGACGCCCTGGTGATCCCGGGTGGGGAGTCCACCACGATCGCCCGGCTGGCCGGCGTGCTCGGCATGCTCGAGCCGCTGCGCACGACCATCGCCGCCGGGCTGCCCGTGTACGGGTCCTGCGCCGGGATGATCCTGCTCGCTGAGCGGCTGCTGGACGCGCCGGCTGACCAGCAGACCTTCGGCGGGCTCGAGGTCACCGTGCGCCGCAACGCCTTCGGACGGCAGGTCGACTCCTTCGAGGCCGACCTGCACGTCACGGTGCTCGGCCCGCCGCCGATGCGCGCGGTGTTCATCCGCGCCCCGTGGGTCGAGCAGGCCGACCCGGGGGTGCAGGTGCTCGCGCGGGTCGAGGGCGGTCCCGCCGACGGTAGGATCGTGGCGGTCCGCCAAGGCACCGTGCTGGCGACGTCGTTCCACCCCGAGCTCACCGGGGACACCCGGATGCACCGGTACTTCCTGGGCCTGCTCGGCGGCTGACGCAGGGCCTGAGCAGAGAGGAGCACGCGCGTGTCCGGCCACTCCAAGTGGGCGACCACCAAGCACAAGAAGGCGGTCGTCGACGCCAAGCGCGGCAAGCTCTTCGCCAAGCTCATCAAGAACGTCGAGGTCGCCGCTCGGCTCGGCGGCGGTGACCCGGACGGCAACCCGACCCTCTACGACGCGATCCAGAAGGCCAAGAAGTCCTCGGTCCCCAACGACAACATCGACCGCGCCGTCAAGCGCGGGGCAGGGCTGGAGGCCGGGGGAGCGGCCTACGAGACCATCATGTACGAGGGGTACGGGCCCAACGGCGTGGCCGTGCTGGTGGAGTGCCTGACCGACAACCGCAACCGGGCCGCGGCCGAGGTGCGCACGGCCATGACCCGCAACGGCGGGTCGATGGCCGACCCCGGCTCGGTCTCCTACCTGTTCGCCCGCAAGGGTGTGGTGCTCGTGCCGAAGAGCCAGGGCGGCCGCGACCTGGACGAGGACGGTCTGCTCGAGGTCGTGCTCGAGGCGGGCGCGGAGGACGTCGAGGACCTCGGCGAGTCGTTCGAGGTGCGCAGCGAGGCGGCCGACCTGGTGGCGGTGCGCTCGGCGATCGAGGCCGCAGGCCTGGACTACGAGTCCGCGGAGTCCTCCTGGGTGCCCTCGGTGACCGTGCCGCTCGAGGCCGCCGGCGCCGAGAAGGTGTTCCGCCTGCTCGACGCCCTCGAGGACAGCGACGACGTGCAGAACGTCTTCGCCAACTTCGACGTCTCCGACGACGTCATGGCCGCCGTCGGCGGATGAGTCAGGTCGGACTCGGCGCGTCGCAACCGGTCGCGCGGTCCTAGCACCGCTAAGGTGTCGAACACCTGTTCTAGCGGAGGGATGCGCGTGCGCGTCGTCGGCATCGACCCCGGTCTCACCCGCTGCGGCCTGGCTGCGGTCGAGGGCGGCCCCGGCCGGCGCGCACAGCTGCTCGGTGTCAGCGTGGTCACCACCCCTACCGACGCGCCCCTCGCGCACCGGTTGTGCGCCCTCGAGGCGGCCGTGCTGGCGTGGCTGGCCGAGCACCGCCCCGACGAGGTGGCCGTCGAGGCGGTCTTCAGTCAGCACAACACTGCTTCGGTGGTGGCCACGGCCCAGGCCGCTGGGGTCGCCACTCTCGTGGCCGGTCGCAGCGGCCTGCCGGTTGCCACCCACACCCCCACCGAGGTGAAGGCCGGCGTCACCGGCAACGGCAGGGCCGACAAGCAGCAGGTGTCGCGGATGGTGACCACGCTGCTCGGGCTGAGCGCGCCCCCGCGCCCGGTCGATGGCACCGATGCGCTGGCCCTGGCACTGGCCCATCTGTGGCAGGCGCCCGTCCGCGCCCGCCGGGAGGTCGCGCTCGCCCGGGTGGCACAGGGCCGGGCGTCGAAGGCCGCCGGGGCGGCGCGGTGATCGCCTCGGTCCGCGGGACGGTGCTGGCGATCGGCCCCGACCACGCCGTGGTCGAGACCGGCGGAGTGGGCCTGCTGCTGCTGTGCCCGCCGCGCACGGTGGCCGACCTGAGGGTGGGCGAGCCGGCGCGGCTCGCGTCCAGCCTGGTCGTCCGCGAGGACTCGCTCACCCTCTACGGGTTCACCACCGACGACGAGCGTGGCCTGTTCGAGCAGCTGCTGGGCGTCTCGGGGATCGGCCCGCGACTGGCCGTCGCCATGCTCGCCGTGCTCGCCCCCGACGAGATCCGGCTGGCCGTCGCCTCCGACGACCTCACCACGCTGACCCGGGTGCCCGGCATCGGCCGCAAGGGGGCGCAGCGGCTGGTGCTCGAGCTGAAGGACCGTATCGGCGCACCTGTCGGCACCGCCGACGCGCTGGGCCTGACGGGGTCGCCTGCCGGCTCGGCCCCGTGGGCCGACCAGGTGAGCGCCGCCCTGGTCGGCCTCGGCTGGGGGGCCAGGGAGGCGGCGGCAGCCGTGGACGCGGTGGCCCCGACGGCGCAGGAGATGATCGACCGGGCCGGTGCCGTCGACGTCGCCGTGCTGCTGCGCACCGCGCTGCGCTCGCTGGACCGGCCGTGACCGACGAGCAGGGCCCGTCGGTGCTGGCCCCGCTCGCGGCCGACGACGACCGAGCGGCCGACGCCGCCTTGCGCCCGCGCCGGCTGGCCGACTTCGTCGGTCAGCCCCGGGTGCGCGACCAGCTCTCGCTGCTGCTCGAGGCGGCCGTGCTGCACCAGCGGGCACCCGACCACGTGCTGCTCTCGGGCCCGCCGGGGCTCGGCAAGACCACCCTGGCGATGATCATCGCCTCGGAGCTCGGGGCGCCGGTGCGGGTCGCCAGCGGCCCGGCCATCCAGCACGCCGGCGACCTGGCCTCCATCCTGTCCGGCCTGGCCGACGGCGAGGTGCTCTTCCTCGACGAGGTGCACCGGCTCGCCCGGCCCGCCGAGGAGATGCTGTACCTGGCGATGGAGGACTTCCGCGTCGACGTGGTCGTGGGCAAGGGCCCCGGCGCCACCGTCATCCCGCTGGAGCTGCCGCGGTTCACCCTGGTGGGCGCGACCACCCGCGCGGGCCTGCTCACCGGCCCGCTGCGCGACCGCTTCGGCTTCACCGCGCACCTGGACTTCTACGACGTCGACGACCTCGTCGTCGTGCTGCTCCGCTCAGCCGGGTTGCTCGGGATCGCGATCGACGAGGTGGGTGCCCGCGAGATCGCCCGCCGCTCGCGCGGCACCCCCCGCATCGCCAACCGGCTGCTGCGGCGGGTGCGTGACTACGCCACCGTGCGGGCCGACGGCGTCGTCGACCTCACTGTCGCGCGCGAGGCCCTGGCCGTCTACGACGTGGACGAGCGGGGCCTGGACCGGCTCGACCGACAGGTGCTGAGCGCGCTGTGCGGACGCTACGGCGGTGGGCCGGTCGGGCTGTCGACGATCGCCGTCGCCGTGGGGGAGGAGCCCGACACGGTCGAGGAGGTCAGCGAACCGTTCCTCGTGCGTGAGGGCCTGCTGATCCGTACCCCCCGTGGCCGGGTGGCGACCCCGGCTGCCTTCGCCCACCTGGGGCTCGGTGACCCCGCGGCCTCCTCGCCGGCGCCGACGCTCGACCTGGGCCTGGGCGGGGCCGGCGCCGGTGGACCGTAGAATCCGGGCGAGCCCGGGTGTGCGCCCGGGGCCCTGACGACCCCGGAGCCTCGATGGATTCCCTCACGACCCTGCTGCCCCTGCTGCTCATCGTCTTCGCCTTCTACTTCCTGCTCTACCGGCCGATGAGGCAGCGCAACCGCGAGATCGCCGCCACCCAGGCCGCGCTGCGGCCCGGTGCGCGGGTGATGATGGGTGGCGGGCTCTACGCCACCGTGGTCAGCATCGACGAGCAGGACGTGACGGTGGAGGCGGCACCCGGGGTGCAGCTCACCTACAGCCGCCAAGGTGTCGTCAAGGTGGTCTCGCCCGTCGCCGCCCCCGACGACGACCCCGCCGCCTGAGCGTGGCGCAGGTCCCCGTCCCGCACCCGTGGCGCTCGCTCGGCGCCTTCTTCCTGCTGCTCGCTGCTCTGTTCGGCTTCCTGCTCTGGCAGGGGCGCACCACCCCGGTGCTCGGCCTCGACCTCGAGGGTGGTACCAGCATCACCCTGACCGCGCGCACGACCGACGGGGAGCCACCCAGCCAGGAGTCGCTGGAGGAGGCCCGCGGCATCATCGAGCAGCGCGTCAACGGCAGCGGCATCGCCGAGGCCGAGGTCACCACCCAGGGGGACTCCTCGATCATCGTGCAGGTCCCCGGGGTTGGTCAGGACGAGATCGTCGCCCTCGTCGGCCAGACCGCCGAGCTGCAGTTCCGCCCGGTCTGGGCGGTGGCCGCGGGCAGCGGCCCGGTCGAGCCGGGACCCCTGCCCACCCCCGAGCCGACGCCCGCGGCCACCCCCGCCGTCACCCCTGCTCCGACCGACCAGACCACCGGGCTGGGTGCGGCCCGTGGTACGGCGGCCGACCGGGTCAGCCGGGACGCCGCGCGGGAGGCGCCGATCGCCGCTGGTGCCGCGGCCACGCCCAGCCCGCAGGCCACGCCCACGCCGGTCACCACCCCAGCGCAGACGGGGCCGACGCCCGAGCAGCTCAGCGCGCTCGACGAGTTCTCCTGCGCCGAGATCGACCCCGCCCAGGTGACCCCGCCCGACGAGGTGCTGCTGACCTGTGACCGCACCGGGTCGAACCGCTACCTGCTCGGCCCCGCTGCCGTCGTCGGCACCGCCATCGCCGACGCGACGGCCGGCATCCCGCAGGGCGGCGTGGCCTGGCAGGTGAACCTGGAGTTCACCGGCGAGGGCGCCGACGCCTTCTTCGCCACCACCCAGCAGCTGTCGGCCCAGCCACCGCCGCAGAACCAGTTCGCGATCGTGCTGGACGGCCTGGTCGTCTCGGCGCCACAGGTCAACGAGCCCATCCCCGGCGGACGGGCCCAGATCACCGGCCAGTTCAGCCAGGACGAGGCGCAGGGCCTGGCCAACGTGCTGCGCTACGGGTCCCTCCCGCTGGCCTTCGAGGTCTCCGACGTCACGGCGGTCTCGCCCACCCTGGGCGCCGATCAGCTGCGTGCCGGGCTCGTCGCCGGCGCCATCGGCCTGCTGCTGGTCATGCTCTACTCGCTGCTGTACTACCGCGGGCTCGGTCTCGTGGTGGTGGCGAGCCTGGTGGTGGCCGGCGCGCTCACCTTCGGGCTGGTGCTGCTGTTCGGCTTCACCCTGACCCTGGCCAGCATCGCCGGCTTCATCGTGGCGATCGGCGTCACCGCCGACTCGTTCGTCGTGCTGTTCGAACGGATCCGCGACGAGGTGCGCGAGGGGCGCAGCGTGCGGATGGCCGTCGAGACGGGCTGGCTGCGCGCCAGGCGGACGATCGTCGCAAGCGACGTGGTGTCGCTGCTGGCCGCCGGGGCGCTGGCCCTGTTCAGCATCGGCAACGTGCGCGGCTTCGCACTGGCCCTGGGCCTGACCACGCTGGTCGACCTGCTCGTGGTCTTCATGTTCACCAAGCCGATGCTCACGCTGCTGGTGCGCACCCGGTTCTTCGGCCAGGGACACCGGCTGTCCGGGCTGGACCCGTCCCGGCTGGGCCGGGCCGGGTCGACCGAGGCACATGGCCTGGTCGGGCTGGGAAACCGCCTCTACCACGGCGAGACGTCCTACCGCATCGTGGGCAACTCGCGCCGCTGGTACACGGTCAGTGCCGTGCTCGTCGCCGTCTCGGTGCTGGGGCTGCTGGTCAACGGGCTCACCCTCGGGGTCGAGTTCAAGGGCGGCGCCGACCTCACCGCCTCCGCGCCGGGGGTCACCGAGCAGGCGGTACCCGAGGTACGCGACGCGGTCGTCGCCACCGGCGTGGACGCCGCCGCCGAGCCCCGGGTCACCCTCGTGGGTGAGGAACGGGTCCGGGTGCAGACCGGCGCGCTCTCGCCGGAGGAGTCCACGCAGGTGCGCGACGCCGTCGCCGGCGCCCTGGCCGTGCCCGCCGACGACATCACCGTCCAGGTGGTGGGTCCGTCCTGGGGTGCTCAGATCAGCCGCTCCGCGCTCACCGGTCTGGCGGTCTTCCTCGTGCTCGTCGTCATCTACCTCGCGGTGACCTTCGAGCCGAAGATGTCGGTGGCGGCCATCGCTGCCCTGGCTCACGACGTGCTCATCACCGTGGGCATCTACGCGTGGACCGGGTTCGACGTGACTCCCGCCTCGGTGATCGGCTTCCTCACGATCCTGGGCTACTCGCTCTACGACACCGTTGTCGTCTTCGACAAGGTGCGCGAGAACACCAAGGGCATCACCGGGCAGAGCCAGTACACCTACTCGGAGGCGGCCAACCTCGCGGTCAACCAGACCCTGGCCCGCTCGATCAACACCTCGATCATCGCGCTGCTGCCGATCGGGTCGATCCTGCTGGTCTCCCTCGTCGTGCTGGGCACCGGCACGCTCAAGGACCTGGCCCTGGCGCTGTTCGTCGGCGTCGCCGTGGGCACCTACTCCTCGGTGTTCCTGGCGACGCCGCTGCTGGCCGACCTCAAGGAGCGCGAGCCGGTGATGCGCGCGCTACGGGCGCGGGTGCTCGCTCGGCGCCGCGGGCCCCGGGCTGCCGACGGCCCGGGGCCGTCCACCGGGGTGGCGGCAGCGGTGGGAGCCCAGGGCGAGGCGGGCACGAGCGGCACCCCGCCACCCTCTAGGGTTTCGGCCGCGGGGGGACGCCCTGGCTCGGTGGTCGAGTCGGCCGAGCGCAGGCAGCCCCGCCGCCAGAGCCGATCGCAACGGAAGGGGTCCTCCTGATGGCTGACGCCGGCGACCTGTCCCGCTACGTCCGCGACATCCCGGACTGGCCGACGCCGGGGGTGATGTTCCGCGACATCACCCCGCTGCTGGCCGACGCCGGGGCCTTCGCCCGCTGCGTGGAGGGTCTGGCCCGGGTGCACGGTCCCGACCCGGACGCTCCGGTCGACCTTGTCGCCGGCATCGAGGCGCGGGGCTTCATCCTGGCCGCACCGGTCGCCCACCAGCTCGGCACCGGGTTCATCCCCGTCCGCAAGCACGGCAAGCTGCCGCACGAGACGCTCTCGGAGTCCTACGCGCTGGAGTACGGCGAGGCCGTACTGGAGATCCACGCCGACGCCGTCTGGCCGGGGGCCCGGGTGCTGGTCGTGGACGACGTGCTGGCCACCGGCGGCACGGTGGCAGCCACCGCCGAGCTGGTGCGCCGCGCCGGAGGCGAGGTCGTGGCGGTCAACGTGCTCATCGAGCTGGCGGCGCTCGGCGGGCGCGGCCGCAACCCGCTGCTCCAGATCGGCGCCCTGCTCACGATGTAGCCCGCCCCGGCGGCGGCCTACACTGCATGCCAACCACCTCGATGAGGGAGGCGGCGTGGCGGAGCAGGTGACCACCCCCCCGGCCGAGGCCTCGGTCGCGCCGCGCGGGGTGCGATCCCGGTTGGCCCGGCTCACCTCCTCCCGGCTGTCCAGCGACCCAGCGCTGGAGCCCTTGCTACGCACGTTGCGGGCCAGCCACCCCCGTGCCGACACCGGCGTCATCACCCGGGCCTACGAGGTGGCCGCGAAGGCGCACGAGGGGCAGTTCCGCAAGAGCGGCGAGCCCTACATCACCCACCCGCTCGCGGTCGCGATGATCCTGGCCGAGCTCGGCATGACCCCGCCGACGCTGGCCGCCGCGCTGCTGCACGACACCGTCGAGGACACCGACTACACGGTGCGCCGACTCGAGGACGACTTCGGGGCCGAGATCGCCATGCTCGTCGACGGCGTGACCAAGCTGGACAAGGTCACCTACGGGCAGGCCGCGCAGGCCGAGACGCTGCGCAAGATGGTCATCGCGATGGCGCGCGACATCCGGGTGCTGCTCATCAAGCTGGCCGACCGGCTGCACAACGCACGCACCTGGCGCTACGTCTCCCGGGAGAGCGCCGCACGCAAGGCCGAGGAGACCCTGGAGATCTACGCCCCGCTGGCGCACCGGCTGGGCATGAACAAGATCAAGTGGGAGCTCGAGGACCTCTCCTTCGCCACCCTGCACCCCAAGATCTACGACGAGATCGTGCGCCTGGTCGCCGAGCGCGCGCCGGCCCGGGACGAGTACCTGGCCGCAGTCATCGACCAGGTGCAGGCCGACCTGCGTGACGCCAAGATCCGCGCCACGGTCACCGGCCGACCCAAGCACTACTACTCCATCTACCAGAAGATGGTGGTGCGGGGACGCGACTTCACCGACATCTACGACCTCATCGGCATCCGCATCCTGGTCGAGAGCGTCCGCGACTGCTACGCGGTGCTGGGCATCCTGCACTCGCGCTGGAACCCCGTCCCCGGCCGGTTCAAGGACTGGATCGCCAAGGCGAAGTTCAACATGTACCAGTCGCTGCACACGACGGTGATCGGGCCGGGGGGCAAGCCGGTCGAGCTGCAGATCCGCACCTACACGATGCACCAGCGGGCCGAGTACGGCGTGGCCGCGCACTGGAAGTACAAGGAGCTCAGCCCGAGCGGCCGGACCCCCGAGCGCGGCGACGACGGCGCGTCCGACATGGCCTGGCTGCGCCAGCTGCTGGAGTGGCAGAAGGAGATCTCAGACCCCGGCGAGTTCCTGGAGTCGCTGCGCTTCGAGGTGAGCTCGACGGAGGTGTACGTCTTCACCCCCAAGGGCGACATCAAGTCGCTGCCCACCGGGTCGACGCCCATCGACTTCGCCTACGGCGTGCACACCGAGGTCGGCCACCGGTGCATCGGCGCCAAGGTCAACGGACGGCTCGCGCCGCTGGACTCCGTGCTCGACAACGGTGACATCGTCGAGGTGATCACCTCCAAGGCCGAGGGTGCGGGCCCGAGCCGGGACTGGCTGGGCTTCGTCGCCAGCGCCCGGGCCCGCAACAAGATCAAGCAGTGGTTCAGCAAGGAGCGCCGGGAGGAGGCGATCGAGCAGGGCAAGGAGGCCATCGCCCGAGCCATGCGCAAGCAGGACCTGCCGCTGCAGCGGCTGCTCACGAAGGAGACGATGACGGCGTTGGCCGCCGAGCTGCGCTACGCCGACATCCCTTCGCTGTACGCGGCGGTGGGCGAGGGACAGCTGTCGGCCCAGTCGGTGGTCGAGCGGATCGCCTACAGCCTCGGGGGGGCGGAGGGGACCAGCGAGGACGCTGCGGAGGCGCTGCGCCCGAGCGGTGCCCGCCGCCGGCGGGTCGCCGCCGACCCCGGGGTGGTCGTCGCCGGGGTGTCCGACGTGTGGGTGCGGCTGGCCCGGTGCTGCACCCCCGTGCCCGGCGACGAGATCGTCGGCTTCGTCACCCGCGGCAACGGCGTGTCGGTGCACCGCCGCGGCTGCCCCAGCCTCGACGCGCCCGAGGCCGAGCGGCTGGTGGACGTCGCCTGGGAGCCGGGGGCGACGTCGATGTTCCTGGTGGCGATCCAGGTCGACGCGCTCGACCGGGCCCGGCTGCTCGCCGACATCACCCGGGTGCTGTCCGACCAGCACGTGAACATCCTGTCGGCGAACGTCACCACCAACCGCAACCGGGTGGCCAAGAGCCGGTTCACCTTCGAGATGGCCGACCCTGCGCACCTGGACCACGTGCTGAAGGCGGTACGCACGGTCGAGGGAGTGTTCGACGTCTTCCGCGTCGACCACTCCTGACCCGTCAGCCGCCGAACTCCGCCAGGGTGCGCTCGGCCTGCTCCAGCCACTCCTGCCGGGCGGCGATGGCGGCGTCGGCCTCGGCGGCCCGCCGGGCGTCCCCCGCCTGCACGGCGGCGTCGCGCTGCCGGGTCAGCGCGGTCAGCGAGTCGTTCAGCTGGGCGACGGCCGAGGCGGCGCGCGCCCGGGCCTCGGGGTTCGACCGGCGCCAGGCCTCCTCGGTGGCGGCCCCCACCGCCTCCTCGACGGCCCGCAGCCGTCCCTCGACCTGCTTCATCGCCTCACGCGGCACCTTGCCCGCGGCCGCCCAGCGCTCCTGGATCGACCGTAGCCGGGCGCGGGCAGCGTTCGCGTCGGTCACCGGCACCAGGGCCTCGGCCTCGACCAGCAGCGCGAGCTTGGCGGTGAGGTTGTCGGCGAGCTCGGCGTCGCGCACGCTGGTGGCGGCCTCGCGGGCGGAGTAGAAGGCGTCCTGGGCGGCCCGGAACCGCGCCCAGAGCGCGTCGTCCACCTCGCGCGGCGCTCTCCCGGCCGCCTTCCACCGGGCCATCAACGTGCGCATGGCGCCGCTGGTCGGGCCCCAGTCGGTCGAGCCGGCCAGCTGCTCGGCCTCGGCAACCAGCTGCTCCTTGACGGCACGGGCCGACTCGCGACGCTCGGCCATCTCGGCGAAGTGGGCCTTGCGACGCCGGGTGTAGGTCGTGCGGGCGGTGGAGAACCGGTGCCACAGCGCGTCGTCCCCGGCCTTGTCGATGCGCGGCAGGGCCTTCCACTCCTCGAGCAGCTCGCCCAGCCGGGTGGCGCCGCCACGCCAGTCGTCGGAGGCCGCCACTCGCTCCGCCTCGACGGCGATGGCCTCCTTGCCGGCCCGGGTCTGCTCGGCCGCAGCGGCCCGTTCGGCCCGGCGGCTCTCCCGCTTCTCCTCGACGACGGCGTCCAGACCGTCAAGCCGGGCGGCCAGGCCGTCCAGGTCACCGACGGCGGCGGCATCGCCCAGCGTGGATTGCAGCCGCCGGGCCGTCTCGCGGGCGGCCTCGGGCGCCATCGCACCGCCTCGCAGCCGCTGCTCGAGCAGCGCGACCTGGACGGCAAGGTCGTCGTAGCGTCGGGTGAAGAAGGCCAGCCCTTCCTCGGGCGCGTCGGCCTGCCACGACCCCACCACCCGCTCGCCGTCGGCCGTGCGCACGTACACCGTCCCGTCGGCCGTCACCCGGCCCCACTCGCTGCGAGCGACGGTGGCGCCGGGCGCCGCGGGCTCGGTCACGACGCGCTCCTCTCCACGACGAGGTCGTCGACGACGACCTCGCGCGCCGGGGCGCCGTCGGTCGTCCCGTCGACGGTACCGGCCGCCGCGATCGCGGTGAGGACGTCGAGGCCGTCGGTCACCGTCCCGACCACCGTGTACAGCGGCGGCAGGGTGCTGTCGGAGTGCACCAGGAAGAACTGGCTCCCGGTGCTGCCGGGCTGACCGGTGTTGGCCATCGCGACCGTGCCGGCCGGGTACGTCGCACCGGCGAGGTTCTCCTCGGCGAAGGAGTAGCCGGGTCCGCCGGTGCCGGTGCCGGTGGGGTCGCCGCACTGGAGCACACCGAGCGTGGGGGAGGTGGTGAGCCGGTGGCAGGGGGTGTCGTCGAAGAAGTCCTGCTCGGCGAGGAACTGCCAGCTGGCGACGGTGCACGGCGCCCCGGCGCTGTCGAGCTCGATGGTCACCGGCTGGCCGTTCAGCGCCAGGGTGGCGGTCAGCGGAGGAAGCTCACCCGGTTCGACCGGCGGGGTCCCGAGTGCGGCCGCCTCGCCGGTGGCAGCTGGGTCGGGCAGGTAGGCGCACCCTGCCGCCTGGGTCTGCTGCGGGGTGTCGGCGGAGGTCCATGACCGCCAGGGGCGGAAGGTGAGCAGCAGGCCGACGCCCGAGGCGAGGACCAGGGCACCCACGACGAGCCCGACGAGCAGCCGCTGGCGGCGGCGCGCCTTCGCCTCGCGCTCGGCGCGGCGCTCCTGCTGGCGCTGGTAGCGCTCCCGGGCGAGGTCGCGGCGGCGGCGGTCCTTGGAGGTCATGGTGGGCAGCGAGTCTAGGTCCGTCCCCCGGCGGCTCCGCCTCGGCCGGGTAGCCTCCTCGCCGTGCTGGTCGTCGGGTTCCCCGCCGCCGCCTTCGGGACCAACTGCTTCGTGCTCGCCCCGCAGGCGGGACAGGAGTGCGTCGTCGTCGACCCGGGTATCGGCGTGGTCCAGACGCTGGAGCGGGTGCTCGCGGAGCACCGGCTCAAGCCCGCCGCGGTGCTGCTCACCCATGGCCACCTCGACCACGTCTTCTCGGTCACGCCGGTCTGCGGCGCCCACGGGGTGGCCGCGCACATCCACCCCGACGACGCCTACCGCCTCGCTGACCCCGTGTCGACGCTGGACCCCGGCCTCGTCGCCATGTTCGCCGCGCAGTTCGGCCCGCAGGCCCAGTGGGCCGAGCCCGACGACGTGGTCACGGTGCGCGACGGCCAGGTGCTCGCCCTGGCCGGGCTGGAGCTCACGATCGACCACGCCCCCGGGCACACCGAGGGGTCGGTGATGTTCCGGGCCCCGGCCCCCGACCTGACCGGCACCGATGCGGGGCAGGTGCTGCTGTCCGGCGACGTGCTCTTCGCCGGGTCGATCGGCCGCACCGACCTGCCCGGCGGGGACATGGACGCGATGTGGACGAGCCTGGCGGCCAAGGTGTTGCCGCTGGCCGACGACACGCTGGTGCTGCCGGGGCACGGCCCGCAGACGACGATGGCGACCGAGCGGCGCTCCAACCCCTTCCTGCTGGAGGCGGCCGCCCGGAGCCGCTCGGCATGAGCCGCCCACGTCCGCTGTCGGGGTTCCCCGAGTGGCTGCCCGCGGAGCGCATCGTCGAGCAGCGCGTCACCGACCGGCTCCGGCGCACCTTCGAGCTGCACGGCTTCACCCCGGTGCGCACCCGGGCGGTCGAGCCGGTATCGGTGCTGCTCGGCAAGGGAGAGACCGACAAGGAGATCTACGGGCTGCGCCGGCTGGCCGACGAGGCGTCGCAGAACCCGGACGGCGGCGACGAGACGCGGCTGGGCCTGCACTTCGACCTGACCGTCCCGCTGGCTCGGTACGTGCTGGAGAACGCCGGCAGGCTCGCCTTCCCGTTCCGTCGGTACCAGATCCAGCAGGTGTGGCGCGGTGAGCGGCCGCAGGAGGGTCGCTACCGCGAGTTCACCCAGGCCGACGTCGACGTGGTGGGCGACGGCGAGCTGGCCTTCCACCACGAGGTGGAGGTGGCCCTCGTCGCGGCGGAGGCGCTCGCGGGCCTGCCGATCCCTGCGGTGCGGATGCGGGTGAGCAACCGCAAGGTCGCTGAGGGCTTCTACCTCGGTCTGGGCCTGGACGACGTGGCCGGCGTGCTGCGGGTGGTCGACAAGCTGGACAAGATCGGGGCCGACGCAGTCGTCGACGAGCTGGTCGCGACGCGCGGCGCCACGTCCGCGCAGGCCCAGCAGTGCGTGGCCTTCGCCCGGGTGAGTGGCCAGCACGACCCGTCCGCGCTGGTGGCCGCCGTGGCCGCCCTCGGGGTGGACCACCCTCGCCTGGACGAGGGGCTGGACGAGCTCGGCCGGGTGCTGTCGGCCGCCGACGAGCACGTGCCGGGGGTGCTGGTGGCCGACCTGTCCATCGCCCGGGGCCTGGACTACTACACCGGCACGGTCTACGAGACACACCTGGTGGGGGTGGAGGGGCTGGGCTCCATCTGCTCCGGGGGACGCTACGACGAGCTCGCCCGCGACGGCGAGCGCTTCTTCCCAGGGGTGGGGCTGTCGGTGGGCGTGACCCGGCTCGTCGGCGGCCTGCTCGGCCGCGGACTGGTGCGCGCGACCCGTCCGGTGCCCACGTGCGTGCTGGTGGCCGTCCCCGACGAGGACCGCCGCGCCGACGCCGTGCGCACCGCCGCGGCGCTGCGCTCGCGCGGCGTCGCGACCGAGGTGTCGCCGAGCGCGGCCCGCTACGGCAAGCAGATCCGCTACGCCGACCGGCGGGGCATCCCCTACGTCTGGTTCCCGGGCGAGACCCCCGGCTCCGACGAGGTCAAGGACATCCGCAGCGGCGAGCAGCAGCCGGCCGACTCAGCCCGCTGGATGCCGCCCGAGAACGACCTGACCGTGGAGGTGGGACGACCGTGATGCGAAGCCACGAGGCCGGGACGCTGGGCGCCGAGCAGGTCGGCTCGCCGGTGACCCTGGCCGGGTGGGTCGCCCGCCGCCGCGACCACGGCGGGGTGGCCTTCGTCGACCTGCGCGACGCGACCGGGGTCGTGCAGGTGGTGGTACGCGACGAGCACGCCGCCCACGGGCTGCGACCCGAGTCGTGCGTCCAGGTGGTGGGCGAGGTGACCCGCCGCCCGGAGGGCAACGAGAACACGGACCTGGCCACCGGCACGGTGGAGGTGATCGCGGCCGAGGTGCGTGTGCTCGGACCCGCCGCCCCGCTGCCGTTCCCGGTCGAGGACGGTCATGCCGCGTCGGTGGGGGAGGAGACCCGGCTTCGGCACCGCTACCTCGACCTGCGCCGTACCGAGTCGGCCCGCGCGCTGCGGATGCGCTCGGAGGTGAGCCGGATCGCCCGGCGGGTCCTGCACGAGCATCGGTTCGTCGAGGTGGAGACCCCGACCCTGACCCGCTCGACGCCCGAGGGGGCCCGCGACTTCCTCGTGCCGGTGCGGCTGCAGCCGGGCCACTGGTACGCGCTGCCGCAGAGCCCCCAGCTGTTCAAGCAGCTGCTCATGGTCGCCGGCCTGGAGCGCTACTACCAGATCGCCCGCTGCTACCGCGACGAGGACTTCCGCGCCGACCGCCAGCCGGAGTTCACCCAGCTCGACATCGAGATGTCGTTCGTCCAGGCCGAGGACGTGATGGCGCTGGGCGAGGACGTCGTGGCCGCTGTCTGGCAGGAGGTCGCCGGGGTCGAGCTCGAGCGGCCCATCACGCGGATGACCTACGCCGAGGCGATGGCGCGCTTCGGCAGCGACAAGCCCGACCTTCGGTTCGGCCTGGAGCTGGTGGACCTGACCGACGTGTTCACCGGGACGGCCTTCCGGGTCTTCCAGGCCGCCCACGTCGGGGCGGTTCGGATGCCCGGCGGAGCCGCCCAGACGCGCCGGGAGCTGGACGGCTGGCAGGACTGGGCCAGGGCCCGCGGCGCGCGCGGCCTGGCCTACCTGCTCGTGCAGCCCGACGGCACGGTGAGCGGGCCGGTGGCCAAGAACCTCACCGAGGCCGAGCTGGCCGGCGTCGTGGCCGCCGTGCGGCCCGAGCCGGGCGACGCGGTGTTCGTCGCTGCCGGCGAGCCCGGTGCAGCCCGCACCCTGCTCGGCGCCGCGCGGCTGGAGATCGGCCGCCGGCTGCAGCTGGCCGACCCGCAGGCGTGGGCGTTCGTGTGGGTCGTGGACGCGCCGATGTTCGAGTGGGACACCGACGCCGGCCGGTGGAACGCGGTCCACCACCCGTTCACGGCGCCCCGACCCGAGTGGGCCGACCGGTTCGCCGAGCAGCCCGGGCAGGCCCTGGCGGCCGCCTACGACCTGGTGCTGAACGGCAACGAGCTCGGCGGCGGGTCGGTGCGGGTGCACCGCCGGGACATGCAGGAGCAGGTCTTCGCCATCCTGGGGATCGGCGAGGACGAGGCGCGGGAGAAGTTCGGCTTCCTGCTCGAGGCGTTGCGCTACGGCGCCCCGCCGCACGGCGGGATCGCGTTCGGCTGGGACCGGGTGTGCATGCTGCTGGCCGGCGCGGACTCGCTGCGCGACGTGATCGCCTTTCCCAAGACCGGCGGCGGGTACGACCCGTTGACCGGCGCACCGACACCGATCACGACCGCCCAGCGCGCCGAGGCCGGCGTGGACGTGGTGCCCGAGGACGCCGCGGCGGCGGTGCCGCAGAACGCCCCGCGGCACGGGGTCATCGACGACCAGCGGCGCAGCTAGCCGCCCTCGGAGAGTCCCACCCGGGCGTGCAGCCGGCGCAGCGGTCCCGGCGCCCACCAGTTCCACTCGCCCAGCAGGGTCATCGTGGCCGGGACGAGCAGGATGCGCACGAGCGTGGCGTCGATGAGCACGGCCACCGCGAGAGCCACCCCCGTCTGCTTGATCACCAGCAGGTCGCCGAGCACGAAGCCGGCGAACACGATGACGACGAGCAGCGCCGCTGACGTGATCACCCGTCCGGTGCGCTGCAGGCCGGCGCGCACCGAGGCGTCGTTGTCCAGACCGGCGTCGTGGAACTCCTTGATACGCGCGAGCAGGAACACCTCGTAGTCCATCGACAGCCCGAACGCGAACGCGAACACCAGGATGGGGATGATCGCCTCGATCCCCCCGGCGGAGGTGTAGCCGAGCAGCCCTTCGCCCCGGCCGTCCTGGAAGATCCACACCAGCGCCCCGAAGGTGGCCCCGAGCGACAGCACGATCATGACCAGCGCCTTGACCGGGATGAGCACCGACCCGGTGAGCAGGAACAGCAGCACGAAGGTCGCCAGCGCGAGCCAGGCGAGGGCCTGCGCGGCGTCGGCGCGGATGGTCGCGACGAAGTCGACCAGGGACGCGGCGCTGCCGGTCACGTAGGCCGTGAGCCCGGGTGGGACGGCGTCGCGCACCTGCGCGACCGCAGCCCGGGCGGGCGCGGCCTGCTCGGCGCCGGCGGTGAGGACGTCGAGCACGACCACCTCGCCCTGCTCGCGCGCCGGTGCCACCGCCTCGACGGCGGGCAGGGCGGCGACGCTGGTGCCCCAGTCGTCGACCTCGGCGAGGGTGGCGTCGGTGACCACGACCCGGACCTGCGGGGTCTGCGTGGCGGGGAAGTCGGCTGCGATGCGCTCCACCACCTGCCGCTGCGTGGAGCTCTCGGGCAGCAGCTCGATGCCGCTGCTCACCAGCACCAGCCGCAACGACGGGAGGGCCAGCAGCACCAGCACGCCGGTCACCACGCCTGCGACCAGCCACGGCCGGCGCTGCACCCGGTCGGCCAGCCGGCTGAAGAACCCGTCCTCGGGTGGGGCGTCCCCGAAGGTGTGCGCGATCCCGCCGACCACCGGGGTCCGGGCCAGCACCCCGCGTCGCGACACCCACCGAGTCATGAGCACCAGCAGGGCCGGCACCAGGGTGAGAGCCACCAGCAGGGCCACCAGCACGACGCTCAGCGCGGCGGCGCCGACCGAGCGGATCACATCGACGCCGATGAGCAGCAGCCCGGAGACGGCGATCGCCACCGTGAGCGCCGAGAACAGCACGGTACGTCCGGCGGTGGCCATCGTGGCGGCCATCGCCTCGGCGCGGGCGTCGCGGTCGGGGACGTCGTCGACGGCATGGTCGACGCCCACCTCCTCTCGGTACCGGCTCACGACGAGCAGCGAGTAGTCGATCGACAGGCCGAGCCCCAGCACGGTGACGACGTTGACGACCGAGGCGTCCAGGTCGAGCGCGTAGGAGAACAGCAGCAGGCTCGTCAGGCCCCCGGCGATGGCCGCGACCGCCCCAGCGATGGGGATGCCGGCGGCGGCGAAACCGCCGAAGATGACGACCATCACGAGCAGGCTCGCCGGCAGGGCGACCGCCTCGCCCACCTTGAGGTCGGTCTCCACCTGATCGGTGATCTCCTCGACCACCAGGGCGGAACCGGTCACCGTGCCCTCCGCCCCGGGCAGGTCCGCCGCGACCGCCTCCAGGCGGCCGACGACTGCCTCGCCCGCAGCGTCCTGCTGCTCGGCGTCGAGGTCCGGCTGCAGCGACACCGCCATCAGCACGGACCGCCCGTCCGTGCCGACGAACGCCGGGCCGGCCACCGACGGGTCCACCACCTCGGCCACGCCCGGCTCGGTGAGCAGGTCGGCGCGAGTGGCGGCGAGCACGTCGGCCAGCACGGCGGAGCCCGGATCGACCGCGTCGAGAACCAGCTGGTAGGTCGGCCCGCTGGTGACGTTGGCCGCCAGCAGGTCGAGGCCGGTGGTGGACTCGGCGGGGAAGCGCAGGTCGTTGGTGCCGACCCGGTCGAACAGCGACGACCCGAACACCCCGCCGACGGCGGCGAGGAACCCGACGACCACTGCCACGAGCCACAGCAGCCCCACCGCACCGGCGTGGCGGGCGACCCACCGACCCAGACCGGCCACGGCCGCCAGTGTGCTCCGGTGCCTCGCCCTACCCTCGACCGGGTGACCGAGACGCTGTTCGCGCCCGACGAGGAGCCGGCGCCGGGAGTGTCGGGGCGGCCAGTGCCGGCCCCGCTGGCCGCGCGACTGCGCCCCGCGGCCCTCGCCGACGTGGTGGGCCAGGCGCACCTGGTGGACCCCGACGGCCCCCTCGTGCGCCTGCTGTCGTCCGGATCCGGGTCGTCGGTGGTGCTGCACGGGCCGCCCGGGACAGGCAAGACCAGCCTGGCGCTGCTGCTCTCCCGCCAGGCGCACGCGCACTTCGTCGAGCTCTCGGCGGTGAACGCCGGGGTGGCCCAGGTGCGTTCCGCCGTCGCGGAGGCCCGTGAGCGGCTGCGCCGGCACGGGCAGCCGACCGTACTGTTCATCGACGAGGTGCACCGGTTCAGCCGCACGCAGCAGGACGCACTGCTGCCTGCGGTCGAGAACGGGTGGGTCACGCTGGTGGCCGCCACCACCGAGAACCCGTCCTACAGCCTGGTGACGCCGTTGCTGTCGCGGTCGCTGGTGCTCGAGCTGCACCCGCTGGACGCCCCTGCCCTGCGCGCCCTGCTCGACCGCGCGCTGGTGCACCCGGACGGCCTGGCCGGCGCCGTCGCGCTCGACCACGACGCGGCCGAGCACCTGATACGACTGGCCGCCGGCGACGGCCGGCGGCTGCTCACGCTGCTGGAGGCGGCGGCCGCCGGGCGGGCCAGCGTGGGCGTCGGCGAGGTCGAGCAGGTGGCCCAGCGGGTTGCCCTTCGCTACGACCGCGCCGGGGACCAGCACTACGACGTCGCCAGCGCCCTCATCAAGTCGATCCGTGGCAGCGACGTCGACGCGGCGCTGCACTACCTGGCGAGGATGGCCGAGGCGGGGGAGGACCCCCGCTTCCTGGCGCGCCGGCTGGTGATCCTGGCCAGCGAGGACGTGGGGATGGCCGACCCGGCCGCTCTGCCGCTGGCCGTCGCGGCCGCGCAGGCGGTGGCCCTGGTCGGCTGGCCGGAGGCGCGCATCGTGCTCGGGCACGCCGTCATCGCCCTGGCGCTGGCACCCAAGAGCAACGCTGTCGTGGTGGCCGTGGACGAGGCGCTGGCCGACGTGCGTCGGGACGGTGGAGGCCCGGTGCCCGACCATCTGCGCTCGGCCCACCCGCCCGGCTACGCCTACCCGCACGACGACCCGCGCGGGGTGCTGGCCCAGCAGTACGCTCCGGACGACCTGCTGGGCCGGTCCTACTACCGGCCGACGGGAAGGGGCGCGGAGGCGGCGGCGCGTGCCCGCTGGGACACTTTGCGTCCGATCATCCGTGGCACCGAACCGAGAGGCAGGTCGTAGGTGGACTCCGCCCAGATCAGGCAGCGCTTCCTGGACTTCTTCGCTGCTCGCGGGCACACGGTGGTGCCGTCCGCGTCGCTGATCCTCGACGACCCCACCCTGCTGTTCGTCAACGCCGGCATGGTGCCGTTCAAGCCCTACTTCCTCGGCCAGGAGACCCCGCCCTTCCCGCGGGCCACGAGCGTGCAGAAGGTCGTGCGCACGACCGACATCGAGGAGGTCGGCAAGACCACCCGGCACGCCTCCTTCTTCCAGATGGCCGGCAACTTCTCCTTCGCCGACTACTTCAAGGAGACCGCGATCCCGCTGGCGTGGGAGCTGCTCACCACGCCGGTGCAGGGCGGCGGGTACGGCTTCGACGGCGACCGGCTGTGGGCCACGGTGTACCACGACGACGACGAGGGCGAGCAGATCTGGCGGGACGTGGTCGGCCTGCCGCCCGAGCGCATCCAGCGGCGGGGCATGGCCGACAACTTCTGGTCCATGGGCGTGCCCGGGCCGTGCGGGCCGTGCTCGGAGATCTACTACGACCGCGGGCCCGAGCACGGGCGTGAGGGCGGCCCGGTGGCCGACGAGGACCGCTACCTGGAGGTGTGGAACCTCGTCTTCATGCAGTTCGAGCGGGGTGCCGGCGCGGCGAAGGAGGGCTACCCGATCATCGGAGACCTGCCTGCCCGCAACATCGACACCGGCATGGGCCTGGAGCGGATGGCCGCGCTGCTGCAGGGCGTGGACAACATCTACGAGATCGACACGAGCCGGCGGGTGGTGGACGAGGCCGGCCGACTGGCCGGGCAGGCCTACGGTCGGGACCACCGCCACGACGTGCTGCTACGGGTCGTGGCCGACCACACCCGCACCGCGGTGATGCTCATCGGCGACGGGGTGCTGCCCGGCAACGAGGGGCGCGGCTACGTGCTGCGCCGGATGATGCGCCGGGTGGTGCGCTCGATGCGCCTGCTCGGCGCCGACGCCCCCACGCTGCAGACGCTGGCGGAGGCGACCATCGCGGCGATGTCCCCGCAGTACCCGGAGCTGGTGACCGAGCGGGCGCGCATCCTCGCTGTCACCGGCGACGAGGAGGGCGCGTTCGCGGGGACGCTGCGGGCCGGCACGCAGATCTTCGATGCGGCCGCCGCCCGGGCGCGCGAGCAGGGCCGCAGCGTGCTGCCCGGGGACACCGCCTTCCGGCTGCACGACACCTTCGGCTTCCCCATCGACCTCACCCTGGAGATGGCCGCCGAGACCGGGCTGACGGTGGACCAGGACGAGTTCACCCGGCTGATGGACGAGCAGCGACGGCGGGCCAAGGCCGACGCGCGGGCGAAGAAGCAGGGGCACGCCGACACCAGCGTCTACCGGGGCGTGGCCGACGGGGTCGGGCACGCGGTGGAGTTCACCGGCTACACCGAGGCAACCAGCGAGGCCCGGGTACGCGGCCTGGTGGCCGCCGGTGAGGCCGTCCCGGCGGCTCGCGCCGGCGACGAGGTGGAGGTCGTGCTCGACCGCACCCCGTTCTACGCCGAGGCCGGAGGCCAGCTGGCAGACCGGGGGCGGATCGAGCTGGAGAACGGGGCCCTCGTCGAGGTGCTCGACGTGCAGACGCCCATCACCGGCCTGGTGGTGCACCGCGCCCGGGTGCTCGACGGCGAGGTCGAGGTGGGCGCCGCGGCGCGGGCGCTGGTGGACGTGGAGCGGCGCAAGGCCATCTCACGGGCGCACACGGCCACACACATGCTGCACAAGGCGTTCCGGGAGACGCTGGGGGACACTGCGGCGCAGGCCGGTTCGGAGAACGCGCCGGGCCGGCTGCGGTTCGACTTCGGCGCCAGCGGCCCGGTGCCGGCATCAGTGCTCGCCGACGTGCAGGACCGGGTGAACGCTCTCGTGCAGGCCGACCTCGGGGTGCACGCCGAGTCGATGTCGCTGGACGCGGCCCGTGCCGGCGGAGCGATGGCGCTGTTCGGCGAGAAGTACGGGCAGACGGTGCGGGTCGTGTCGGTGGGCGACTGGGCCCGGGAGCTCTGCGGCGGCACGCACGCGCAGCGGTCGGGGCAGCTGGGCCTGGTCACCGTCCTGGGCGAGGCCTCCGTCGGCCAGGGGGTGCGCCGGGTCGAGGCGCTGGTCGGCCTGGACGCCTTCCGGCACCTGGCCCGCGAGCACGCCCTGGTGTCCCAGCTCACCGAGGCGCTCAAGGTGCGCCCCGAGGAGCTGCCCGAACGCGTGGTCTCCATCGTCGAGCGGCTGCGTGGCGCCGAGCGCGAGCTCGAACGGCTGCGCGCGGGCCAGGTGCTGCAGGCCGCTGCGGCGGTTGCGGCTGCGGCGGTCACGGTGCGCGAGGTCGCGGTGGCAACCCACCGGGCCCCCGACGGGACCAGTGGGGACGAGCTGCGCACGCTGGCGCTCGACGTGCGCGCGCGGCTGCCGGGGGAGCGCCCCGGGGTGGTCGCCGTGGCGGCCGTGGCCGCGGACCGCCCCACCGCCGTCGTCGCCGTGAACGACCGGGCCCGCGACGTCGGCCTGTCGGCCCGCGACCTGGTACGAGCCCTGGCGGGGGCGCTCGGCGGGGGCGGCGGCGGCAAGGACGACATCGCCCAGGGTGGGGGCACGGACCCGGCGGCGCTCGACGCCGCCCTGGCGGGGCTGCCGCCGGTGGTGGCGGCGGCGCTCGAGCGGGGCTGAGGGTGACCGGCCCGGGAGTGCGCCTCGGGGTCGACGTGGGCACGGTGCGCATCGGCGTGGCCGTCAGCGACCCCGACGGGCTGCTGGCGGTGCCGCTGGAGACGGTGCCCCGCGGGTCCGGGGACCTCGACCGGCTTGCTGTGCTGGCCGGCGAGCGGGACGCGGTTGGCTTTGTGGTCGGGCTGCCCCGTACCCTGTCCGGCGCGGAGGGACCCGCCGCCCAGGAGAGCCGTCGGTTCGCGCTCGCCCTGGCCCGACGAGTCGCTCCGACACCGGTCACGTTGCTGGACGAGAGGCTCACGACGGCGGCCGCGGCGCAGGCACTGCGCGGTGCAGGACTCAGCACCCGCCGGAGCAGGCCCGTGGTGGACCAGGTCGCGGCGGCGGCTCTGCTCCAGGGGGCGCTGGACACCCTTCGCGCCAGCGGGGGGCTGCCCGGTGAGCAGGTGACCCTGACCGAGCCGACGCAGCGAGCGGCCGACGAGACGAGAGGCTCATGAGCCAGTTCGGGTTGATCCCCGGGGTGGACGAGGACGAGGCCCACCACTCGGGCCGGCACCATCGGCGTCGTCGGCGCCGGGAGAAGGGCCGGCACGCGGGCCGATTCGCGGTGGTGCTGTCCCTGCTCGTGCTCGCCGGCATCGTCGTCGGCGGGGTCTGGGTGGCGCAGAACGCGCTGTCGCAGGTGGGCGGCTTGCTGGGCCGGGCGCCGGAGGACTACCCCGGCCCGGGTACCGGGTCGACGACGGTCGTCATCACCGAGGGCGAGACGCTCACACAGGTGGGAGCGACGCTGGAGGCTGCCGGCGTCGTCGCCAGCGCCGAGGCGTTCAGCCAGCAGGCCAGCCTCGACGACGCGGCCACCTCGATACAGCCGGGGACCTACCAGATGCCGCTGCGCGTCCCTGCAGCCGAGGCGCTGGAGGTCCTGCTCAACCCGGCGAACCGGGTGACCGACGGGGTCGTGGTGCGTGAGGGGCTGAGGGTGCCGCAGACCGTGGACGCCTACGTCACCCAGGCAGGCATGGACCAGGCGGCACTGGAGGCGGCGCTCGCCGACACCGCCGCCCTGGGTTTGCCGGCCTACGCGCAGGGCCAGCCCGAGGGCTTCCTCTTCCCGGCCACCTACGAGGTGCAGCCCTCCACCACCGAGGCCCAGGCGATGGCGGCGATGACGGCGAAGTTCAGCGAGGTCGCCGCGGCGCTGCAGCTGGAGCAGCGCGCCGCCGCGCTCGGCTACACCCCTCGGGAGATCGTGACCATCGCCAGCATCGTGCAGGCCGAGGCCCGGCTGCCGGAGGACTTCGGCAAGATCGCCCGGGTCGTGTACAACCGACTCGAGGCGGGCATGCCGCTGCAGATGGACTCGACCGTTGCCTACGCCAACGACGTGTTCACCGTGTTCACCACCGACGAGCAGCGCGCGGTGGACTCGCCCTACAACACCTACCTGGTGACCGGCCTGCCTCCCGGACCGATCAACTCCCCGGGCGAGGACGCGCTGGAGGCCGCCCTGAGCCCGACGGAGGGTCCCTGGACCTACTTCTCCACCGTCAACCTCGACACCGGCGAGACCAAGTACGCCACCACCTTCGAGGAGCACCAGGCCAACGTCGCCGAGCTGCAGCGGTGGATCGCGGACAACCCGGGCTGACCGGGCGGTGCTGCGCCGTCCTCGGCTCACCCGTCGCACACTCCCTCAGCCCTGCGCTGCACCGGGCCGCCTACCGGCACCTCGGGCTCGACTGGCACTACGAGGCGATCCGGGTCGAGGAGACCGAGCTCGCCGGGTTCCTCGCCGGGCTGGGCCCGCAGTGGCGGGGGCTGTCGGTGACGATGCCGCTCAAGGCTCGGGCGGCCCGGCTGGCCGACCGGGCCGAGCCGTTGGTGCGTGCTGTGGGTGCGGCCAACACGCTGGTGCGCGGCGACGACGGGGCGTGGGAGGCGTCGAACACGGACGTCCCGGGGGTGGTGGCAGCCCTGAGCGAGGCAGGGGTCGACCGGGCCGAGGCCGCGACGGTGCTCGGCGCCGGCGCGACTGCTGCCTCCGCGGTGGCCGCGCTCGTCGGGGTCGTCGACGAGCTCACCGTCTGCGCTCGAACCCCCGCCCGGGCGGCGCCGCTGGCCGCGCTCGCCTCGGGCCTCGGGATGCCGCTGCGAGTCGTCGGCTGGGACCAGGTGCCCGAGTGGCTCGGTGCGCCCGTCGTGGTGTCGACCGCACCTGCGGGTGCCGCGGACCCGTGGGTCGGCGCGGTGCCGCCGCGTCCCGGCACGCTGCTGGACGTGGTGTACGTCCCGTGGCCGACTCCGCTGGCCGCGGCCTGGGCGGCCGGCGGCGGGCGGGTGGTCGGCGGGCTGGACCTGCTCGTGCACCAGGCTGCGCTGCAGGTACGGCTGATGACCGGGTCGGACGTGCCGGTGGCGGTGCTGCGGGATGCCGGTGAGCAGGCGAGGGCCGGCACGTGAACGAGGTGGTGTGGGGGGCGGCAGCGGCGCTGGTCGGCGGCCTGGCCGGGACGGCCCTGCCGCGCGTCGTCGCGGCCCTGCCCGAGCGCAACCCGGACAGCCTGCCGAGCTACGCCCAGGTGGCGGCCCGGCCGGGTCTGGCCTGGCGCCTGGGTCTGCTGGCCGCCCTCGGCTGCGGCCTGCTCGGCTGGGCCCGCGCCGGCCAGCCGGACCTGCCTGCGTTCGTGGTGCTGGGCGTGCTGGGCACCGCGATGGGGTACGTCGACCTGCGCCGGCACCTGCTGCCCGACCGGCTGACCGTGCCGGCGCTGGCGGCCGGGGCGGTGCTGCTCGGGCTGGCCGCCCTCGTGCCCGGCGGGGACCCGGCGACCTCCTACCCGCGGGCGTGGGCCTGCGCGGGCGGGATGCTGCTGCTGTACCTGCTGCTCGCCCTGGTCTACCCCGCCGGGCTGGGGCTCGGCGACGTCAAGCTGGCCGGCTCGCTCGGCCTCTACCTGGGCTGGCTGGGCTGGTCGTCCGCGCTCGTCGGCCTGTTCGCCGCCTTCCTCGTCGGCGGCCTGGTCGGGGTGGTGCTGCTCGCGCTGCGGCGCGCCACCCGCCGCTCGGCCGTCCCCTTCGGACCGTCGATGCTCCTCGGGGCGTTGCTGGCGGTGCTGTGGGCCGAGCCAGTGGCTGCCTGGTACCTGGGCTGACCGCCTGGTCGCCCGCCGTGCTCGTGAGAGGATGCGGCGTGCTGCGCTGGCTGACCGCGGGGGAGTCGCACGGTCGGGCGCTGGTGGCCATCCTCGAGGGTCTGCCCGCCGGCGTCGCAGTCAGCACGGCCGACCTGGCTGCGGCGCTGGCCCGCCGCCGGCTGGGCTACGGCCGCGGCGCGCGGATGGCGTTCGAGCAGGACGACGTCGCCTTCCTCGGCGGGGTGCGGCACGGCCTCACCCTGGGCAGCCCGGTCGCCGTGCAGGTGGCCAACACCGAGTGGCCGAAGTGGCAGCAGGTGATGGCCCCCGACCCGGTGGACGCCGACCTGCTGGCAGGGCTCGCCCGCAACGCTCCGCTCACCCGGCCACGGCCCGGGCACGCCGACCTCGCGGGGATGCAGAAGTACGGCTTCGACGACGCGCGCCCGGTGCTCGAGCGGGCGAGCGCCCGGGAGACGGCCGCCCGGGTGGCGCTCGGCCGGGTGGCTGCGGCATTCCTCGAGCAGGCTGCCGGGGTGCGACTGGTCGCCCATACCGTCGAGATCGGCGGTGAGGCGAGCGCCGGGAACCCGGCGCTGCCCGGCCCCGACGACGTCGCGGCGCTGGACGCCGACCCGGTGCGCTGCTTCGACCCCGAGACGTCAGGCCGGATGGTCGCCGCCGTCGACGCGTGCCGCAAGGCGGGGGACACCCTGGGCGGGGTGGTCGAGGTGCTCGCCTACGGGCTGCCGCCGGGGCTGGGCAGCCACGTGCACTGGGACCGCCGCCTCGACGCGCGGCTGGCCGGTGCGCTGATGGGGGTGCAGGCGATCAAGGGTGTCGAGGTCGGTGACGGGTTCGAGCTGGCCCGGGTGCGCGGGTCGCAGGCCCACGACGAGATGGAACCGACCGCGGACGGCATGGTGCGGCGGCGGACGGCCCGGTCGGGTGGCACCGAGGGCGGCATGTCGACCGGCGGGGTGCTGCGGGTCCGGGCGGCGATGAAGCCGATCAGCACCGTTCCGCGGGCGCTGGCCACCGTCGACGTCGCCACCGGTGAGCCCGCGGTGGCCATCAACCAGCGTTCGGACGTGTGTGCCGTGCCCGCGGCGGGGGTGGTGGCCGAGGCGATGGTGGCTCTCGTGCTCGCCGACGCCGTGGTCGAGAAGTTCGGCGGGGACTCGGTGGCCGAGACCGCCCGCAACCACCGGGCCTACCTGGACGGCCTCACGGTCCGGACCCGATGAGTGGCCGTCGTGGTGGGCCCGGTCCTCGCGCCGTGCTCGTCGGGCCTCCGGGTGCCGGGAAGACCACCGTCGGGCGGGCCCTGGCCGACCGCTGGGGGGTCGGCTTCCGCGACACCGACGACGACGTCGCCGCCACCCTGGGGGCCACGGTCGCGGAGATCTTCGTCGACCGGGGGGAGCCGGTCTTCCGCGCCGCCGAGGCACGAGCGGTGCGGGCCGCGCTGGACGAGCACGACGGGGTGCTCTCGCTCGGCGGGGGAGCGGTGCTGGACGCCGGGACCCGTGCGGCGCTGGCCGGGCACCCGGTGGTCTTCCTCGACGTGTCCCTGGCGGCGGCGGTCCCGCGGGTGGGGCTCAACCGCGACCGCCCGCTGCTGCTGGAGAGCCCGCGGTCCCAGCTCAAGGCGCTCATGGACGCTCGCCGTCCGCTCTACCTCCAGGTGGCGACGCTCACCGTGGACACCAGCGAGACGGCAGCACCGGCCGTGGTGGACCTGATCGCACGCGGGCTCGACGACGCTGTCCCGGCAGGTGAGCGGCCGTGACCGTGCGCACGATCACCGTGGGCGGCGCCGTCCCCTACGACGTGCTCGTCGGCCGCGGGCTCGGGGGGCACCTGCCCGAGCTGGTCGGGCCGCCGCCGCGGCAGGTCGCGGTGGTGCACCCGCGGGCGCTGCGGGCCACCGGCGAGCAGGTGCGCGACGACCTGGCCGCGGCGGGCTTCGAGGCGCACGCGATCGAGGTGCCCGACGCCGAGGAGGCGAAGAAGGTCGCCGTCGCCGAGTTCGTCTGGTCGGTCCTCGGCCGCTGCCGCTTCACCCGCAGCGATGTGGTCGTGGCCGTCGGCGGCGGTGCGGTCACCGACCTCGCCGGGTTCGTGGCCGCCTGCTGGCTACGCGGCGTGCGGCTGGTGCTCGTGCCGACCACGCTGCTGGGCATGGTGGACGCCGCCGTCGGGGGCAAGACGGCGGTGAACATCCCGGAGGGCAAGAACCTCGTCGGTGCGTTCCACCCGCCGGCCGGGGTGCTGTGCGACCTGGACACGCTGGACACCCTCCCGGCCGCGGAGTTCGTCACCGGCCTGGCCGAGGTGGTCAAGGCGGGCTTCATCGCCGACCCGACGATCCTCGAGCTGATCGAGTCCGACCCGGCGAGCGCGGCCCGTCCCGACCCCGTCCTCACCCCCCAGCTGGTGGAGCGGGCCATCAGGGTCAAGGCACGGGTGGTGGCAGCCGACCTCACCGAGACGGCCACGGCGGGGGTGAGCCGGGAGGTGCTCAACTACGGCCACACCCTCGGCCACGCGATCGAGCGGGTGGAGCGGTACCGCTGGCGTCACGGCGCGGCGGTGGCGGTGGGGATGGTGTTCGTGGCTGAGCTCGCGCGGCTGGCCGGCCGGCTGGACGAGGCGACCGCCGACCGCCACCGGGCCGTGCTGGAGTCGCTCGGGCTGCCCACGCGCTACCGCGCCGAGGCGTGGCCGCAGCTGCTCGAGGCGATGCGGGTGGACAAGAAGGCCCGAGGCGACCGGCTGCGCTTCGTCGTGCTGGACGGCCTGGCCCGCCCGTCCGTGCTCGAGGCACCGGACCCGCAGCTGCTGGCCGCGGCGTTCGCTGAGGTCGCCCGCACCGAGGAGGAGACGTGAGCAGGCAGGTGCTGGTGCTGAACGGGCCGAACCTGTCCCGGTTGGGCAGCCGCGAGCCCGACGTCTACGGGACAGCCCGGTGGGAGGACCTGGTGGCTGCCTGCCGGAGCGCCGGAGCCGAGCTGGGACTGGACGTCGAGGTGCGCCAGACCGACGACGAGACCGAGCTCGTGCGCTGGCTGCACGAGGCCGCGGACGGGCAGCTGCCGGTGGTGCTCAACCCGGCCGCGTTCACGCACTACTCCTACGCGCTGCGCGACGCCTGCGCCCAGCGCACCGCGCCGCTGGTCGAGGTGCACCTCACCAACCCGGCGACCCGCGAGCAGTTCCGCCACACCAGCGTTGTGGCGGGGGTCGCCAGCGGCACCGTGGCGGGCTTCGGCCTGGACTCCTACCGGCTGGCGCTCGCGGCGCTCGTCCGCCTGCTCTCCGCCGATGAGGGCCGGCCGACGTGAGCGCCGCCGTCGACCACGCGGCCCGCCGGGCGCGGCTGTCGGCCGTGCTGGCCGAGCGCAACCTCGACGCGGCCCTGGTCTGCGGGCTGCGCAACGTGCGCTACCTCACCGGGTTGGACAGCAGCAACGCCGCGCTGCTGGTCACGGCGGTCGGGGAGGCCGTCCTCGCGACCGACAGCCGGTACGCCGAGGCGGTGGCCGAGGTCTGTCCGGACGTGTCGGTGCGAGTGGACCGGCAGGTGGCCGCCGTGCTGGTGGCCGAGGCCGCCGACCGGGTGGACGGCCGGGCCCGGCTGGGAGTGGAGCGGCACGTGGTGACGGCCCGAGACGCCGACCGGCTGGCGGACGCGGCCGGGCCGAGGGTCGAGCTGCTGGACCTCGACGAGGCGGTCGAGGCGCTGCGCAGCGAGAAGGAGCCGGCGGAGGTGGCGCTGGTCGCGCAGGCATGTGCGGTGGCGGACCAGGCCCTGCTGGCGGTGCTGGATCGCGGTCTGGCCGGACGCAGCGAGGTGTCGATCGCGCGCGACCTGGAGGCGCGGATGCTGCTGCTCGGGGCCGAGGCGGTGGGCTTCGAGTCGATCGTGGCGTCAGGCCCGAACGGCGCGGTGCCGCACCACCACCCGGGGGAGCGGGTCGTGCGGCCTGGCGACCTGGTCACCATCGACTTCGGGGCGCGGGTGCAGGGCTACCACTCCGACTGCACCCGCACGGTCGCCGTCGGCGAACCCGCCGGGTGGCAGCGCGAGGTCTACGACCTGGTGGCGGCCGCACAGCAGGCGGGCCTGGACGCGCTGCGCGCCGGGGCCCTCGTGGCCGAGGTGGATGCGGCCGCCCGCTCGGTCATCGCTGCCGCCGGGCACGGCGAGAACTTCACCCACGGCCTCGGGCACGGTGTGGGTCTGGACATCCACGAGCCGCCGTGGCTGACCGGCGGGGACGGCCAGACGGCTAGACTCGGCTCTCGCAGCACCGTCACGGTCGAACCGGGGATCTACCTCCCGGGCCGTGGCGGGGTCCGGATCGAGGACACCGTCGACGTCGCAGGCCCCGAGGGCGACGTGCTGGTGCTGACCACGACGACCAAGGCACTGCTGACGGTGGGCTGAGAATGGCGACGACGAACGACCTGAAGAACGGCCTCGTGCTCAACATCGACGGCCAGCTGTGGACCGTGGTGGAGTTCCAGCACGTCAAACCCGGCAAGGGTGGCGCCTTCGTGCGCACGAAGCTGAAGAACGTGCTGTCGGGCAAGGTGGTCGACCGGACCTTCAACGCGGGGGTGAAGGTCGAGACGGCCACCGTCGACAAGCGCGCGATGCAGTACCTGTACCGCGACGCCGACGACTTCGTGTTCATGGACCTGCAGTCCTACGACCAGATCCACGTGCCCGCGGCCACCGTCGGCGATGCGTCCCATTTCATGCTGGAGAACCAGGAGGCGGTCGTCGGCCTGCACGAGGGGGCACCGCTGTTCGTCGAGCTGCCGGCCTCGGTGGTACTGACCATCGAGTACACCGAGCCGGGGCTTCAGGGTGACCGCTCGACCGGGGGGACCAAGCCGGCCCGGCTCGAGACCGGCTACGAGGTGCAGGTGCCGCTGTTCATCACCACCGGCGAGACGGTCAAGGTCGACACTCGCGACGGCTCCTACCTCGGTCGCGCCTGATCCCCCGGTGAGCGCCCGCGGCAAGGCTCGCAAGCGCGCCCTCGACATGCTCTTCGAGTGCGACGCGCGGAGCCTTCCGCTGGACGCCACCCTGGCCGAGCGGACCCGGGAGGGCGACCCCAACCCCTACACGGTGAGGCTGGTCGAGGGAGTCGCCGCCCACCACGGCCGGGTCGACGAGGTGATCTCCACCTACGCGCACGGCTGGGACATCGACCGCATGCCGGCCGTCGACCGCGCCGTGCTCCGCATCGGCGTCTACGAGCTGCTCTGGGTCGACGACGTCCCCGCCCCGGTCGCCGTCTCCGAGGCCGTCCGGCTGGCCACCGAGCTGTCCACCGACGAGTCACCCGCCTTCGTCAACGGCGTGCTGTCCACGGTGGCCGAGCACCGCGTCGAGCTGGCCCAGCAGGGCAGCGGCTCGGCGTAGGGGGTCAGGGCCGGGGTCTCGGTCGGAGGGGGTCCGTGGGGAGGGTCGGCCCGGTCGAGGGTCGACGGTCGCGGCCGAGCCGCTCGATCGTTGGAAGCCTGCCGTCGCGGCGAGTGATCGTTGGAGGCCTGCCGTTGCCCGGTGTGGTCGTCGGAGCCTCTCCGCGCGCCGAGGCCGTCGTTGGCGGACTGGCGAGGTGGTTTCGCGCGTCGTCGGAAGGTTGCCGCTGCCATAGCCGCCACAACCTTCCAGCGACGGATCGCATCGGTGGCATCCGCGGTCGTGAGCCGTGGTGGGGGTGGCTCAGCGGGGGGCGGCGGGGGCGGCGAGGTGCCGGGGGTCGGCGACGTGCAGGGCGGCCAGCAGCCCGCGCAGGAACAGCGACCGCAGCGGCGCCACCAGACCTTCGGCCCGCTCCGGTGGCAGCGACTCGATCACCTGCAGCACCCTCGCCACTGCGTGCGGCCCGGCCCCGTCGAGCGTGTCGACGAGCAGGTCGCCGAGCTTGCCGCGCTCGACGGCCATCGCCACCACCCGGTCGAAGGTGGTCGCAGGGGTGAACACCCGGCTCTGCCGGGGCACCATCGAGTGTGCCCCGAACCGGCAGACCTCGTCGCAGACGCCACAGCCCAGGCACGCGTCGGGGTCGACGACGGCCCAGTACTTGCGCAGCCCCTGGCCGTGGTTGTCGACCATGGTCACCGCCTGCGCCGGGCAGGCGCGGGCGCACTTCTTGCAGCCGCGGCACATGGTGTGGTCGACGTGGGCGACCCAGTTCGACGACACGATCGACCCGGTGATGCCGAAGCGCCTGATCGACTGCATCATCCCGCAGCAGCACCCGCAGCAGTTGCACATGTACGTGACGCCGCGCTGCACGTTGTCAGCGGTCTGGGCCAACCCGGCGGCCTTCGCCTCGGCCAGGATCTCCAGCCCTTCTGCCGGGGTGATCGGCTCGGCGATGCCCGCCCGCACGAGAGCGTCCGCGCCGGACCCGAACGACAGGCAGGTCCGCGTCGGTGCCCCGCACCCGTGCCCCATCAGCTCCGCGTGCTGCCGGCACGGGCACGTCCCGACGGCGATGCTGGTGGCCGCACCGACGATGTGGGTGGCCCGCTCCCAGTCGAGCACCTGGACGCTCGACTCGGCCGGGTCGGGCAGCGCCTCCTCGCGGACCAGCGAGCGCCCGATCTGGGTGCTGCCCCGGAACACGGCATGCGCCAGCGCCCCGTCGGTGAACAGGTACTCGTCGAAGAGCCCGGCGAGCTCCTCCACGGGTGCGTCCTCGCGCACCCGCATGAAGGTGAACTCGAAGAAGCCGATCACCACCGGCGCCAGGGAGACCCAGCGCTCACCGCGGTGCTCGAGGTCGAACACCAGCCCCTTGCGCGCCATCTCGTCCACCATCGGGACGAGCGTGTCCACCGGGCGTCCCGTGCGCCGAACCAGCGTTGCCATCGAGCACATCGTCGGCATCGAGGCGGCGAGCTCGGCCTCGTCGGGGGTGAACAGCAGCCGCAGGATGCGCTGGAACGCCGGGGAGTCCGGAGCCCCGGTGGGCATCCGGTCCAGCCGCTGCTGCAGGCTGCGGTAGGCGGCGTCGGGATCGGCGGTGAGCAGGTGCCCCATGGTGACCACCTCGTCGTCCCCGAGCCCACCTGCCGGCGAACGACCCCACCAGGGCCGATCGACCTGGCAGGATCGCGCGTCGTGCAGCGCCTCACGCGGGGACAGCGGGTCGGCTACGCGGTGGGCTCGTTCGGCACCGGCGGTTTCGGCACCGTCCCCGGCCTGCTGCTGCTGTTCTACCTGACCGACGTGCTCGGGGTGGCGGCCGCGCTCGCCGGTGTGCTGGTCTTCCTGCCCAAGCTCTGGGACGTGGTCGTCGACCCGTTGCTCGGCTCGTCCTCCGACCGCACCATGCTGCGCCGGGGCTCACGCCGGCCGTGGCTGCTGGTCGGGGGCCTCGCGCTGCCGGTGGCCTTCGTACTCACCTTCGCTGCGCCGAGCGGGCTCGAGGGCCCGGCCGCCGGCGTCTGGGTCGGGGTCTTCTTCATCGCCTCGGTCACCGCGTTCTCGGTGTTCCAGGTCTCCTACCTCGCCATGCCCGCCGAGATCACCGACGACTACCGCGAGCGCATCGACCTGATGGCCTGGCGGATCGTCTTCCTCACCCTGGCCATCCTGTCCTTCGGCGTGCTCGCCCCGCTGCTGGTGGATGCCGGCGGCGGCGGCCGGGCGGGCTACCTCGAGATGGCCGTCGTGGTGGGCGCACTGCTGGGGCTGTCGTTGCTCGGAGCCTGGTTCGGCACTCGGACGACCCGGGCCTACTGGGTGCCCCAGCAGGAGGCAACCCTGCGCGAGCAGGTGCACGCGCTGCGCGAGAACCGCTGGTTCGCGCTGCTGCTCGGCGCGTTCATGCTCCAGGCCCTGGCCACCGGCACGATGCTGGCCGGCGCCGTCTACGTCGCCACCTACGTTCTCGGCGACGGCGGGCTCACCAGCGTGCTCTTCGCCTGCCTGGTCGGCCCCGCCGTGCTGGTGATGCCGGTCTGGCGGCGGATCGGGCTGCGCGCGGGCAAGCAGCGGGCGTTCCTCGTCGCCACCCTGCTGTTCGTCGCCGCGACGCTGGCGCTGCTGGCGCTGCGCTGGCTGCCGCCGGTGGGGGTGTACGCCGTGGTCGGGGTGGTCGGGGTGGCCTACGCGGGGATGCAGATGTTCCCGCTGTCGATGCTCCCCGACACCCTGGCCGCCGACGCGGCCACGCACGGCCGGCAACGCGCCGGGCTGTTCACCGGGCTATGGACCGCCGGTGAGACGACCGGCTTCGCCCTCGGCCCGGCGATCGTCGCCGGGGTGCTGGCGGTGACCGGCTTCGTCTCCAGCACGGCCGAGCAGACGGTGAGCCAACCCGACTCCGCCCTGACCGGCATCGTGCTCGCGTTCTCGCTGCTGCCTGCCCTGCTGGCGGTCCTGAGCCTGCCGATGGTGGCGCGCTACGACCTGTCCGCCGACCGCCTTCAGGCGCTGCTGCGCACCGCAGAGGAGCCCGTATGAGTCCTGCCCTCCCCGAGCACGGCCGCACCGTCGAGGACGTGCTCGCCGACCTGCGCGAGCGTCGCGCCGGCGACCTGCCGGTCGACCGGGCCACCTCGTACCACTTCGAGTCCGGTCGGCCCGAGATCCACGACCTTGCCGCAGCTGCCGGCGTGGCGATGCTGGGCACCAACGGCCTGGACCCCACCGCCTTCCCGAGCATCCCATCGATCGAGAACGAGCTGGTGCAGGCCACCGCTCTCGTCCACGGCGGCGACGCGTCCACGGTCGGGACGGTGACCAGCGGCGGCACCGAGTCGTGCCTGCTCGCGGTGCTCGCCGCGCGGGAGGAGTACCGGTCCCGTCGCGGCGACCAGCGGGCCCGACCCACCGCGCTGGTGCCCACCACCGCCCACCCTGCCTTCCGCAAGGGCGGGCACCTTTTCGACGTCGACGTGGTGGACATCCCGGTCGACCCGGCCACGTTCGAGCTCGACCCCGCTGCGGTCGAACGCGCGCTGGACGACCGCACCGCCCTGGTGGTCGTCTCGGCCCCGGAGTACGCCCACGGCACCCTCGACCCGGTGGCCGCGGTCGCAGCCGTGGCCGCCGAGGCCGGGGTTCCCTGCCACCTCGACGCATGCATCGGGGGCTGGGTGCTGCCGTTCGTCACCGAGGCCGAGGGCCTGCCTCCGGTCGACCTGTCCCTGCCCGGCGTGACCACCATGTCGGTGGACCTGCACAAGTACGGCTACGCCCCCAAGGGCGTGTCCGTGCTGCTGCACGCCGACCCGGCCCGACGTCGCCACGCCTGGTTCGCCGACGCCGGCTGGCCCGGCTACCCGCTGGTGAACACCACCCTGCTCTCGAGCCGGTCGCTCGCTCCGGCTGCAGCGGGCTGGGCCGTGCTGCAGCACCTGGGCCGCGACGGCATGCGCGAGCTGGCGCTGGCCGCGCGCGCCGCCACGCTGCGCCTGGCCGCCGCGGTCGACGCCATCGAGGGGCTGCGCGTGGTCGCCCCACCAGCCACCTCGCTGCTGGCGGTGACCGACTCCGGCGACCCCGACGGGCCGGACGTGCGGGTCGTCGTCGACGAGATGTCCGCCCGTGGCTGGCCGCTGCAGGCACAGCCGGCGCGGCTGGGCGGTCCGGCGACCTTCCACGTCACGATGACCGCCGGTGTCGCGGCCCGCCTCGACGACCTCGTGGCCGCCCTGGGCGCGTCGGTCGAGGCGGCCCGTGGCCACGGCCGGGTCGACCCCGACCGGCAGCTGGTGGCGCTGGCTGCCACCCTCGACCCGGCCGGGCTCGACGACGCCGCCGTCGATGGGCTGCTTGCGCTCGCCGGGCTCGGCGGGGACGGCACCGCCGGCCTGCTGCCGGCGCGGATGGCCCCTGTGCACGCCCTGCTCGAGGCCGTGCCACCGGCGCTGGTGGAGCGCCTGCTCATCGGGGTGATGAACCGGGTGTACGGCGGCTGAACCGGCGCTGCTAGCGTTCGCAGCGGTCCTTTAAGCCCGTCCCGTGAGGCGGGGAAGGGGGTTGCGTGTCGCACGCGCCACAGGCCGACGAGGCCATGCACGTCCTGCTCTCGGCCGCTGACATCGCGCGGGCCCTCACCCGCATCGGCCACGAGATCCTCGAGCGCAACAAGGGTTGCGACGACGTCGTGCTGCTGGGCATCCCGCGCGGTGGGGTGCCCCTGGCTCACCGGCTGGCCGAGCGCATGGCCGCCGTCGAGCCTCCGGGGGTGCCGGTGGGCTCCCTCGACGTCACCATGTACCGGGACGACCTGCGCCTGCGCCCCGCCCGGGCGCTCGAGCGCACCGACATCCCCAGCGCCGGCATCGACGACCGAGTCGTGGTGCTCGTCGACGACGTGCTCTTCTCCGGACGAACGGTGCGGGCGGCGCTCACCGCGCTGGACGACGTCGGCCGTCCCCGGGCCGTCCAGCTCGCCGTCCTCGTCGACCGCGGTCATCGCGAGCTGCCGATCCGCCCCGACTACGTGGGCAAGAACGTCCCGACCTCGCGAGCGGAGTCCGTCCGCGTGCACCTGGTCGAGTCCGACGGGGTGGACCAGGTCGTGCTGCTTCGGGAGGGGACGTGATGCAGCACCTGCTCTCTGCTGCCGACCTCGACCGCGAGGCTGCCGTCCGCATCCTCGACACGGCGCAGGAGATGTCCCGGCTCACCGACCGCGCCATCAAGAAGCTGCCCACCCTGCGCGGACGCACGGTGGTGAACCTGTTCTTCGAGGACTCCACCCGAACCCGCACCTCGTTCGAGCTGGCGGCCAAGCGGCTGTCCGCCGACGTGGTCAACTTCTCGGCCAAGGGGTCGAGCCTGTCCAAGGGCGAGAGTCTGAAGGACACCGCGCTGACGCTGGAGGCGATGGGCGCGGATGCGATCGTGGTGCGGCACCCGGCCAGCGGGGCCCCGCACCGGCTGGCGACCGCCGGCTGGGTGTCGGCGCGGGTCGTCAACGCCGGGGACGGCACCCACGAGCACCCCACCCAGGCCCTGCTGGACGCCTACACGATGCGCCGCCACCTGGGCGACCTCGAGGGCCGCGCCGTGGTCGTCGTCGGCGACGTGCTGCACAGCCGGGTCGCCCGCAGCAACGTGCTGCTGCTGCACACCCTGGGTGCGCAGGTCACGTTGGTGGGGCCTCCGACGCTGCTGCCGGTGGGGGTCGAGTCCTGGCCCTGCCGGGTCTCCTACGACCTGGACACCGAGCTGGCGAAGGCCGACGCGGTGATGATGCTGCGGGTGCAGCTGGAGCGGATGGGCGCCTCGTACTTCCCCTCGGCCCGGGAGTACTCGAGGCGCTACGGCCTGGACGACGACCGGCTGCACCTGCTGCCCGAGCATGCGGTCGTGCTGCACCCCGGGCCGATGAACCGCGGCATGGAGATCACCGCGGACGTCGCTGACAGCCCGCGCTCGGTGATCGTCGAGCAGGTCGGCAACGGTGTCCTGGTGCGGATGGCGGTGCTGTACCTGCTGCTCGGCGGTGGGGACGTGGAGGATCGAGGATGAGCGTGCTCGTGCGGGGCGCGGCCCTGCTGGGCCGGCAGCGGGCCGACCTGAGGCTGGTCGAGGGGCGGATCAGCGCGGTTGGCTCGCTGAGCCCGCAGCGGGGCGAGCAGGTGCTCGACGCCGACGGACTGGTGGCCCTGCCGGGGCTGGTCGACCTGCACACCCACCTGCGCGAGCCCGGCCGGGAGGACGCAGAGACGGTGCGCACCGGCACCCGCGCCGCGGCGGCGGGGGGCTTCACCGCGGTGCACGCGATGGCCAACACCGAGCCGGTCGCCGACACGGCCGGAGTGGTCGAGCAGGTGTGGCGGCTCGGCCAGGACGCCGGCCACTGCGACGTCCACCCGGTGGGTGCGGTGACCGTGGGTCTCGGCGGCACCCAGCTGGCCGAGCTCGGGGCGATGGCGGACTCGGCCGCCCGGGTGCGGGTGTTCTCCGATGACGGGCACTGCGTCTTTGACGCCGCGCTCATGCGCCGCGCCCTGGAGTACGTCAAGGCCTTCGACGGCGTCGTCGCCCAGCACGCCCAGGAGCCGCGGCTGACCTCAGGGGCGCAGATGAACGAGGGGGAGCTGTCGGGCCGACTCGGCCTGGTCGGGTGGCCGGCCGCGGCCGAGGAGGCGGTCGTCGCCCGCGACGTGCTGCTCGCCGCCCACGTGCGGTCGAGGGTGCACGTCTGCCACCTGTCGACCGCCGGCTCGGTCGAGATCGTTCGCTGGGCGAAGGGCAAGGGCTGGCCGGTGACCGCGGAGGTCACCCCGCACCACCTGCTGCTCACCGAGGCGTCGGCCGCGAGCTACGACCCGGTGTTCAAGGTGAACCCGCCGCTGCGCTCCGAGGAGGACGTGACGGCGCTGCGCGAGGGGCTCGCCGACGGCACCATCGACGCCGTCGCCACCGACCACGCCCCGCACCCCCGGGAGGCCAAGGACTGCGAGTGGGCGGTGGCCGCGTTCGGCATGCTCGGGCTGGAGACGGCCGTGTCGGTGGTGCAGCAGGTGATGGTGGAGCCTGGCCTGCTCGACTGGGCGGGTGTCGCCGACCGGATGTCGGTGCGCCCCGCATCCATCGGCCGGATCAGTCAGCAGGGCCGGCCGCTTGCCGAGGGCGAGCCGGCCAGCTTCGTGCTGCTCGACCCGGCCGCCACCCGCACGATCAGCGCCGTCGAGACCCACTCCAAGTCCCGCAACACCCCCTACGCCGGCCTCACGCTGCCCGGCCGGGTCGTCGCCACCTTCCTGCGCGGCCGGTGCACGCACGGGGCGACCGCGTGAGCCGCGACCAGCTGCCCGGGCTGCTGACGATCCTCGCGCTCGTCGGGCTGGCCTGGGTCGGCATGGCCGTCGGCTGGCGTCGGCGGGCCCGGCGCCAGCACACGCTGCCGGCTCCCGCGGCGCTGCCGGCGCACCTGAGCGCCCCGTTGCTCAGCGTCGAGGGCCTGTTCGTAGGCACCGCGCTGACGCAGGCCTGGCTCGAACGGGTGGTGCCGCACGGCCTGGGAGCCCGCGCGGGCGCCGTGCTGTCGGTGCACCCCGACGGGCTGGTGCTCGAGCGGGACGGTTCCGCGCCGCTGTGGGTGCCGCAGCAGGACCTGCTGGGCGTGCGGCGCGACACCGGGCTGGCCGGGAAGGTCACCGAGACGGGCGGCCTGGTGGTCTGGACCTGGCGGCTGGGCCCTGCCGTACTCGACTCGGGGCTACGGCCGCGGTACGCCGCGGATGCCGCACCGCTGGTTGCCGCTGCGGCGGCGCTGGTCACGGAGGAGGTCGCGGAGTGAGGACGACCCGACCGGCCCTGCTCGTGCTCGAGGACGGCCGTGCCTTCCACGGCGAGTCGTTCGGGGCGAGCGGGGAGACCTTCGGCGAGGCCGTGTTCGCCACCGGCATGTCCGGGTACCAGGAGACGCTGACCGACCCCTCCTACCACCGCCAGGTGGTCGTGCAGACCGCCCCGCACATCGGCAACACCGGGACCAACGACGAGGACCCGGAGTCCAGCCGCATCTGGGTCGCCGGCTACGTCGTCCGCGACCCGTCCCGGGTGGCGTCGAGCTGGCGGGCCACCCGCACGCTGGAGGACGACCTGGCCGTCGCCGGTGTCGTCGGCATCAGCGGCATCGACACGCGCGCGCTGACGCGGCACCTGAGGGAGCGCGGCGCCATGCGGGTGGGCGTGTCGAGCGTGGAGAGCGACCCCGCCGCGCTGCTGGCCCACGTCCTCGACAGCCCGCCGATGGTCGGCGCCGACCTGACCGACGAGGTGAGCACCCGCGAGCCGTACGTCGTGCCGGCTGTGGGGCAGCGGCGCTTCA
>Ga0209594_1000084_pt1 | contig 74388 bp, 76 predicted proteins | sample AshMeaCrysSpring_FD_184126 | JGI IMG/M metagenome (GOLD analysis project Ga0209594, IMG submission 184126) | Groundwater microbial communities from Big Spring, Nevada to study Microbial Dark Matter (Phase II) - Ash Meadows Crystal Spring... | ecosystem: Environmental > Aquatic > Deep subsurface...
AAGAAAATTGTTTCTCGAGACATAGATAGAACAAATATTCCAGAAAATCTCGAAATTACCGATATTGGTATTTCTGATCCAAAGAATCCAACAAAAATAACAATCGAGACAAATAATTGGTCTCGTGCTTTGTGGGATATTCTTCCAAGTATCTGACTCACTATTCTTTTCGTTTTCCTTCTTGTCTTTATGATGGGTCGAATGGGGGGTGGTGGTATGGGTGGTCCTATGGCATTTATCAAAAGCCGTGCTCGTATGTATGATCCGGAAAATGATGAACAAGTAACATTTGCTGATGTTGCTGGAGCTGAAGAGGAAAAATCAGATCTCGAAGAAGTTGTGGACTTTCTTAAAAATCCATCAAAGTATAAGGACCTCGGTGCAAAAATCCCTCGAGGAATACTCCTTCAGTGACCTCCTGGAACTGGAAAAACTCTCCTTGCTCGTGCAGTTGCTGGCGAAGCAGGAGTACCATTCTTCTCTATATCTGGTTCAGAGTTTGTCGAGATGTTTGTAGGCGTAGGTGCTGCACGTGTGAGAGACCTTTTCAAAGATGCTCGTGAGCATGCTCCATCAATCATCTTTATCGATGAAATAGATGCTATCGGAAAAAAGAGATCTCCTGGTATCGGTGGGGGTCATGATGAGCGAGAACAAACACTCAATCAGATACTTACAGAAATGGATGGTTTTGATAATGAAACAAATGTTATCATTATGGCAGCAACCAATCGTGCAGATGTTCTTGATAAGGCACTTCTACGTCCAGGACGATTTGATCGTAAGGTCACTATTCATCTTCCAACTCTCGAAGATAGAAAGAAGATTCTTGCAGTTCATGCGAAGGGAAAACCGTTTGATGAGAATATTAATTGGGATAAGATTGCGAGTATTACCGTAGGGTTTTCTGGTGCTGAACTTGGAAACCTCCTCAATGAGTCTGCTATTCTCGCTGGAAAGAAAAGTATGAAAAGTATAACTCAAGAGATGATACAAAAATCTATAGAGAAAGTTGTCATGGGAAATGAGAAAAAATCTCTCCGTATGACGGAACATGAAAAGAAACTCACTGCTATTCATGAAATCGGACATGCTATCGTCGGAAAGATGCTTCCACATACAGACCCAGTGCACAAGATATCTATCCTTCCTCGTGGTGGTGCTGGTGGTGTCACGTGGTTCCTCCCAGAAAAGGATAGAACCTATACTTCAAAGGCAAAATACCTCGATGAACTCGCGACACTCTATGGTGGTCGTGTGGCGGAGGAAGTATTCTTTGGCTCTGAGTATATCACGACGGGTGCGAGTTCAGATATTGAGCGAGCAACAGAGATTGCCCGTGCTATGGTGATGCGATTCGGCTTTGATGCCGATATCGGTCCTGAGAACCTCGCTCCAGACATGAGCGAAGGGAACTATCTCGGAGGTCAGACAAATGCAAAGGTTATATCAGACAAGACTCAGGATCTCATCGATATGAAGGTGCGAAAGCTCCTCCTCGATGCTTACGCTCTTGCGAAGAAGATTATTACAGAAAATCATGCACTTCATCAGAAACTCGCAGATGCACTCCTCGAACGAGAAGAGATGCTTCAGGAAGAGTTCGATGCATTCTTCGACGGTGTAGCTGGAGTTCCAAAAAAGGTGAGTATGTAAATAGAGTTCCTCCATGAAAGTGGGGGAATTTTTTGATTGACAAAATGGTCATTTTGAATGGATTTTTTTCCTAAAATTCTTATAGTTCCAGACATAAAATTCAAATATGTCTGCCATCATTATTCAAGACATCGCAAGCCGATTTGAACTCAACTTCTGGGTTATTCAGTCTTGGATAGAGAATATGAATTTAAAAGACATGTTCCAGGCAGAGATATTTTTTGAGGAAAATATTGATTATATAAAGGCTCAACCATTTGTGAAGTGGGTATGAGGAAAGCGACAACTTATAGAACAGTTTCATAGTCTATTTCCGAAACCAACGGAATATAATAATTATTTTGAACCGTTTCTCTGAGGAGGTGCAGTCTTTTTTAATCTTCAAAAAAAGAAATCATATCTTTCTGATATGAATGAAGAGCTCATAAATACATACCAAGTTATCAAACATTCTCCAAAAGAACTCATAAAATTCCTCAAATCAATACAACATTCGAAAGAAACATATCTCGAAATTCGTGCATGGGATAGGCAGAAAGATTGGACAAAAAAATATGACTCTATTCAGAGGGCTGGTCGATTTATCTATCTCAATAGAACTTGTTTTAACTGACTTCATCGTGTGAATAGTCGTGGAGAGTTCAATGTTCCTATGGGTGCGTATAAAAACCCTGACTATGTCCAAGAAAGAAATATCATGAATGTTCATAAACTTCTAAAGAAAACTGAAGCTGATATACAGGTGGAGAGTTTCGAGCATGTTCTCGATAAAGCTGAAAAGTGAGATTTCATCTACTTTGATCCCCCATACGATGTCCTTACGGAGACAGCGAATTTCACGAGCTATAACAAGGATGATTTTGGTCGAGATATGCAAATAAAGCTTGCTGAAACTTTTCGGATTCTCGATAAGAGAGGCTGTAAAGTCATGCTCTCCAATCATAATACTCCATTCATCCATGAGCTCTATGATGGTTTCCGATTGGAGATAGTGCAAGCTCGACGGAATGTGAATAGTAACTCTGCAGGGAGAGGGAAAGTGGAGGAGATTGTAGTTCTTAATTACTAGATGATGTCTCGGATTGCAAAAAATATACCATTTAAAATCTTCTATTGAAGTATAGAACCGCGTATTAGTACTGAAAGAATTCAAATACCTGAATTTCAAAGAAATTTTGTTTGGGGTAAAGATAAAATTCAAGAATTATTTACAGCTATTAATTGAAATGATGATGGTTATTATATCTGAAATATTGTAACTATAAAAAGCGACTCATGAACAAGTGGGAGAGAAAAGGTGCTAGACTGACAACAAAGATTAGTATCATTAAGTCTTCTATTTATTGCAATTTATCATAAATCAGTAGATCCGGCAATTAAAAATCGTATTAAGAAATATATTTTCGATTCATCATGATGAATTAGGATTGAGTTTTCAAAAGATACAATTAGTAGTGTGTTTCATCAAATAATTAATAATTCCATAATTACTTCACCGCTAGATGACTCTCAAAAGAAAATCGTTTCTGCATATGAGTATATATTTGAAGAATATTATGATTCAGTGAGTGATATTGAACAACTAATTGGAAAAATTGAAAATGTGGAATTTGTTGTAATGAATTGTGAGACTGATGATGAAGTTTATCAGATATTTGAGTGATTAAATTCAACTTGATTATCTCTGTGACAGACAGATTTAATAAAGAATTCTATTTTGAGTCGGATTAGAGAATTAGACCCCTCAAAAGTTGATTATTTTTATAATCTTTGGACCGATATAGAATGTTTGTTTGAAGAAAAACATAATCAAAATACGTTTATTAGATTTATAAGGCAACAATTCTATTCAATAAATGGATATCTGTGAGTATGATCTTTATTTAAAAAGATAAAAGAAGTAAAAATTACTAGTTCTAATATAAGTAATATTGAGCAATATTTAAGTGATCTTTCTAATGATGCAGAGATTTACTTAAAACTCAAGTCATGAGATGGTACATTAGGCTCTACTTTCACTTGAATGCCAATTGATGATAGTATTGAATCATGATTGATAATTTCTTCTCTTGCTGAACTTTGACATGAACAGATTTATTCAGTTCTACTAGCGTTTATTAAGTATGGACACCTAAACAATGAATACTTTAGATCTAGATTCCTTAAACATTTAAAGAAGCTTTATGCTTTTGCTTTGCTTGTAAAATATTCTAAGATAAGTCCAGCTGCTTATGAAAGGAAATTTGCAACTATTTGCAAGGATATTTCATGAATGACATATGCTAATTTTAAGACCAAAACAGATACATTTTTTATTGAATTATACCATATTTTATCTTCACTTACAGAGGCAACATTTATAGAAAAGATAATGAATTATCCAATTTGAAAATTTTATTCTGAGATTTTTATTAGAAAACTACTTAGGGATATATACTCTTCAGATAAACTTCATTCTTTAGAGCATATAGTTCCTAAGAATTTTTGACCATATTGGTGAGCTTTATTTCATTGATTAAAAAAACGAGAGATTGAAAAATTCATCCTTTCATTATGAAATCTAGCAATTATTGAAGAAAAACTAAATAATGATATCTGAGATAGGGAGTTTGCTTATAAGGCCTCGAATGGATATGATATTTCCTCATTGAGAGATTTAATGGATGAAATAGTTCTGTTTGACTTTAATTCAAATCCTCAAGCTTCCGTAAAATCAAGATGAGAATTGCTAGCACACAAGATATTTAATTATTACCATTGAGTAACTTTAACCCCTTAATAATGTCTTTTCAATGTCTTACTTCATCCTTCACTCCCACCATCTTCACTTGGTCTTTTTACTGTGACTTTGCGAAGATAGAGATGCATACATTTGCTGTGAGGGTGCAACTTGGAATCCTCGGGAGTCTCATCGGTCAGAGGGATATAGAGAACAAGTTTATCTCACTTATCCGCGAATATCCAGAAGTAAGAAAAGTATTACCGATACTTCTCGCTGTCCGTGATCCACTTCAGATAATTTTGAATTCGGAGACAAAAGATATTGAGGAAGTAGGATTTCTCTTTGATCCAAATATCTCTCTCAATACACTCTGAGAGGAGAAGATGCGAGTACTTTTTAGAGAGTCAGGACTCATGGATATCCTTGCTGACAGCAAAATATCGAATCTGAGTGACTATATATTTGGGATAGAGACATGACTCGATACCAATGCTCGCAAGAATCGTAGCGGAACACTCATGGAAGATATTGTGGAGGATTTTGTGCGTGAATTCGCAGAATCGAAGTGATATGAGTGGAAATCACAAGCAACAGCAAAGTGGATGAATGAGAATTGGGGACTCAATGTCCAAAGTGATAAATCAGAGAGAAGATTTGATTTTGCTATATTTACATGACAGAAGCTCTATTTGATTGAGACGAATTTTTATGGTGGTGGAGGAAGTAAACTGAAGGCAGTTGCATGAGAGTTCTCATGACTCTATCATTATCTTCAGAATCAGTGAATTGAGCTCCTCTGGGTGACTGATGGTCTCGGGTGGAATATGACACTTCGACCTCTCGAGGATGCCTATAATGCAACGAATGGAAATATCTATAATCTCTCGATGCTCAGGGATGGAATCTTGAATGACTTAGTAATATAGTATGCCTAAAAAAATCAAGAAACTTCAACCTGAAGCATTTGACCTCGAGTGTTCGACGGTATGGTCTTTTCCACGTCGAGGGAATTGGGCGACACATGATAGCAAGTATAGAGGGAATTGGTCCCCTGATGTCGTTCGCAATCTCCTTCTTAGATATTCTAAAGAGGGTGATTGGGTCATGGATCCTATGATAGGAGGTGGGACAACGGCTGTAGAATGTAAGCTCCTTCATCGTCACCTTATTGCATTCGATGTAAATCCTATAGCTATAGTAAGAACCCAAGATGCTGTCGATTTTGAACATGAAACACTTGCGAAACTCATTCTCGAACTCGATGATGCCCGTGAGGCGATGAAGAAAGTAAAGACTGAGAGTATCGATTTTATACTCCACCATCCACCGTATGCTGATATTATCAAGTATAGTGAAGGAAAGATTCCTGAAGATCTCTCAAATATTCATGATATCGATGCTTTTGCTGATGAAATGGAGAAGATAGCAAAGGAGTGTTATCGTACACTGAAGAAAGGGAATTTTTGTGCTGTACTTATCTGAGATACTCGGAGACAAAAAATGTATCAACCAATGGCTTTTAAGGTTATGGAAAGATTTTTAAGAGTTGGATTTTCTCTCAAAGAAGACATAGTAAAGGTTCAACATAATTGCAAGGCAACATGATATTGGAAGACAAACTCCGAGAAATATAATTTCCTTCTTATCATGCATGAACATCTCTTTATCTTTCAAAAAGTTTAGATACTACGCATATGCAAACCTGGCTCATGAAATCAGAACCGACAGAGTACTCGATAGATCATCTCGCACGGGATGGTCGCTCGAGTTGGTTTGGCGTACGCAATTACCAGGCTCGTAACTACATGCGAGATATGATGTGAATAGGTGATAGAGTTTTATTTTATCACTCATCATGTCCAGTTCCTGGGATATATGGACTCGCTGAGGTTGTATCACTTCCGCATCCTGATGAGACACAGTTTATCGTGGATGACAAACACTATGATCCAAAGTCTACTCGAGAGATACCAATATGGCACTGTGTGGATGTCTGATTCGTACAGAAACTTAGTACGCCAATCACGCTCGCAGATATACGATGAACAAAATGACTCGAATCTATGAAAATCCTCCAAAAGGGAAATCGTCTCTCTATTACTCCTATCACAGAGGAGGAATATAGGATACTTAGCTCTATGTTTCGATAATTTCTTTGAGTATTTTTTGTGCTTCTTTTTTCTCGAAAGTCCTAAATTGTTCCATTTTTCCTACTTGTACCTGGGCATTCACAGCAATATATGGTTTTCCATCTTTGGAGAGCCATTTTTTGTGTACTGGGCGAACAGAGAGTTCGAGGTTATATTTTTCCCTGAAATATGTCTGTACATATGTGCGAGTATCACGATGGAGGGCTGGAGGAAGGATAAATGGAGTATAGTTCTCTACTGCGGGGAGACTATAGTAGAGTTTATGATTTTCGTGGAGTATCACGAGGATGGTTGCATCAGGAATAGGAAAAGAGGTGGTCTTTTTTTCTTCTTTTGGTTCGAGAGTTCCTCGAGTTTCATAAAATCTGCTCTCTCGTAGGATATAGTTTTCCCAGTCGATAGTTTCTGGATTTTTCAGATCTATCGTACTCGCAAAGTCCATGAGGGCATTGTTGATAGCTCGTATAGAGTCTTTTTCTATTCATACTGTTTTTATATATTCACGGAGATTTTTTTCTATTTGTTCTTTTTCTTCTTCAGTGAGTTTTGTATTCTTTGTGCCATTATAGTAGCGTGCAAATACTTTCTCGAGATTCGTATCCCACGCGAGATATGCCTCTCCATAGCCAAATGAGAGGATAGCACTCGATGTATATCATCATACCCCTGGGAGTTTCTGGAGGAGTTTTTTTTCTCGAGGAAATATCCCATTGTATTCAGAGCTGATGATCGATGCAGTTTTGAGGATATTTCTCGCTCGAGAATAGTATCCCATTCATTGGTAATATGGAAAGAACTCTTCATAACTCGATTGTGCGAGTGAGTGAATCGTTGGATATCTTTCCATGATCCTCTGAAAGTAGGGTATCACTCGTTCTACCTGTGTTTGTTGCAGGAGGATTTCCGATATCCATACACGATAGATGAGTTCTTCTTCTGGAAGTGAATAATCTCTCCACGGAAGGTGAGTCCGTCCATTTTCTTTATACCAATCGATGAGGTTTTTCCATGGGAATGGAGTGTATTTTTTTCATGACATGAGAAAAATATAATCATTTTTCTTTTTTTTGCGAAAAAATCCTCTTTCTGTTTTCGGATTTTTCATTTCTTCACTCATTGCGGAACATTATAGTTAGATTTTTTAAAATAATAAACCCATGACAGTCCTCATTCGTTGCAAAAAGAAAAATCAAAATATCCTTATATGCTTTTTGCAAAGAGCTTCATCCCGATTCACTTTTGTTTACAAAACACAAAATATTGTGTTGAAAGTCCTATGAAAAGTACTATAATTCGTGTATACTTAAAATTCTATCTTATGCGAATTTCTTCTCGTATTTTGTTGTTTCTTCTCGCTATTCTCTCGGTATCTGCGCTGGGGTATTATGCATTTCTCCTTGCAACAAAGACCCTCACAGAGCCATTTGTCTGACAAACACGGCAAACAGGAACGGCACTTCGTTTTGTTTTGGCTAAACCGACACTCATATTTGGAAACTATGATGCTCAGATATTTGATACAGGAGCTCTCGTAAAGTCGATTTTAAAGAATGATGTGCCGTGGAATCCTCTCGTTTCAGGTGAGGGATACATGTTTGTGAGCGGAGAATATGTTGAAATCGCTTCAGCAAATACTATGAAGGATGGTGATACTCTTCGTATAGATGCAAAAACATATAATGCGAATACTCCAAAGAAAGAACATATTTCTTCTGATATCGTTTTGACATATGATACAAAACCAAAGATCTTTGATATTACAGCTACTGGACTTCCAAAAGATAAGACATATCGCGTGAGACTTGCTGGATATCCGTGATATAGTTCAGAAGATGTTCGTTTTTATGTTCATACAAATCCAAATAAGAATTGTTTTATGCAGGATGCATGGGATTCTCGTGAATTTCAGAAAGTCTCTGTAAAAAATAAGAGTACCTATAAGTCAGATATCCAATCGACGGAATCTGAGGTAGTTCTTGATTATGATCAAAATGCTCCAAGGCTCTGTATCGTAGCGGGTATTGGGGGAGATTTTTATACTGTTGAAGATAGGAGACTCGATGTATTTACCGCTACAGGTGAGCTTTCTACAGCACTTTCTCCAGAGTATGATATGAAGAGTCGTATAGAGTTTCGTTTTACGAGTGATATCTACTCAGACACGGGTATCATCTATAGTCGTGAATATATGCAGAATCGAGAAGATGCAAAAATCGAATTCTTAAAGCACCTTTCTCTTACTCCAAATGTTCCCCTTACAACTGAAAATATAGCGCTTTCTCCAAATCGTGCGAGTATACTTTTGCCACTTGAAGAATGAAAAACATATAAAGTTTCTTTGGATAAAATTTCTGATATATATGGAAGAACTGCAGATACTACTATGAGTATAACTCCAAAGAAGGAACCATTTTTATCTCTCTATCTGAAAAATAGAAGTACAATATTTCGTCCAAATGAGAGTATAGATACAAAAATGTACTTCATGAAGCCAAAAAAGACTGAGTATGAACTCAAACTTTGTCGTGTTTCTCTCGAGGGATATTCGAGATTTGAACGTGTTATTGCTGAAGGAGACAAGAAATACCTCGACTCAGTTTATGATATGCTTTCATCTTCTGAAGTTTCTCTCTGTTCAAAAAAATCGATTGCAGTCCTTTCCGGAAGTTCTCTTTATTCTTCTTTTGATATCCGTGATTTCTCCCCATCAAAGAAACTTACCCCTGGATTTTATGTTCTTGCTTTTGCAAATAAAGATGATGTTGCCTCTCTCGGAAGTTTTGTGAGCCCACGCGTATTTTCTGTTGTCGATAGTCAAGTGACTATGAAGGTAGATGCAAGTGGAAAAATGTCCTTTCTTGTCACAGATCTTCAAACACTTAAACCACTTTCTGGGCAAAACATCACTCTCAGGAAAAATATATCTCGTACATATACAGATGAATGGAATGAAAAGGAGCAGAAATATGATACAAAGTATCTCCCGCTTTCAACCACGAATTTTTCTACGGGAATTATCCTAGGATCAACTGATGCTCTAGGTTATTTTACGATAAAAAAAGATTCACTTATTGATAATGAATACTCAAATCCGTATTGACTCTCAAACGAGGTAACATGGGAAGAGTATGAATGAAGGTATAGTTCGTTTCTTGCTACAGCAGAATGAGGTGGACATTTTTCCTATGTTGTCAGTACTTGGAATGATGGTATCACAGGTTGGAATTTTTGAATGAAGGATTCGGATTATTCCTACGATACTCGAGGGGCGTATATAGGCTATATTCATACTGATAGAAAACTCTATCTTCCGTGAGAAACGGTAAATATCCATGCCCTTATTCGAAAAAATGATACTTCTTTAACTGTTCCAAAATGAGAGAAATTCCATATCACTCTCTCTGATAGCAATTGGCAAACGGTTCTCGATACAGTTGTATCTGCAAATGAGTTTGGTACTCTCGCTACATCATTTGATATACCAAAGACAGCTCCTCTTGGTTCTTGGAGCCTTTCTGTCAGTCCTTTTGATTCAAGTCTTGGGTATATTGAAAATTCTTATACAAATTTTCAAGTTGAGATATTTAAAAATCCAATGTTTACTGCTGAAGTGAAACTTCAAAGTCCTGATATAGAAAATGATGTTCTCAGAAATATTCGAGAAAAACAAAATACAGATCCAAATATGCCATGGTACTCTTCTATCTATCAGTGAACATTCGCCCTTGAGTGAATTGTGAAGGCTCATTATTACAATGGCGCAGAAATGAAGAATATACCATTTCGCTATAGAATATACCGAAATGAGTACTATGATAACTCCTACTGGAATGACTGTTTTTGGTGATGCTACTGGCAACCGACTCCAGAATTTTACACTGAATGAACAGGTTCTATAGGTTCTGATGGATTCGGATTCTTTCGTATACCTGTAGATTTTTCCTCGTTCTATGCTGATTACTCATATACTGCTGAGATAATTGTTTCCGACCCTCTTTCATGAGAAGAAGTTACCACACCAGCAACACTTCTCGTGAAGATGCCTATGGAATATAAAACATACTCTTATGATAATCCTCTCGAATTCACTCCAAACAAAAAGATAGTTACGATAGGGGAGTCTATAGAAGGAACACTCCAAAAGGAATATGGTAAAAAGGAATCAGTTGCTTCATGATCGTATCTTTATGAAGTAATTTCTCGGACATTCTCATCTGTAAAAATGGATGATCTTCGTCTCGAAAAAGTCGATATACCTGTTTCTCGTGATACTGTGGTTCTTTCTTGAACGGTGTCTCGTGATACTTTGAGTATTTCAACAAAGACTCTCACTCCAGGAGAATACCATATTCGTATTATTCCAAAAACAAGAGAAGGTATTATTCCTCCAGAATCGAGTATCTCTGAGACAGTTGTATATATCTCTGGAGATACTGGATCATCTCTTTCACGGGAGTTGCGAGTTATACCAGATAAAACTGTATACAATCTTTGAGAGAAAGCCCGCATCCTTATAAATTCTCCTTTTTCATGAGGATACCTCTATATAACTCAGGAACGATGAGGTGTTATACAGCATGAATATGTTGCACTTTCTGGAAGTACATTACTTCGAGAATATACGGTCGATGATACGATGATACCAAATATCTATATTGGTGCGATTGCATTTCCAAATACCAACTCTCCTGGTGCAAGAAACTATGCAGTCGGGTATGGTGAAATTATTACAGATGTTTCTCTAAAGAAATGAAATATTACTATATCACCGGATAAAGAGGTTTATACAAATCGTGAAAATGCTTCTCTCTCGTTTTCTCTCAAATCAAAAGATGGAAAACCATTAGAGTGAGAACTTGCAGTTATGGTCGTAGATGAAAGTTTGATTCGTCTTCTTGGAAATATTGATCTTGATATTATTCCGAAATTTTACAGAAAGTTTCCATTTACTATGAAAACATCTCTTACTGCGATTGGAATGGAACGAAATAGATTTCTTTCTCGTAAGTGAGCAAATGGATGAAGTGGTGATAAGTGAGGAGGTGGAGTTGAGATAGCATCACGCACACTTTTTAAGAATACAGCATACTACAATCCATCTGTTCGTACAGATAAAAATGGAAATGCAAGTATCAATTTTACGACCCCTGATAATACCACAGAATATCGTGTTATAGTTATCTGAAATACTAAATCCTCTATTTTTGCTGTTTCTGAGAAAACAATTCGGGTTCAGAGAGCTTATACTATTGATACCCATGCACCACAGATATCTTATGCTGGAGATACAACGTCTATTACAGCATCGATATTTAACTCAACAAAAAATATCACAAGTGCAAACCTTTCATTTCAAATCGGCACTTGAAGTTCTACTCAAAAACAAGAAAGATCGATAATTCTTTGAGTAAATGAATCAAAAAGTATCACATTTCCTCTGTCTATTTCCTCCGATTGGAATGGAGCTGTCCCATATACCCTTACTCTCAAAAAATGAGATGAGGTTCTCGATAGTATCACGAAAACTGTTCTTATTCCTCGGCTTCCTCTTCTTGGAAAGAAACAAAGAATTTTTGGTTCATTTACAGGTACACTTCTAAATATTAAAGTTCCAACACTCCAACAGGGGTCTGATTCTCTTCGTTCAACTCTTTCCCTTACTCTCTCTCGTACACCATTTACAAATACTACGAAAATTATTGAGTCACTTGTTTCATATCCATATGGATGTATAGAGCAAACAATATCAAGTACTCTTCCGAATACTATAGCACTGAAGTTTTCAAAGATTCTCGGAATTTCTCTCGATAAGACTCAGGCTGAGAAGAACCAAAGTGAATGACTTACAAAGATTCTTCGTATGCAGCAGGGTGGTGGGTGGAAATATTGGGAGTCAGATAGTGAAGTTAATGCACATGTAACACCATATGTTCTCCGCATGCTGTTTGCATTTCGTGACTTCTGAGCTACTGTACCACAAGAGTCTATAGATGCATGAGTTCAATATCTTCTCGATATAGTTGATGGAAAGATTGTTGTCTCGTATGATACTGATGATTTTCGTGCTGATATATTTTATACTCTTGCTCAAGCAAAAAATCCTCGTGCCCTGGAAGTTTCTACTAAGATAGACACAAAGAAACTTTCTCGACATGGGTATCTTGTATATGCATATGGTATGTTCAAGATTTCGAAATTAAACCCTCAGATTTCAGCAAATCTCGAGAAAATTATGAAGACTCGAGATGATTCTTACTGGTATTGGGGAGACAGTTCAGACGACGCTCTCTATGCACGATTCCTTCTCGATATAGGAAATGAAAAACAATCTATGATGGTTCTTTCTCCTCTTCTTCGAAATCTGGATATGTCGTCATATTTTACTCCCACTCAGACAAAGATACAGGTATTTCTCACGCTTCTTCGTTACCATGAACTCCATCCTCTTTCCCGTGAATCGGTAAATTTTGTTCTCCGTTCGTGAAAGATCATCGCGAACATGCCTCTCGATTCCTGAAAGGCTGAAGCTCCTTTTGTCACATCTCGCTCCAAACTTGCTGATACTCTCTCCCTTGAGAAAACTTCTACAGATGCCTTCTTCTATGAAGTTTTGACTCAGGATATCCCTCTTGATATTTATAATACATCTCCAGAGTGAACTCATGGGATGAAGGTTGAAAGAAAATTCTATCAAATAAATGAATCAAAGGGGATAGATGAATCATGAAACTTTATTTCTCGTACACCTATCATTGATGGTAAGTTTAAGAAATGATGACTCTATCAGGTAGAACTTATAGTTACCCCTCCAAATGATACGAGAGATAGATATTATCTTACCCTCGAAGACTTCTTTCCAGGGGCATATCGTCCAATTATTTCTACATTTAAGACTGAAAGTGTCATGGCAAGAAATACATGAGATTGGTGGTCTCATATTGAATCAAAAGAAGATAGACTTCTTGCAACACTCGATTATGTGTATTCAAATGAACCAAGAAAATATATCTACTACTTCCGTCCTGAATATATTGGAACTTATATGCTTCCACCATCGACTGCATACTACATGTATGAACAGGAAGTCTATGCGATTGGAAAATATGAAAAGATAGAAGTATCAAATCCATAAATTTCTATAATTATTCTTTTACTTTTTTCTTATGAAATGTCCGAAGTGTAAAAACCTCGATACAAAAGTTATCGATTCTCGTGCAACTGAGGATGGAAAGGCTATACGTCGTCGTCGTGAGTGCGAAAAATGTTGAGCTCGTTTTACAACATTTGAGCGTTTAGAGTTTGTTTCTTTTATGGTTTTAAAATCATCATGAGAGAGTGAACCCTATGATCGACAAAAAGTAGTAAACTCTATGATGAAAGCTCTTACAAAGAGAGAATTTAATCCAGAAAAACTCGAAAATACCATTAATGCTCTAGAAAATGAGTGGGCTCAAAATAAACAGGGAATTACTTCTAAGAGAATTGGTCGTGATATACTCAGAAAGCTTAGGGATTTTGATGAGGTAGCATTCCTTCGATATGCGTCTATTTATCACAATCACGAGAGTGTGAAGGGTTTTATAAAGTTTATAGAAGATGAGCTTGGGTAATAATACTATCACTATTATCTCTCCTGCACTTTCCTGAGTAGTAGCACCTGGAATTACTACATCTTTTTTTGATGCTTGTCACGAGATACATGCCCTCTGAAAGAAATCACTTATATTTTATAATAGGCGATGAACCTCCCGTGCCTGGATTTGCCAAGATTGTTGATTTTTTCCAAAATGTCCAAATTGTGATATAGCACTTTCTCGTCACAATTCCCCAAAAGAACACCTTCTTTGTCATACTTGTAGTTATAAAACTCCAGTTCTTGATGTTTGTCCAAATTGTCAGTCACCACATATTCTCGATGTTTGACAATGAATAGAGTCAATACAATCTTCCCTCTCTGATATTCTTCCAAAATCATGGAAGATTGTTCGAGTTGATTCAGATATAGGGGAGAATTATAGAGAAATATCAGATAAAATTGAGAGTGCGGATATTATTTTAGCAACTTCTATGGTATCTATACTCCAGAGGGATGATATTGGGGCTGTATTTTTTCCATCGCTTGAGCTTGATCTTTCTATTCCTGAATATGACATCGAAGAAAGACTCCTGATTCTCATAAGTTATTATAAAAAACTTTGATCAAAGATATACATACAGATATACTCCCAGGAGCATAAAATAATATCTACTATCCAAGAGTGAAACTATAAGGATGCTCTTTCTTATATCATAGATGAAAGAAAGATTTTTTCTTATCCACCATTTGTAGAACATCTTACCCTTACTATTCGCGATACGAATAAAAAATCTTTAGAAAATATTGGAGCACACATGATTCGAAAGATTTCTTTAGAAAAACAACCAACTACAATTCTTGCATTTGATACAGTTTCTTCAAAGAAGCAATGATGATACTATTTTCAGAAAATAACTCTAAAAGATAAGAATCTTTCATATATTCTTCCAATTATCGAGATAGATGTACTTCGACATAGGTGAATCTCTCTTGCTTGGTAAGTCTGTAGCTATAATCTTATGGATTCTTTATTTACTACTGACCAAATTCCAACAGCTGTTACAAAAATTCCGAAAATAAAGAAAAATGCAGGAAATCCAAGTCCAACGAGGATTCAACCAAAAACGAGTCCAATAACATTTGCCATATTCTGTACAACTTTCATGGGTCCAGATGACGCATTTGCATCAACTTCCTTGAGATTTTCTTGTTCGGTATAAACCCTGTTATATATATCAAGAAACTGTCACTGTCCTGTAGACATACCACATGCATATCAAATACTATTTATAAGAGCAACTGCTATAATCATCTCTATTGATGCTTGTCACGAGAGTGATAAAATACCAAGCCCTATGAGTGATATTCCAGAAAGAAAAAGCCCAATCATACCAATATTTTTTACTCATATTTTTTCTCCTATTTTACTCGCTTGTTCTTGTAGAATAATTCATGGAACCCCGATAATTGCAAGGAGTACATAACTCCATCACTCTTTTAGTTTATCTAGAAAATCTAAGAGAAAAGATGATGCAAAGGTATCCCAGAATCAAAATATTAAGACAAGAGTCATGGGCCAAATAAGATGAATATGAAGAGGTCTATGCGAAAATATTTTTTTAATAATTCAGAACTCTTTTTTGCTCAAGGTAAGTACTTCTTTCCAGGGTATTTTTTCATTTTCTTCATGATGTTTTGGTTTGAGCATTATATACTTTACATTTCCAATAATTTTTCAAATATCTGCTTTTTTTACTGTCTCTATAAGATATTCTTTTGTATTCTGGGGTGTCCATTTTTGTACAGAAACTTTAAAACTTTCTATATCCTTTAGAGATATAGACTCTAAACTTGTATCAAAATATTTTATAGTAAAAAAGAGAAACGCAATAATAATAACTCAAAGAATAGTTACTGCCAACACCTTTGGAAACATGAGAATTATCCCTGAGAATATAAGTCATATAAGTGATCCTACTCAGAATGTGATATTATTTCGTGCAAGTATTTTTCAGTATTGACTCGGATCAGCATGAGAGAGAACATATCCATACGTCGATACATCGTTGATTTCTTTTGTTAGACCATAACATATTGATGCTATTACTACCATTACCCAGTTAAATGCATTATCAAAGAACCAGCTCGTAGCTGCTTGGGCGGAGTCAGGAGTAATTACCCCTGCTGTGTATTCGAGTAAACGAGAAAAACCAAAAATAAAAAAGATAAATATTCCAGTTGCAATCAGTTGGGAGAACGCTGCTATAATAAAAAGTCGTTTGGTTGATATATATCTTTGAATAATTCAGAGGGGTATATCCAGACAAAATGAAACAAAATTTGCGAAACCAAGAAATATTCCTACGAGGGTTAAACTTTTAAGAAGAAACGTAAAAAAGAATACCACAGAAAAATGGAATACCATCCAAACGAATCATTGAAAAGCATTCGTTATGTAAAAATTCCTGAGCCTTTCTCATTCCAAAAGATTATTTACAGATATTACTACAGGATTGGAAGGTGTACTCTCCTTATTCTCTGTGAGATTTCATTCGCTCGCTGACATACAAAAATATTAATTCTTGTATGAGTCTACACTCATTCTCCCTTTTCTCAAAATCTCTCCCTATTTTGTTCTTGAATCTTTTCTGAAAGATTGCAAAAATAAATCTCCTCATCTTTTATAAGGAGATTTGACTTACTTCTTTTATCTTTTTGAGTCTTTGGAGTTGCTCGTATGCAACAGTTGATTCGAGTTCTTTTCGAATCTCTTGTTGTTTATGATGTCTATATGCTTCCTTTTCTTTTTGTCTTTGAATTGTTTCATCGAGTAGGGTATTTGCTTGCTTTAATGTCTCTATAAGTTCTATTCTCTGTTCTTCATCGAGCTTTTGACGGGCTTCTATAATTTTTCAAATATATACCTCCCAATTATCGAGTATATGCTGTTGTCGCCCTCGTGAAAGTGCTGAGAAAATCACTAAAATATTGTGTCTATCTGCATCAGAAAGGGGAGTTCGTTCGAGAAGAATCTGGAGCTGAAAATTCTTCATAGATTTGAAAATGGGTAATGAACAAAAAAACCCGAAATATATCGGGTTTATTATATAAATTTAGGCAGCTATAGCAAATCTTTCATCATTTGCTGAAGTAAGAATTCTTGTTATTGTAGCTCCTGATAGTTCGCTTTTTGTATAAGGGTGGAGCATTGCTTCGATTGCGGGAGTTACTGTTGTAACTCATTGTTCTTGGAGGAGGTTTAGTCTTGTTAGAAGCATTGTAAGTGATGCGACAACTTCCGAATTGCCTCTATATATTTCTCGGAGAGAGTTTACTAGACCAGCTGTTTCTGCAATTGTTTTTGGGCTGGCGTTTACTCACTCTAGACCAGCTTGTTTTGGTGGTAGATGTTCTTTTGGAGAAAGCATAAAGTAAAAGCTTTAGGTTTAACGATACTATGCTATCATATTTATTCCATGAAAGCAAATTCTCATAAAAATTTTGCAGATTATGCGAAAGATTTTAGAAAAAGCAAGGAATTTGTTTCATTTTCGTTACATTTCTAGAGCTCATAGCGGATTGCATCAATCATTTTTCGTATATGTTGCGGTATTTCTTTTGGCATTTTTGCGTCGACAATAACAAACATATCACCAGTTTCTCCATCTATTGTTCTTCACTTTCCTCTAATTTTGAACTTTGTACCAGGCTTTGTCCCTGATTTTATCTTCAATGATAGGTGTTTTCCATAGATAGTTTTTACATCCACAGTTGTATCATAGAGAAAGTCCAGAAAAGGTATTTCGATAGTTTCTGTTATATCGAGATTTGGTTTTTCTTTTACTGTATCTTTTTCTTGTTTTCTTGCTTTTGGTGTAGCACCAAATAGGTCTCAAATATCAAATTCAAATCATCATCTTCCTGTGTTTCAACCAAACTGGGAGAATATATCTTCAAATCAGCCAAAATTTGTGCTCCCAGCAGAACTATACTGTCATCCAAATGGATTTCCACCCATTCAACCAAACGGGCTTCATTCAGCTGAACCAAACTGATCATAGTTCCTTTTCTTTGTTATATCACCGAGGACTTGATAGGCTTCGTTTATTTCTTTAAATTTTTCTTCAGCTTTTTTGTCTCATTTATTTCTATCAGGATGGTACTGCATTGCGAGCTTCTTATATGCTTTTTTTATCTCCGCATCAGATGCAGACTTGCTTATGCCGAGGATGTCATAATAGTTTTTATTCATAGAGGTATTTTATTCAAAAAATAGCAACCGTCAAAGATAGGTGCTATGTTTTAAATAAAGAAATTATTTTTTTGTGCTATACTGTCCATTATTTTCTGAATATCTTGCGATTTTCTTTGTTTTTTATACTATGCTTTCTATATGTATATCCTTGCCTTTGAAACATCGTGTGATGATACTTCTGTTGCTATTATGTGCGATAGGAGATGTATTGCTCTCTCTACAAGGACTCAGCTCGAACATGATATAACTGGCTGAGTTGTTCCTGAAGTTGCAGCTCGTAGTCATGCAAATGCAATTTTTCCTTGTATAGAGGATGCTCTTCATGATGCAAATATTACACTTTCTGATATTGATTATATCGCCTGTACTCGTGAACCATGACTTCAGCCTTCACTTCTCACGGGTATTACTGTTGCTCGTACACTTGCAGAGTCTCTTCATAAACCATGCATCTGGGTGAATCATATCGAAGCACATATGTTTGCAAATTTTCTCGAGCGAGAAGAAGTTGATATTACTTTTCCCGCAGTGGTTCTCACTGTAAGTTGATGACATACAGAGATATATCTTTGGAAATCTGTATTTGAATTTGAACTTCTCGGGCAAACTCGGGATGATGCTGCAGGCGAGTGTTTCGATAAGGTTGCTAAAATGATGTGACTTGGATTTCCGTGAGGAGCAAAACTAGCGAAACTTGCAAGTGAATACCCGAATGGATACCGTGGAATATTTCCAGTGGTTCTTCTCGAACGAGATTCTCTAGACTTCTCCTTTTCTTGACTCAAAACGGCAGTAAAACGAGAGATAGATACCCGATGAACTCTATCAGAGAGTGATATGCGAGAAATAGCATATGAGTTCGAAGAGACAGCTATCAGAATACTCTCAGAAAAACTCATGCGTGCAGCCGAGAAAACATGAGTAAAAACTCTCTGTCTTGCATGATGAGTTAGTGCAAATATAAAACTCAAAGATACCCTAGCACTTCTTTGTCAACAAAATGAGTATACATTTATTTCTCCTAAGAAAAATCTCTATTCGATGGATAATGCTGCCATGGTAGGTATTCGTGCATACTATGATATAATTAATAGGGGAAGTTAATATTAGCTGGTCAATCTATTTTTCGTATTTTTTCTTGTTTTCCAGAGTTTATTTTATACACTTATTCCTACCTTTTTTAAATTTACTTTTATGGTTACGAAAAAAACAGAAACCCCATCTCCTGATACATCTTGTAACTGTTCATGGAGTTTTACAAGTACTCTTCTTGTTTGTATTCTCATTCTACAGCTGGTAGGTATGTATCTTCTTACTGGAAATTCTTTTTCACTTCCGGAAAAGTCCGGTTTTGATGTTCTCTGAGTAAAACGAGCAATTCTCGAAGTTGAATATGATAAGGTTTGAGGAAAAGAAAATTATGAAATAATGCAAAAAGCTCAAAAGCTTTCTGTGATGGATCCACAAAATCCTTCAAATATTGCAAATATGAAGAAATATGTTGAGTCTTTTGGTACTGGTACTAAAACAACACAGGAAAATACTGGTACAACATCTTCTGAGACAAATTCAGATTTTGAAACTATGGCATCAGGTACACTTGAAAAGATCCTTGCCTCAGCAGTATTTGAATGAAACAAAGACGCAACTATTGCGGTTATTGAATATTCAGACATGGAGTGTCCATTTTGTATTCGTCAATATCAAACAACAAAACTCTGACAAAAACTCCTTGTAGAATTTCCACAAGATGTAAAATTTGCCTTTAAGAATAACCGCGGAGTTAATCATATAGGAACAGAGGCAAAAGCTATAGGTACACTTTGTGCAGGAAAAGTTGGAGGAAATTCCGCATATATAAAGTTCTATCATACAATCATGGATGCTAGTACTACAAGTAGTGTATATCCTGTTTCTGATCTCTCAAAAGCTGCGATGTCTGCATGAGTTGATTCTCAAAAGTGGAAGAAATGTTTCGAATCAAAAGAGATGCTTTCTGCTTTTGAGGCTGAAACTGCAGAGGCGCAATCTTTTGGACTCGGGGGAACACCAGGAACACTTATTATAAATCTTAAAACCTTGAAGTATACCACAGTTGAAGGAGCATACCCATATGAAACCTTTACAGCAAAGATCCAGTCACTTCTTAAATAATAAGAGAGATATTTCTCAGTAAGAGTTTTTAAAAGACCATATATTTGGTCTTTTATTTTCTCTTCCATTCATTTGGAAGAGTATTTGATACTATATTATTCTTTCTTTCCTCCAGAGAAATTACCTGATTATCGTACATAATCTGAATATATCATTCGTTTCACTGAGATGCTATTGTATACCCCCTAAGGTATAAATCAAGGTTTCATTCATCTTGAATATCGATGGACTCAACATTTTGTTTTTTTACCATACACCTCAGTACTTTATATGTTGGAAAGAATTTTCATTCCCGAATATATCATACTTTCTCTCAAAATCTCATAAAGAAAACTTTTTTTTGTAGCTCACTCACTATTTCTGATCATTTTACAGCAAGTATTTTATTCTCATGTTCATAGAGAGTAATTCAGTCTTTTTCCTTCCAGTCGGATATGTGACATCGAACTTTCTTGATTTCAAGATTCGTGTTTGTTTCTTCTCGTTCTTTTTTTGAATCAATACTTTTCTTCTTTCGTATCTTGGTAATAAAAAATCCACCTGTTTTATCTATATGTGGCCAAAACTTTTTTTGAAAGAGTATTTCAAAAGTTTCTGGATACTTTGAGAGTATTTTTTCCACAACTTCCTCATTTTCCATTTTATTAAGAGAACAAGTTGAGTATACCATTTCTCCAGATACCTTTAGTGCATGAACTGCTGCATCGAGGAGTTTTTCCTGAAGATGGGATATATTCTTTATATTCTTTATATGCCAGTGCTTCGTTGCATCTGTTCATTTATAGAGAGTTCCCTCGCCACTACATGGGGCATCGAGAAGGATTCTATCAAAAGTTTCTGGGAATCCTCTCCAAAACTGTCCAGGATAGAGAGTAACTCCAACATTTGGACTATTCATGCGTTCCAAATTCTGAAGAAGTTGTGGTATTCTTTCTCGAGTTGGCTCATTTGCTATCACAAATGAATTTGGGAATTGTTCTATAAGTTGTGTAGTTTTTCCGCCAGGACTCGATGCCATATCGAGAATAAGCAATTGGCTATCTTCTACTTTTCAATTTGAAAGTATGTCTACTGGATGTGCAGCTGCGAGTTCTTGGATATAAAAATTTCAAATAAGGTGATCAAGAGTATATCATATTCTTCGTTCTAGGGGGTTAAAATCCTCTCTTCGATCGAGAAGAAAAACATTTTTTATGCTTGTTTCTTCAAGAATCCAACCATCTTTTTCTAAGTTCTTTTTTACACTTTCTTCCTTACCAGGTCTTATTCTTATGCTTCTTTTTATGGGTTTCTCTAGGGACTCGAGGAATTTTTGAAATTCCTCATCTTTTCAGATGAAGAAATTTTCCAAGAAATATGTTTTAAAACGAGTATGAATCATAATTTACCACTTGAAGTTTCGAGAAATTTCTCTATCTAAATCTCGTTCTTTGAGAACCTGTTTTTTTTCCCATTTTTTCCTCCCTTTTGCAAGAGCAATCTTGAGCTTTATGAGATTTCACCGAAACAGAATTTCTATTGGAATTATAGTTGCACCCATTTCTTTTACTTTTTGTCCCAACCTCTCGATTTCTTTCTTTCTGAGAAGTATTCTTTTTTCTCTTTTTGGATCGATTTTTATTCCTGTTGTATATTTATACTCGGATATATGCATTCATACAATTGTTGGTATTCCTGTATGAAGAGTAATGTAGGATCATTTGAGATTTGCTTGACCAGATCGGATACTCTTTACTTCACTTCATCGAAGTTCAATTCCAGCTTCAAATTCCTCTATGATTTCATAATCAAAGAGTGCTTTCTTATTTTCGATAATGTGATGATTTCATTTTTGAGAGGTCATAAGGCTCGCCTAATATATAAAAAAATTGAAAAAAGTCTATTTTTTACTAAAAATAATATTTTATACTTGTCAATACATAAATATGTGCTAAAATATAACAGTAACAAATTTAAATATAAATTTTCTTAAAAGTATGAAAAAGTTAACATTGTTTATATTCTTTGTATGCTTCTTCTCTGTTTCTAGCCATGTTTCAGCATCTTGAAATTCAAGTGAAAATTCAAAAGCTCTTGACTTTCACTCTAAACATCCCCCACATGACCATCAAGAGCATGATCACCTAAAGTATATTCGTTCACATTCAGACAGAAAAAAGAAAAGAAATGCTAGAGGTGTCTCTCAAAGTAACCTCATGCAGTAGTACTTATATCCTTCCTATCGAGCAGATTGTACGCACAAAGTTTTCTTGCTATTTGTATAATGAAACGTATTTGTTCCTCGGGCTTAAGCTTTTTATTATAATATCTTTCCCATGTCTGTATAAGCATTTTCCAATTGGTTGGTATAGATGCTTCAGTTTCACTTTTTAGTGCTTTCCAAAACATTTCTGTTTCTGGAGATGATGATGGTCCACTCAGAGAAAGTGTATTAAATGCAACGCCTACACAAAATGATCGAATATAATTTGCCATATTTTCATCTCACGAACACTTTCAAAGTGTTATATCTCTTCATTGAGGATGTCTTGAAGCTTTTTGAGGGCTATTCATTGTTCTATAAAATAGGGTGATGTCGCTATTGTAACAAATGTTACATGTTTCATCAAGTTTTTTATACATTTCATCTTTTTTTCTTCTGGTATATACCCAAGCTCGGGGGAAAATATATCAAGGTCTATATTGAGTAGAGTGTTTCTCCGGGGGGCATAATTCATATATTCATCAAGTTGAAACTCATTCTCTATGCGTATCATTGTATGAACAAGTCCGTTCTTTAGGGCTGGTTGTATATAGTTGCCCACATTACATTTCTTATTTGTAAAATCCCATAGATATTCTTCGTTCTCGAGACCTTTATCTATATCTAATTCATAGACATTTTCCCATAAATCTGAGTGTTCATCGATGTGAATGAGTTCGAATCAAGGTTGTAGAATTCACCTTTTCAGAGCATCAAACCAAAAGTAGAGTGCATGGTTATGATTATCAAAGATAGTTATAACTTGTCAGGTATATTTTGTAATTTGTACAAAATTCTTGAGTCATATACATGATTTTAGTACGCCGTTTTCTACTTCTTCAAATACGACCTCATTTCAGATTTCTACATCATCAATACTTCATTGTATCATACTTGGAATAGTAATATATGGTTCTCGCTTTGAAAGTTCTTTTCGTCTTTCAAACGAAAGTAAATTATTTCAAACTTTCTCTCTGAGAATATATGTCTGACTATATGGATGTATTGTCATGAAGTTCTTTTATTACAGCTTCAAATACCTCCTTGGGTGTTTTTCAACTCGTATCAATCACTATATCGTAGAGGCTCATATCATAAATATGAATTCCATAATACTTCATATATCGTTCATCCTCGCTTTTTCGTCGAATGAGTATATTTTCTGCTGCATGGTCTATTGTTTCATGGATTTCTACACCTGAACGACTTTCATCTGCAAATATTCTTCGAGCAGCTTCCTCTGGCTTGACTTCTAAAAATATCTTTTTACCGTGGGGTATAAAGTGAAACGCAAGTCTTCCATCAATAATAAAGTCGTCTTCTTTTTCTCAGAGATCCTTTTGTCTATTATCAAGTATAGTATCAATAACTCATCCATCCGTTTCTGCTTCTCGTCATAAATCTATGAGAGATATTCCTCTCTCCATTGCGAGTTCTCGCATAAAATCTCATGTAGAGTATCGCTTAAAGCTGAAGTACTCTGCCAATTTCTTTCAGAGAGTGCTTTTTCCAGCACCATGATGTCATCAAAGCGTTATAATCATATGTGCATAGTATAAAAATCTTTAAAAAATCAAGATTAATCCTCTATATTCCATCTGTATTGCTCATCTGGGTCAAGTTCTCCAAAAAAGTCTTTTTTGTAAAATATTCCACTTTTCGGTCTACTTTTCTGCAAGACTCCAGTATTATCAAGGATTATTTCCTTCTGAAAGCAGGAAATATCTCTACAAATAACTCTTTGATATACTCAGCTTGGGTATTTTTTTTCTAAACGCTCTAAAATTCTATTTTCTATCATATATTCAGAGATTCTATGCCATATGCTTCACGCTCATGATATTCAAGAGACTTCAATCATGGATGAGCTATCACTATTTCCTACCCATATACCTATAACTATATCTTTTGTATATCAGATTGCCCAGTTATCTCGGAAATCTGTACTTGTTCCTGTTTTTACTGGAATTGGAATGGATGTATTGAGTATGCTGGATATTCAGAATGTTTTTGCTCTATTCCGTTCATCAGAGAGAATATCTGCAACTATATAAGTATTTGCTTTTCACATATGAGTAAGTTTCTCATAGCTCCATACTATATTTTCGAGAGTGAGTTCAGGAGTTCAAATCAGTAATCCATATCAATAATATCAAGCATCATGATTAAAGTCTAATCCATTCCCCCTGAGGTATTCATAGACTCTTCAGAGTCAAAGTATTTCTGTTGTTCTTACGGCACTTGCATTTAAAGAATTTCCGAGAGCTTCTCTGAGGCGAACTGGTCCATACGATTTCGGTATATAGTTTTGAGGAATGAATCATTTATTTTCATACCCTGTAGGGTATATTTTTATATCATCAAGTATAAAGCTGTTTGCACTTGCTCATCTTTCGAGAGCAAGAAGATAGAGAAAGGGTTTTAAAATAGATCCCACTGACCGTCTTCTTGTAATCATATCTATAGCTCATCAATTCTTTGTATTCCCTATATACGCTTTTACCTTTTTATTTTTTGTATCAATTATAAAAACACTTCCGTTTTTTATATTTTTCTCTCTCATACTTCATATAGTTCCAGAAAGTATTTCTTCACTTATACTCATCAGCTTATTGTCAATTGAAGTTTTAAGTACTTGGTTTTGACTTTTGCATATATCTTTTGAAATCTCTATAACAAAGTTTTCTAGCGAATTACTTTCTTTTCTACAGTATTTTTCTATTTCTTCTTCAATTCTTGCTGTAAAAATCGGATAGAGGTTTATGTAATATCAACTCTTTTTATTATCAACTTTCCTATACTCTCTTCAGAGTTTTTTTGATAGAATTTGTTTATAGGAAAAATTTGTTTCATCACTCGGTGAATGGATACGATACAAAATCTCCATTCTTTCATCAGGTGTTAAGTTTTTTATATCTGATTTTCAGAAAAGTACCTCAGATCCAGCCTGTATTCCGTATATTCCTTCTCAAAGATATACAGTATTTATATACTCGCGAAGTATCTCTTCTTTTTTTCTAAGTATTTCTAGGATTATAGAAAAGTATGCTTCCCGTATCTTTCAGAAGATATTTCGTTTTAGAGAGGGGAAGTAGGTATTTTTTATATATTGTTCGGTGATTGTTGATCATCCTCGTATAATATATCATGCCTCTATATTTGCACTGATACTCGCAATCTTTCCATAAATATCTATGCCATCATGATCGAGAAATCGTCTGTCTTCCACTTGGAGTATCTCCTGTATGAGGGGAGTTTCTAGGCTTCCAGTATATGCTTTGCTATAACCTCATTCCTTGCCCTTTTGAGTCAAAAGGAATCAGTCTTTATCAAAAATTATGAGTGATCAATGTTCTATTTTTTTTCCTTTTTCGAGAAAAATACAACTGCCATAAAAACCCAATCAAATAAAAAGTGAAAGGATTATGAGAATCAAGGGAAGTGTATTTCAGGATTTCTGCCTCTGTTTCTTCCACTTCTTCAGAAAAAGCTTTATAGTATTGATGGTGTCAGGAATATGAGCATTTTTCATGAACCAAGTATAAACAGAAAAAAATATTTGACAAAAGAAAAGATTCAATATAATCCCTACAATTCTATCGCAGACAGTAGGTTCCTTTGGACTAAAAATAGCCTACCGAGATGGACTTCTCGATATAAGTAGTTTTTTATATCGTAAGTTCGTGCGATGAGCGCGATTTTTTTTGCCTCTCGCTAGAATGTTTACTCATTAATTCTTTCGTATATATGGCTGTATCAAAAGCACGAAAATCAGAACAACTTGCTGCTCTTGAGGCTCATCTCAAGGAAGCAACAAGTGTTGCATTTACTTCAAATCAGAAAGTTACAGTTCTTGAAGTATCAACTATGAAGAAGGATCTTCGAGCACAAAATGCGATTTTCCTCACAATTAAGAAAACTCTTATTCGTATTGCATTTCAAAATGTTTACGGTGTTGAGGTTGATCTTTCTACTCTTCCAGGGCAGGTATCTCTTGTTATCGCTAAGGGTGATGCAATTGCACCACTTGGAGTGGTAAATAAGTATGCAAATGAATGGAAGAAAGAAGAAAAAGTTACATTTGTAGGTGGATACATGGAAGGTCGTCTTATGGATGGTACTGAAACAAAGAAACTTGCAACTCTTCCATCTCGTGAAGTTCTTCTTGCAAAACTTCTTGGTTCTATGATGTCTCCTCTTTCTGGTCTTGCACGATTCTTCGATGCAGCAGGAAAAGACCTCACAGCAAAGAATCTTTCAAAGGTTGGTGATCTCACTGTCGCTACTCCAGCAAAAGAAGAGGTTCCAACTGTGACTCCAGCTCAAAGTGCTGATGAAACTCCTTCAGTTGATGAAGCTCCAGCCCCAGAAGCAAAAGCTGAATAATTTTCGTTTCACATCCTGTCCACTTTGGTGGATAGGTGCGAGATGAAAATCTCGGTTTGGTATAGACAGTACGCGAGCGATGCGAAGCAATTACAGCTTCTCTATTCATAGGAATCTTTGGATTCTTTCGCTCCGCTCGGGAATATTTTTCCTGTCGGTTCCAAATATTATTTATTTTTTTATTTTTTATATTATGGCTGAACTTTCAAAGAATGCTGAGAAGGTCCTCGAACTCGTTGAGGGACTCACAATCGTAGAACTCGCGGATCTCGTTTCTGCTATGGAGGAGAAATTCGGAGTTTCTGCTGCTGCCCCTGTAGCTGTTATGGCTGCTGGTGCTGGTGCTGCTGGTGGTGAAGAAGAAAAATCATCATTTGATGTTGTTATGACTTCTGCTGGTGCTCAAAAGATTGCCGTTATTAAGGTAATTCGTGAAATCACTGGTCTCGGTCTTGCTGAAGCTAAGGCTCTCGCTGACAACGGTGGTGATATCAAGAAGGGTATCAAGAAGGATGAAGCTGAAAAAATCAAGAAGCAACTTGAAGAATCAGGAGCTACTGTTGAACTTAAGTAGTTTATCTTTCCTAAAAAACCAAGAAGAAATTTCTTCTTGGTTTTTTTTGATTTTATGTATAATTTAGACTATTGTTAACCTTTCCTTTTATGCCTATTCTCGCTTCAGAAATACGACAAAAATATCTTCAGTTCTTTAAATCCAAAAACCACGCCATTATTCCATCTGCACCACTTGTACCAGAAAATGATCCATCAGTACTCTTCAATACTGCTGGTATGCAGCCTCTTGTACCATATCTTCTTGGTGAACCACATCCACTCGGGCGTCGCCTTGCTGATGTACAGAAGTGTGTTCGTACGGGAGATATCGATGATGTTGGTGATGATACACATCTGACATTTTTTGAGATGCTCGGGAACTGGTCTCTCGGGGATTATTTCAAGAAAGAATCTATCGCTATGAGTTGGGAATTTCTTACTTCAAAAGAATGGCTTGGGCTTGATCCAGAAATGATTAGCGTTACTGTATTTGAAGGTGATGCAAATGCTCCACGAGATGAAGAATCGGCGACTATTTGGAAAGATATTGGTATGCCAGAAGACCGTATTGCTTACCTTCCAGCTGAAGATAACTGGTGGGCTGCGGGTCCAACTGGTCCATGTGGTCCAGATACAGAGATTTTTTATTGGATGGGTGAGGGAAAACCTCCACGAGGTTCTAATAAAGGAACTGATTCAAAGATGTGGATGGAAATCTGGAACAATGTATTTATGCAATATAATAGAGTTGATGCGAATACACTCAATCTTCTCCCAGCTCCATGTGTAGATACTGGTATGGGTATAGAAAGATGTACAGTTACGCTGAATGGAATGAAGAGCGTCTATGAGACAGACTGTTTTGCTTCTGTTCTCGAAAAAATCCGTGAAATCGTCTGAACTGAAAAATATAATGAACGATCTGCTCGTATCATCGCTGATCATATTCGTACAGCCACACATATGATATCTGATGGGGTTGTGCCAAAGAATATCGACCAAGGATATATCCTCCGTCGACTGATTCGTCGTGCTATTCGAGAGGCGTATAAAATGTGATATGAACATCATTTTACTGCAAATATTGCTGGTATGTATATTGATCAGTTTTCTTCTATTTATGAAAGTGTTCGAAGTAATGCAGATAAAATTAAGACTGAACTCAGTATAGAAGAATCTAAGTTTGCCAAGACCCTCAAAGAATGAAATCGTGAATTTGAGAAAATCGTGAATGGATTCAAGATTGCATTTGAACGGAGTGGACAAAAGGTTACTCAAATATCAGGTGGAAAAGCATTTACACTTTTTGATACTTATGGATTTCCTCTTGAGATGACTCTCGAGCTTGCAAAGGAACAAGGTCTTACAGTTGATATTGATGGTTTTAAAAAAGCATTTGAAGAACATCAGGAAAAGTCTCGTACAGCTGCGGCAGGAAAGTTCAAATGATGACTTGCTGATGATGGCATTGAGACAACTGCACTTCACTCTGCGTGTCACCTCATGCTCGCATGACTTCGAGAGGTTCTTGGCACCCATGTAACTCAAGCAGGATCAAATATCACCGCTGAACGGCTCAGATTTGACTTCACTCATGGGGAAAAGATGACTCCAGAACAGATACAAGCTGTCGAGAAGTATGTCAACGAAGCCATCACCTCACAGCTCACTGTCACTATCACAAATATGGATAAAAAAGAAGCACAAGAAACTGGTGTTTCTGGTTCATTTTGGGAAAAGTATCCTGATATCGTAAAAGTATATAATATGGTTGGTGCAAATGGGGTAGTATACTCCAGGGAGTTATGTGGTGGACCTCATGTCGAGAATTCTGAAAGTATGGGGAAGTTTAAAATCGTAAAAGAAGAATCGAGTTCGAGTGGAGTGAGGAGAATAAAGGCAGTTTTGGAGAAGTAGTTTGATTTTTTGATAAAAATTATATAATACCTCTATGCTTATATCAAAACGCCTCATTACTTGGTCGAGTTTCATATCCTGCGCATCCGCATAACGGGTTGTTTTTGATTTCTTTCAAAGCACCCGTTTTTGTCGGGTGTTTTTTTATTTCTTTTTCTTCATGAAAACTATGAAACTTATACAATTTGCAGATTCTACTCGAACCACTCTCAGAACACTTCAGGCGGGACGATGGATAGATATTTATCCTCGTCCTGATAAGACCGTATTAGAGATTATCTTATGAATTACATGGATGGTTTCAGAAAAACTTTCATGAGAAAAATTACCAAGATAACAAAGTATGGAACAATTTTGACTTCTTCGCATTCAATTTGATATCTTTGATGATAGGCAGTTTTATAGAGCAATAAAGCAACTTCACGGATCAAGATACAATCTCATGGCTTCTGATAGCGATGCTCCAGAAGTTACTCATTGTATAAGTGCTGTGCGATATCTTATCCAAAAGGCTTCAGGATATACCTTTCCACTTATGTATGTGGGGGATATGTGTAGAAATATTCTCGATCTATGAAATCCTCATGCACGGATAGTACCTCTTTTTCATGGAGATAGATGAGACTTGATATTTTTTCGATGAGAGTCTCGAAATTCTCAGTTACCCGCTATTACTCATGTAGGAATTCTCATCGATGAGGAAAGATTTTTTCATTCCACCTACCGAAGGTGATGAGTTATTGATTCTATTCATAATAGAATTATGAATGGTAGTATTGCCACCTGTCGTATCCTTTCATCATATACAGATGAGAGGGGAAACTCTTGAATTTTCAGAAAGAATCCCTAATATCTTCATATGCAAAATATGCCTCTCCCATATTCTCATTGGCGTCACTATAAGTCTAGTGGATGAATAGATTATACTTATGAAGTTATAGGTGTAGCTGTACATTCTGAAACAGAAGAGGCTATGGTAATTTATCGGCCACTCTATCCTGTTTTACCAGGGAATTGGGTGTATTGATACGAGTTTGTTGCTCGCCCACTTTCCATGTGGTATGATATTGTTGAGCATGACGGAAAACAACTTCAGAGATTTATAGAAATTGAATAACTTGACTTTAGTTCGGATTGTATATAATCAATGTAACTTTTTAATCCCTTCGGGGATTTTAAAATGCTTTGACGGTTTTATAATTCTTTCTATAATCTTTCAAAGAAATATCTTTTTTCCTTCATAATTATGATGAAATTTATAAAAGAGTCTCTCTCTGAACTCGAACATGTTGTATGGCCTACACCTACAGAGACCAAAAAGTATATGAATTATACTGTGGCTGTTATTATTGTTATGGCTACTTTCCTTGCTATACTCGGTTACAGTCTTCGTTCTTCGCTCGGTTTCGTAAGAGAACAATTCCCTCATTCTCCTGAAACAACATGAACAGTAAGTTCTGAATCAGCTACTCAGGCTGATTTGGAAAAGGCACTGCAGAAAATCCAGTCAAAGAAAACATGATCTGGAAAAACTTCTACAGGAGGTACAACAGCATCAGGCGTACAAAAATAATTTACTTTCTTATCTTTTGTTTTATTTATGTTTGATTTTTTTGCAAAACCAGAAGGTGAGTGGTATGTTATCCGCGTTATTTCTGGAACTGAGGAAAATGTTCGTCAGTCTCTTATGCAACGCAGAGAGGCATTTGGTCTCGAGAATCACATCCTTGAAGTATTTGTACCAACTCATGACTCTGTATCTGTCCGTGCTGGTGGCGTAAAGGTAAAGAAAAAGAAAAATATCTTTCCTGGATATATCCTCGTTCGTATGATAGTTACAAATGAAAGTTGGTATATTGTTCGTAATACTCCAAATGTTACTGGATTTCTCGGTGCTGGTACTGTTCCGGTTCCTGTGAGTGGTGATGAACTTGAAAAGCTCAAGGGTGTTCTTACAGAAAAGAGCGAAGAGTATAAAACAGATATGCAAGTAGGTGAGTATGCAACAGTAAAGAACGGTCCTTTTGCAGGAAGTGAGGGAAAGATTATTGAAGTAAACAATCAAAAATGAATGGTAAAACTTATGATTAACCTCCTTGGTCGAGATACTCCTGTTGAAATTGAATTTGCAAGCGTTTCTAAAAAGAAATAATTTCTTATGCGAATTGCACTTATTACACTCTCATTAGTTGCACTTCTTTTTATAGGGAGCCTCATGTATTCTTTTGCTTGAGGAAAAATCTGAGCTTTGAGTCTTCCGAAAATTCCTTCTTCATCTACAGAAACTCCTATTGCCGTTGAAACTCTAAAATATCAAATAAAAACAGATCAAAAACTTGAAGAACTTACTAAAAAACTTGACTCCCTTACGATTCGTCCACAAAACGATATAAATACTATTTCTTCTTCTTGAACCTTAGATACTCTTAGTCCGATTCCGGTTTCTGGAAAACTCCTTTCTATTCTTATGCCGAAAATGGAATTTTCTCTTACTTGAAGCATTGGAATATATGATCTCCATATATTTGACCAGAGTATACACTACTCAACATATGAAGATAAGAAAAATGGAGTTCGACTTATTCCAATGGATGTTCCTTACGATATATTTCTCAAAAATATAAAAGCCCTTGATGATACTGTGTATAGTGTAAATGAGACGAAAACATTCCCTTTTAGAAGCTTTTACATAAATCCTCCAAAATCTGACTGACAAGTACGAATTGTCATCGAGGTGGAAAAACAAACGATAGCTATCCAAACACCAAAACAAAAATTTCAGAACCTCAAGACACTTCTTTTAAAAAAGTAATATTTTCTAACTTTCTTTCCTATGGCTGATAAAAAAACTATTCTTACTCAAGCTGGTCTTGCAGAACTTCAAGAGGAACTAAGATTTCTTCGAGAAGAAAAACGAGTCGATATTGCTGAGAAACTCAAGGAAGCTATATCTTATGGTGATCTTTCTGAAAATGCAGAATATCAGGAAGCTCGTGATGAACAGGCGCAAGTAGAACTTCGAATTGCAGAACTAGAAGAACTTCTTAAGCCGGGAAATTATTCTCTTATTGAAGAGGAATCAGGAGGAAAAAAGAAAAAATCAGGCATCAATGTTGGTTCAGAGGTAACTCTTATAGAGTCTTCAAGTAAAGATACAATAACCTATCTTATTGTTGGTTCTCAAGAAGCAAATATTCTTGAAGGGAAGATTAGTAATGAATCTCCTCTTGGTAAAGCTCTTATCTGAAAAAATAAAGATGATGTTGTTACTCTTACTGCTCCATCAGGACAGAGAGAATATACAATTACTCTTATAAAATAATTCGACTTCCGTTTCTTACTTTCCTTTTATGTTGGAAATTCTTCATTCATACCTCCGGGAGTATACTCTTGCTGTACCTTTCTCAGCACTTTTTGTTGCTATTATTGTAAAATGAGCAGTTCATGCAATAAAGTGAAAGTTTAGTTTCTCAAATATGCTTGGAAGTGGATGAATGCCTTCGGCACATTCAACATTCGTTATTGCTCTCGCCACAGCGATGTGAATAAAAAATTGAGTTTGGAGCGATCAATTTATTATTTGTCTTGTTTTCTCTATTATCATCATCTATGATGCTCTGAATGTTCGCTTTCAAGCATGACTCCATGCGCGTATTTTAAATAAACTCGAACATGATGCTGATCATCTCAATGAATCCATTTGACATACTCCTATAGAGGCATTTGTTTGATGAGTGATTGGATTTACAACAGCAGTACTCCTCCTTGGTATATAAAGAGAACGGACGAAGGATATTCGAAGAAAATAAATGATTTAAGTTCACTACTGTTATTACACATTTTTTCATGTTTTCTATTCATGATGAACAACATATTATAGGTCTTCTTGAGTCAAACGGACATAAAAAGTTTCGTTATGCACAAATAGAAAATGCTATTTATAAGAATCTTATAACAGATTATGAAAAAATAGACACACTTCCGAAGGATATTCGGGAGCTTTTGACAGAGAATTGTTTTTATAATTCCTTACAAATATATTCAGAAGTGACGAGTGAGGATGGTCAGACAACCAAGTTTCTCTTCAAAACACATGATGGCAAAATGATAGAAGCTGTAATTATGCGACATTTATCAGGGCGCAATACTCTTTGTGTTTCATGTCAAGCAGGATGTCCTATGGCATGTAGCTTTTGTGCGACCGGAAAACTCTGACTTATAAGAAATTTGGAGTTTTACGAAATAATTGATCAAATTATGATTGCAAATCTGACTCTTCAGAAGGAAGATAAGAAGATTCGTAATATTGTGTATATGGGAATGGGTGAACCAATGCTCAACTATGAAAATGTTTCTAAATCTATTTATATTGCAAGTGCTCAGAAGAAGTTGGATCTTTCAAACCGTCGTATCACTCTTTCTACCTGTGGTATCGTTCCTGGAATTATCCGTCTTGCAGAAGATTTTCCTCAAGTTTCTCTCGCTGTTTCACTTCATGCACCAAATGATATCGCAAGAAAAAGAATTATGCCTGTAGAAAATACATATCCGATAGATGAGCTTATGAAGGCATTAGATGTATATGTAGAAAAAACAAATAAGAGAATATTTTATGAATATATCATGATTGCATGAGTAACTGATAGACCTGAATATGCTCATGAACTTGCGAATCTCCTTCGTGGAAAACTTGCCCATGTAAACTTTATCCCATATAATCCCTGAGAAGGAATTATGTGAAATGATTTTCAGCCTACCTCAAAAATTATGATAAAGAAATTTCAAGATACTCTCGAGAAGGCATGAGTTCCATCGACAGTTCGCCATACTATGGGTGACGATATAGATGCTGCATGTGGACAACTTGCCCTCAAAGAGGAAGGAAAATCTCTTGCAACAGAAGAAGGAAAAGGTATGAAGAAGCTTGTCGAGGGTTACTGGAAAAATTAATTTTTTCTTGCCTTCATTTTTAAAAGATTTATACTTATCCGCATGAATCAAAATACTCATATTGATACCATTATCGAAAATATAGAACAATTAAAAAGTCAAAATCGGTATCACGATGCTCGAGAAACAGCGCTTCAGGCACTCTCAAAACATACTGATGATTACCGTTTATATGAGGAGCTCGCTGATATTTATCTTTTTGAGAATAATCTCGAGAAAGCAGAAGAGGTTATTACCTATGCACGAGAACTTCATCCGAACTCTAGTACGGGTATATATCTTGAATGATATATTGCAGTTGTTCGTGGAGACTTTGATCATGCTATAAAGGTTCTTACTGAAGCAAATGGTATGATTCCAAATAATGCTGAAATCCTCAGAAACCTCGGGTGGGCATATGTTATGAAGTGAGATCTTTCTCGTGGAATTTCCCTCCTCAGGAGAGCCCATACTCTCGCCCCAACTGAACCTACTATCATCAATGATCTTGCTGTAGCACTTCTTTCTGCTGGCATGGAGTCTGAGGCTCGAGAACTTTTTGAGGTAACGTGAAATGGTCACATGATTTCTACTCTTTGAATTTCAGAATAACTATGTTTCAAATTCCTGTTTCAGATATTCTTCTTTCTTATACTGGGGATTCAAAGTCTTTTTCTTTTAGCTGAGAAATCTTTGACGGATTTTTCGACGATGTTTCTTTTCAGGAGCCACTCCAGTTTACCGTAAAGATAATGACTCTTGATGATGGACTTTCTGTTTCTTTTGAGAACCTTAAGACAGTAGTTGTATATGATTGAAAGAGACATGATGTACGCATTTTATCATTTGATCGTATATGGAAGAATAAAATCGATCCACTTGAAGATGCTGATGATATTCGAGAAATTAATACAAAAAATATGACCATAGATCTCGCTCCTGTTCTTCGAGAAGAGATAATTATGGCATGTCATGAATTATAAACTCTCGAAAAGTTTATAATAAAATATATATAATTCTTTTCCGAATAAGAATTATAACTTTCCTAAACAAATAAAATACTCTTCAAAACTTCTATCTCTACAGGCTTTTGGTTTAAATCGGGAGAGTTTTTTATATTTTTGTTTTATTGGTCATATGAGGTCGAGTATGTCTTCTCAGACAAAAACTTTGAGCAAAAGGTTTCATCATTTTGCGAGAAAAACATCAGCTACATCAAGTATAGCAAGGTTTAATTCTACAGATTTATATTGATCCACTCATGTTATTCAGGTTGTTGAAGGCGCTATATCTGATGTTATGGCATCAAATTTCTGTATATCAATACTTTTAAGGTATGTTTGTATCTTCTCGAATTCAAATACGCTTTCCTGTAGGAGGTGGATATTTGCAAAGCCGAAATTTGGATCAATTCTTTGTATATCAATTCCTACGGCTTTTCATTTTTCTCCTATTATTTTTCCTATAACTTGCAAAAAACTTCAAGGTGCTGCTCAAATGTCTAGAATATTCATTCCAGGTTTTATGAGAGAATATCTTTCTTGTATTTCTATGAGCTTAAACGCACTGCGTGCTCGGTATCCCATTTTTTTTGCTTTTTCAAAATATGGGTCATGGACGATAAATGGCTTTGGCATATTGTTTGACAACCTAGGGAAATCGGATAATATCCTACGAGTTTCCTCTACAAATGCAACAAAAAAACGGTATATATTTCATTCTTGATTTAGAAATGACAGGACTCGATCCATTTCGTCATGGAGTTATTGAGTTTTGATGAGCTATTCTTGATGAAAAATTCCAAATTCTTGAGGAATTACAAGTTGATATTTGTCCACCATCGGATTGTTTGATTGACGAAGAGGCTCTTGCATATAATGGTTTTACCCAAGAGAGAATTGCAAAAGGAGTTTCTTATGAAGAGTTCTGTGAGCTATTTTTATGCTTTCTTGAGAGATATTTTCCATTTGATACAAAACCTATTCTTATCTGACAGTATGTTACAGCAGATATATCATTCTTACAGAGTGTATTTTTTCGTGCAGGGCGTCATGAAATTGCTATGGAGCTTTGAAATGATATTATTGATACAAAGTCCATAGCCAATCAGGAAAATGCACTCTGTCGTTTGCTATCAAAACCTCTTAAATACACAAGCACAAGCCTCTCAAAACCTGGCTGACTTGCTGATACTCTCGGTATTCGAGATTATATTGCACATACTGCAATGGGGGATATTGATGCTACAAGGAAAGTTTTGTTACAATTTTTAATACATAACTAATATCTTATGAATTTACTTTATATTATAGGTATATCAGGTTTAATAATAGGCTCTTTAGTTATAGTAACCTTATTACTTTCTAATAAAAAAGAAGTTGATAATCCTAATAACGAAATCAATAATTTGAGTTATCCTGTGCATATTAAGTTTGCATCAATTCTTTATTTAATTATTTGAATAGGTGCATGTTTGCCTCTGGGATGGTTATGATTACTAATGTTTATACCTTATTTTATAGTATTTATAATAAGTATTTTCCTAATAATTAAGATACGAAGTTTTCCCACTAAATGAAATCTTATTCTTATTCTTATTTTATTATTTCTACTTTTATGTACAAAAATTTTCTTTGTTGATTGAGGTGATTGATCAAGTAATTTTCCTTTATGTACAATCCTTTATGACTTTGATAATCCTAAGTGTCTTCCTTATAAAAATATTGCGTCTTTCTTATCTTTCATTTCTTGGATTGTCTATATATTTTTACTCATAAAAGCATTCTTTATAATATCTAAAAATAAATAATTATGTCTTACCCAACTTCTTGGAATCTTTCTCGATATTTTTATTCTGGACTTGATGATCCGAAACTTGATAAGGATATAAAAAATATTCTTCCAGCAACTATAGAATTTGAAAAATCGTATAGTCAGATATTTCATACTTTTACAACTCCCGAAGAAATATTGGATTTTTATAATAATTATATAGAACTTTCACATAAGATAGCTACACCAAGTTATTATCTTTTTTATCGTTCTTCTCTTGATACACAAGACTTGGAAATAACGAAGAAGATGTGAGAAGTAGACTTTATCTATAATGAAGCATCAAATCATCTTCTCTTTATTGCTCAGTGATGGAAGAAAATATGATATGAAACTATCATGAAATGGGTAAGTCATCCATCTCTCGCAAAATATAAAAATGACCTTCTCTCCACTGCTGATGGAATAAAGTATATATTGAGTGAACGTGAAGAATATATTTTAAATCTCAAGTCTCGTCCTCTCGCTCTTGCAAATAGTCTTCATGATGAGCTTACGGGGTCGTATGAGTTTACTATGAATATTTATGGTGAAGAAAAGAAACTCACTGAAGAGGAAGTTCGGAGTTATAGGCAACATCCAGACAGGGAAGTGAGAAAAGAGGCATATGCGTCACTTCGTCGAGTATATAACACAAAACAAGCACAAATAACACTTGGGAATGTTTATACGAGTATAGTAAAAGACTGGACAAGTGAGATAAAAATGAGAGGGTATACCGAGAATGTTATGGCACAAAGAAATATTTCTGAAGAAATGGATGATAGTGTTGTTGATATGCTTTTGGCGGAAGTACAAAAAGCATATCCTCTCTATAATCGTTTTCTTCGTGCAAAAGCAAAGTTCTTATGATTACAAGATGATTTCTCAGTTTGGGATGTTTCAGCACCCCTTGGATCAACTGATAAGGATTTTACATTTGAAGAAGCTTTTGATTTACATCTTTCTGTTATGAAAGACTTTGATAAAGAATTTTATGACTACTCAAAAGAAATGATAGAAGATGGGAGAATAGATGTGTTTCCTCGTTCCTGAAAGAGATGATGAGCCTTTGCAAGCTATCGAAAGTGAGAAAAATCATTCGTCCTTCTAAACTTTACATGAAAACTCAGAGATGTATCAACGATATCCCATGAACTTTGACATGCTATACATGGATATCTTTCACAGGTTCAAGAGTCCCCAGTATATGATTCCCCCCTTTCACTTGCTGAGACTGCCTCTATATTTTCAGAAATGCTCCTTGGAGAAAAAGTTAAAACCCTTGTTTCTAAAGAGGAGTATAAGGAATACCTTAATGAAAGACTTTCAGATATTTTTGCAACAATATTTAGACAGGTACAATATATTGTATTTGAAAGAAAAGTTCATGAACAGATATATGCATGAAATGAGCTTACTTATAAAGACTTAAATTTTCTTTGGAGAACTGAACAATCTGCTCTTTATGGAGATTCCATTATTTACGATGTTTCTCCTGACGAAGAGTCATGATGGTCTATGATTCCCCACATATTTCACACACCATTTTATTGCTACGCATATGCTTTTTGAAATATTCTTACCTTTTCCCTTTATAATAGTGTAAGACAAGGAAGAATTTCCATAGAAGATTATAAAGATATTCTCAGATCTGGGTGAAGTATGCGACCAAAGGAATTGCTTATGCAATATGGAATCGATATATCAAAGGCTGAATTTTATACTTCTTGAATCTCAGAAGTTGAGAATATGGTGAGAGAATTTGAGAATATATAAATAAATCATACTTTTCCTATTTTTAAATATATGAAAAAGAAAGTAGTTACCATATGATGATGAAACTGACACTCAAATATTCTTTGAGGTATTTACCATGTATTCCTTCAAAAGGTCGATCTTTCTGCTATAGTTTCCATGAGTGATGATGGTAGAACAACTGGGAGGCTTATGAGGTACTTTCATGAGGATATCTGAATACACTTTCCTCCACCATGAGACCTGAGGAGATGTCTTTATTTTCTTTCGGCATCACCCTACAGGGATGAGTTTCAGAAATATTTTGAGTTCATTATACAAGATGATATTCTTATAGCTAGTATTGACCTTTGAACTATTGCAAGAATTGTCTGAGTATATCAATTGTTAGAAAAGTTAGATTTTCCATACTTTCATGCTAAACTCCCTATAAGACACTCGTTAGAGGGGCATAAGTTCTGAAATATATTTATGGCATTCTTGTTTTATCATCTTGATAAGAACTATGACGCTATGATGCAATATATGCATATCCTTCTTGATGTTCGGTGAAATGTTCTTCCTGTGACGACCGATAGGGCTTATATTCAAGCAACCCTTGCAGATGGACGTGTTATAGAAAAACAAGATAATATCAGTAATGTTGCGTGATATAGTTCCCGAATAGTACACCTTTCTCTTATGCCAGGTTCCCATGATGCAAAACACCAAGATGCTATAACTACAGCTATTCGTGATACAGATTATATAGTTATCTCTCCAGGGGATTTGTATACTTCAACCATATCAAATCTTATCATAGGTTGAGTTCGTGAACTTATAGGAGAATCTTCTGCTAAGATTATTTATATTGCAAATACTACAAATAAATGATGAGAGACAACTAACTATGCTATTCTTGATTTTGTAAATGAATTAGAGAAATATCTTTGAAAGGGAATAGATACTGTTATAGCGAATAACTTCTTGCCAGTTCTTACTCCAGAGCAAGAGGAACTTCTGAAAATAGATATTAGCGTGAAAGGATGACAGTATATATTTCTTTCAGATAGTGAGAAAGAGGTTCTCTTTAAAAGAGGAATTCATATTATCGAGGATAATATTTTGGATTCAAAGTCCCTCTATAAGCATGACTCTATAAAACTCGCAAAAATACTTGAAGGTATAATGCTTTTATGATAGAATATATCCATGAAAAAAGCATATGATGAGCTTCTTGAAGAGAATAAGGTACTTCAATCAAAGATTGAGGCTTTAACAAAGTTTATTAATAAAGAGATTACATGAGCCTCTTTTAGGCTTAAGAGAGATGAAAAAATAAGGCAATCAAGAAAGAAATTCGATAATCTCTTTGAAACTGATATTCTCTTCTCTCTTCGTGAATACTTTCAGGGAAATTTCCCGTGAATTAACCATCTTATCCTTGATAGACTTATTGATGCTGAGTTACTTTGGATGTTTATGCAAAAGTATTCACATCTTGATGGAATGGCTGTTGCTATTCTTTATCAAAAAATACTTGATGAATGGATTGAGAATGTTATTATCTCTTGATGGAGAAATTCAGTAAAACTCTCTTTGTATACAGGGGAGAATTTTCTTGAAAAAGATCTCTTTCGCGTTGTTTCAGAGAAACATACCCTTTCAATTGGACGGTTTTATGCAATTTTGTGATGCTTTCAATCAGATTCTGATGAAAAGGGTCTTATATTCTCCCTTAATTCTTACTTACAGAAAAATCTTCCTCATATATATCAAATTGTCTGTTCGAATATATTTTTTGAGAATCTTGAAAAACTTATTCATATGGAAGTATTCTGAAAAAAAAGACATTCTTCAAAAATATCCTATATTGAAATAAAAACCTTAAGAAAAATTCTCCTTGAAAAACCTGATGGTTTATTTTGTAAGATTCTTGCACACGAGAAGAATAAAATTTAAATTTGTAGAAAATATTTCAATTTCCGTATAGTTCCAATATACTATCTTCATGGTTATACTTTGAATTGATCCTGGCCTTGCAACTGTAGGATTTGCTCTTATAGAAAAAGAACAAAGAAAAACTCGTATTATTGAGTATGGAGTTATAGAGACAAAAAATTCCTGCTCTACATCTGAGCGTATTTTTCAGATAGTCCGCGATTTAGAACAAATAATTGATCTTTATAAACCAACTGTTTGTTGAATGGAACGACTTTTTTTTCTCAGAAATGTGACAAATGGTATTGATGTCGCACAAGCAAGGTGAGCTATTTCTCTTACTCTTTTTGAGAGGTGAATACCTCTTGTAGAGTTTACTCCGCTGCAAGTAAAACAAGGAATTACTTGAAATGGATTTGCTAAAAAACCACAAATTCAAAAGGCTCTTTCTTTGATTTTCTCTCTCAGAAATATACCAAAACCTGATGATGCAGCAGATGCTCTTGCAATAGCATACCTTGCTTCCATGAAAACAGGAGTGAACTTACGAATATAAACTTTTGATTTTGCTTATATATTTGGTACAATCTTCCCAAGTTTACTTATCTCTATGTCTTCTTTTGTTTCTGCTTTGGCTCAGACATTTCAGGTGACGGAGTTTGATGTTCTTATTGCCCTTGGAATTATAGGAGGATCACTTCTTATGTATTACTTTTATAAAATACATACTCTTTTTGAGATAGCCTTTGGTGCTGTAAGTGGACTTTCCATCTATATTCTTCTCTCTGTTTTGCTTCTTGGTAATGGTCCTCTTTGAACCGAAGGTGGACTTTTCCCATTTGGCTTTTCTGTCTTTGTTGTGAGTGTTGCGGTATATCTTGTTTTCTTACTTGCTGTACTATTTCCTCTGCATGGTTGACTTATAGTTACTGAACCAAAGGAACCAACACTCTATACGATTCAGTATTTTATAATTGCTGGATATCTTACATTCTCATTTCTTACCCTTATTGTTTACATGACCGAACAGACATATGTGTTTAAAGTGGGAACTATTTTTAGTATGTTTCGTGATTTTCCATACTACCAAGAGGTTGTTAAGACATCATTTTTTTATGCATTTGTAATGTCCCATCAGGGTCAGATTATTCCTCTTTGAGTTATTTTGATACTTTATAAACTTCTCCTCTCAAACTTAGTGAATGCAGCACTTCTTTCAGTTTGGTATAACTTAAAAAATGTTTGATTTTATAGACCAAAAGCAGACTCACATTATCGTGTTGAATTTCATGAAGTTGGGGCAGGTGATGATCATCATGGTGAACATGAATGACATGGTGATTCTCATCATGAGAACAGTCCTCATCAAAATAATTCTCAACATCACTAAACATGGTAGTATCAAAGGTCTATTTTGAAGAAAAAATCTTATATAAGACCCGTCAGCACTGGATTATTCCTATAGTAAAGTCCAGTCACTATATTTTATTTATTCTTCCTATTTTATTTTTAATATATTTTCTTTCCACTTCATGGATATTGATTTTCTATCTGTTCTTTTCCACTTCTACTCTTATTATTTCATATAAGTATTATATCTGGTTTCATTCATGGTTCTTTGTAGGGAATCAAAATATTACTCTTTCCATAAGAAATGGTATATTTTCTCAATACGCTATGAATGTTCGTTATAGTAATATCCGTGATGTAGTAGTAAGTAAACATACTATATGTGAGTTCCTTTTTAAATATGGGACAATAACTATTCTATCTTCCCCAAATGAATGAGACTTTCATGTGAATTTTATACCAAAAGTTGGAAAAATATATGCTCTTATAAATGCTCTTTCTCACTATTCTGATGAAGAAAGATATAAAATTGACAGTATAGAGACTCTTCATACATTTCATCAAAAGAAAGAGTTTCCAAATATATATTTCAAATAAAATATTTTATTAACAGCTATAATTTTTTCATATGTTTCAGAAATATGTATATAAATTATACATTATTCTTTTTTCCTCATTTGTACTTCTTTCATGCACTGAGGAATATTCTTCTCATTATAATGGAAATTTCTCTGTTATTTCCTGAGAATGATATTCAACTCTCTCAAAGTCTGGAGGTATTATTGTTTTCCCTTCAAAAGAAGAGAAACAAAAACTTATTGAGAAAATACATTCAGCAAAAAAGAGAATATGGATAGAGGTATATATTTGGACAGATACAAGCATTTTAGATGCTATAGTAACTGCAAAGAATCGTTCAGTTGATGTTCGTGTAATACTTGAGTGAAATGTATTCTGAACCCCAAGGATAAATGCTCCTATTTTTGACAAACTTTTAAAAGCTTGAATTCCTGTTCGTTATTCTAGTAATCAGCTTTATGTTTTCACCCATGCAAAATTTTTTCTCATCGATGATACGTATTTTATAAGTACAGGAAATATTACTCGTTCATTCTTTGAGAAAAACAGAGAACTTATCTTTTATGATACTTCCCCTACGACTCTTCTTGCACTTGAGAAAGTATTTCTTGCTGACTTTGAACATCATACTCCATTTTTTCCTGAATGAATACCAAACTGACTTACCCTTTCGCCAGTAAATGCCCGGTATATTATAGAAGAGATGCTTAAATCATCAAAGAATATACATATGTATGTTCAAACAATAACAGATAAAGGCATTCTTGATATAGTCTCAGAGCTTCATGCAGATAAGTATCGCTCTATAGTTATTTGTACTGCAGATAATAAGGATAATAAAAAACAGAAAGTAACATACTGACTTGAATGGAAGTTTGCTAAAAAGCCGTATCTTCATGCAAAAGTTATAATTTTTGATGATAGATATGTCCTTATTACGAGTAATAATCTCACGAGAAATTCTCTTGATAATAATAGGGAAGTTTGAATTCTTTTCTTGCCAACTCAGGATGTAATTCAGGATTTTAAAGAATTATTCAAAAAGGATTGTATTTTTTAGTCTTTTTTTGCCTTTTTTGAAAGGTTAGTATAGAATTACTCTATGATGAAGATTCTCCAAAAAATTCTCGTTGTTTTTATTGCAGGAGGAATTACATTGCTTTTTATTTTTGCATCCTTCTCTTTTTCGTGAGAGAAAAATGATATAAATACCCCTTCTGCACAGAAGAGTGAGGCAACTCTGAAAAATATTCAAATACAAAAAGCTGCTATTTTAACACAAAGCTGATGAACAAAATCTTATATTAAATATAGCCCAGTTCAAGATATATCTAAAGCGACACTTTCAAAAACAGAGTCTTTTTATATTGATTTTTGAAGGCTTTCTTCTGTATTTTTTCTTCCGAGTACAGCTTCCTGAACAAATAGTCTTTCCTCTTTTGTGCTTGACGGGAAATATATGAATTTGAGTACTTCGGGATCGATGATTGTATCCTTATATGATCCTTTTACTCTTTATTCTTTCGGAATTAAGTCTAAAAACTTTGTGATTGATCAAATTACAAATGGAAGTATCTATATAGGAAATGAATCTGATGGTACAGTATCTATTTACTCTATAGATACTGTATGAAATTTAGTATTTCTAGGCAATAAAGGAGAAAAAGTAAGTGAGATGACTCTATTTCCATGAATGTATATTCGTTTTCACCCAAAACAAGCTCTTTCCCTAGATCATGCAGATTTATTTAAGATTATTCAAGTTATTCAGAATCCTGATCCTGATATGGGTATTACTGGTATAGAATTTGTTGATCCTAGGATAAATATTGGAAAGTGAGTTGATGCATTTTTTATGTATCGACTTCCTCCTTCTACTCGAATTCTTTTCCGTCAGTTACGACTTGTATTTGAGGAGAGAGTTGAACAGGTTGATATGTTAAAATCCTATGCAAATAGCGGAAGTGGAGGATTTCTTTCTTCTGATGATGTAAGTCCTTTTCTTATAAATCCATGAAAAAAGAATGCAATTCTTCTTCAAGATTTACAGAATACTTTTTCTGAATGACTTAAGCAAGGTGCTGATACAAAGAGAATTATAGATCGTGTATGAAATATATATACTACTGCAAAAACTCTTCCTATAGGAAATGATGTTGATATTCTTTTTCAGTCTTTTATTACTGATGGTCGATTTGCTCTCTTTTCTCCAAATACTCCTACAACTTTTCTTGATATTTATAATCAGATTGCAAGAATTGCTTGAGTTGCTCCGACTACAGAAAAATATCTAATATTTCAGAAAATAGCTGATATTTATTCTCGGAATCTTATTTCTCAGATTGAATGATCAAGTGTAGATGTTTATGGAATGAGCTCGAAAGAAATTCTCTGAACGCTTACTGCATCTTGAGTAAGCCCAAATGAGTATTTTAATGTTGCTGTTTATAGCTCTAATATACTTAATAAGGCACAAGATCAGGGATTTTTTAACTCAGGACAACTACTTAATACCGCAACGTATAACCTCATATACAGTCTTTTTATTACATCCGATACATATATTCAAAATATTCAGTCATCAGTTGATAAAGATTCAGTATATAAAAGTATCGCAAGTGCTCTCTATGTTCCTATCCTAGAATCTCTTGTAAACTCTCTTTATAAAAACTTCGTTCGTATAGAGGATACAAGCATAGTTTTAGATACTTACTTTTTTCCTGATGGAAAACATGGAAAAATGAGAGTAGATGCAGGTTTTGTTTCGAATTTAAATAAAATTGATGGAATACTTTCAAGAGTAAGTGATTGAGAATATCCATTTGCTGAAACTGATGCACTGCGAATAAAAGTAGCATATAAGAGACTACATGCTTTTATATTACTTCTTGATGATAGTGCATATTCTGATTACCTAAAGAATCCTTATATTGCTACCATGGTCGATGGAATTGCATTTCCGAGCTTTGCCCCTGATTATTCTCGAGTAGTTCATAAAAATGATTCTGTAGATCAGGGGGAGCCTATAGTACAAAATTCTTCCGGTACTACAAGTGAAACTACGCTTTCTCGTATTCAAAAAATTCTCTGAAATGTTCCGCAAGAAAATATTACTCGCGAGGCTGATGGAGGATTTCGTATACAACCAACAAATATGCGTATAGACTCAAAGGAAACACAAACGCCATATTATTTTACTTTCTCAGCCTATATTGACGCTGGTATTGCTCAAATCTCACAGATTGAAATTATATATAGCGGACACAAGATTCACTTTGCCGATGCCCCATATGCTGTAGATGGATTTATGTCTCGTTTTACGACGGATTGATATAGATATCTTGAAAAGATTCAATCATTCTTTTCTCAAAATCAAATTCCAGAGACAAAATCTATAATATTTCTTTCAGAAAATAGGATTACCATAGGTTCCTATAATCTCTCATTCTAAATTCATATATTCTGTTCTTTCCAGTGTTGTATATTCTCGTGATTTCATGAGAGTAGAACTTCCGGTACCTCGAGTCATTCAAATATACTTGGTCTTGAGTATTGAGGGTATTCTTTTTTTCTTCAAAGTTTTTTACTAAAGGATTCTTCCTCAAGGGAGTCTTCTGCTATAACTCATGGAATAAGCCTAACAATCGCATCAATAAAGACAAGTGCTGCAAGTTCTCCACTTGAAAGAACATAGTCTCCCAAAGATATCTTTTCTATAGAAAAAATTGAAAATATTCTCTCATCAACTCATTCATAATGACCACATATGATACAAATATTTTTATTTTCAGTATGATTTATAATAATATCTTCTAGTATTTCTTGTTTAATCGTTTTTCACCCAGGAGACATATAGTACGTTGGCATCCCTCAGTAGTTTTTATATATGTCTCTTAGTGCATTTACAAGGGGCTCTACTGTAATTATAGTTCAAGGGAGTCATCAATATGGTCGGTCATCAACTCGTCTTGTATTTCTTACAGTCCAATCAGTAAGATTATGTGAAAAATATCGAAAGAGCCCTTTTTCTTGGGCTCTTTTTGGTATACTCGCATTTAAGTATGGATGAACTATTTCTGGAAAGAGTGAGACTATGTGAATAGTGAGCATTCTATAGTATTATTGTATGTCAACAATTTCAACATCAAAATAGAGGGTTTTCCCCATGAGAGGATGCTCTTGAGCAATATCTATAGTGTCTCCTGAGAATGATCTAATTGTTATCTTTCCTTGAGGTGTAGTAATGCTTGCACCAGGTTCAAACTTCTTATTATAAAATGGACTTTGCCTATTTGTAACCTCTAAAGTTACGCCAGTACCAACAATCTTTGTTATTTTGAAACTCGCACTTCCATCGAGAGTTTCTGCAGTTGCTCCAACAACAATCTTTTTACCATAAAATGGATTTGCTTTGTTCTCAATCTCTAGAGTAAGGGAATTATTATCAGATGCTATTACTTTTGCTACTTCACCATTTGCTCCTGTGAGAGTTTCTCAAACTTTTGCATTTCTCATATCTTCCCTCATACTTTCTTTATCCACTGTTTGTTTAATTTTTGGTTCAAATATTTTTTTATCTTGAACGATTGTGAATACAGGAGCTAACTGTTGCTTTCTAATAGTTTGTAGTGTTGGTCCAGTTCCATATCCAACATCAGGTGTTACTTCTATTATCTTTTTTTCTCATTTTCCCATTCCAATAAGTCCCTTTTCAAATCATGGAATTACACCATTTCATCCAATCATCACTTGAAATGTTTCATATCTTCCAGTAGATGAATATATATTATTTTCCTTTGCTATTGATTCAGCTGTTGTTTCGAGGATTTTTCCATCTTTTGCTCATTCTCTGAGGGTATAGTTCAGGGTAACGAGTTTTCCGTTCTCTACTTTTGCAGTACTGATTACAAGGGGCGATCCAGATCAGTTTTCATTTTTCTCATTAGAAGATATGCTCCCAAATGAACATGATGATAGAGTTATAATAGAAATAAGAGAGGTAAAAATTATTTTTTTCATAGTTCAATGGAGTAAGAGAAGTAAAATATTTCTTGTTTATGAACAGAATACAGAATTTTCTGAAAGTAGTTCAAATATAGTAACGAGAAAAGGGAAGAATTATGACTTGGACCATTGTATAGAAAAAATTATTTTTTCAATTCAAATAGAACTAGCTCTATTTCTAAAATTCTTCATAATTCACTATCTTTCATGCCTTTTCCGCTTTTATATCGGATATTTATATTGATAAGTTTATTGTATATACTTGAGAGTTTTTCGAAAGAAATTTTTGAACTCATTGCTTTTTTCTGAACAAAAGGATGTATTCTTCACATGCTTGGTATAGATTTTATATCTTTTCTTTTTTCACGGACATAGAGTATGTAGAGATTATTTCGGAGAAGTCATATGAGACTTGAGAGAACTTCTGTTCATGAGGTATGTCCTACAATCTTTTTGAATAGAGAGAGTGCCTTTTCTTGTTCAGTTTGCATTATCGCATCAATAAGGGAAAATATCTTTCATGAAGCCCCTATGCTCTGTGCAATATCCTCTAATGCATACTCTTTTTCTCACTCATAGAGCGTAGAAACCTCTAAAGAGTGTGCAATCATATGTCCTATAAATACATTTTTATCAGCATCTTCTTTTTCTCATTCAGATTCTTTATAAAGGGAAATAACTTTCTCTATCACTTTTTCTTCTAGGTCTGGAAATCTTTTCTCCCACGCTTCTTTTGACCAAAGGGTATTTATACTTCTTACATCTGCATATTTTTCGAGCCATTGTATTAGGACTACTTCTTTTTTATCTACACTATGAAATATACAGAAGTGATCCTCAGGAAGATTTTCACCTAAAGTTGTTAATATTTCTTCAAATCATCATTTTTTCCCCTTTCATTCTCATCATCATGAAAAAATAAATAGCCTTTTTTCTGAGAAAAGACCTACAGTAAATAGATTATCTCGAATATGTGAAATCATGCTTTTATCTTCGAGTCGATACCTATCGATATTTATTCCGCTATATTTTTCTTCAAATACTTTTACAAATCGTGAAAGTTCTTTTTCTACCCCGTAAGTGTCGTTGCCAGTTATGTATATAATGTTTTTGAGCATATTTTTTCTATTCATTTCCAGTAGTATATGAATAAATAAAAAAGCCGAAAAAAATTTCGGCTTTTTTATTACTTTTTTAGAAGGTCTCGTATTTCCGTGAGGAGTTCTACATCCGTTGGACCAACAGGAGCTGGTTCTTCCTTCTTCTTTTTCACAGCTTTATTCATAGCTTTTACAACCATAAATACGCAAAACGCAACGATAATAAAGTTAAAAGTTACCTGAAGAAAGTTTCCATAGTTTACTGTAACTGCTTTTTGTCACTCCATGATTGAAGGAAGTGCGACCTTTAAATCAGTAAAGTTCACATTTCCTATAAGCCACCCTATAGGGGGCATGATAACATCCTCTACAAGAGAAGTTACTATTTTACCAAAAGCACTACCAATAATGACTCAAACAGCGAGATCTACCACATTTCCTTTCATGGCAAAGTCTCTAAACTCCTTTAGCATTAACATATTGAGAAAATTATAATATAAACAAAACTCATTCTATGGATATTTTTCCTATTTCAACTTTACTTTCTTTCGTTTATTTCCAATATACTTCGTATGCAACAAAATAAATATTTCATAATAGTGTCTTTAGTTTCTCTTAGTACTCTTTTATTTTCTTGTAGTAAGCAATGAATTGATAAAAGAGTTGTTTCTCTTTATGCAAAAGATACAGTAGGAACTCAAATTATCCGTGGTTCAGGGTATATGAGTGGTGATATTATTTTCACCAGTGCTCATGTTGTTCCAGATGATAGATGGACATACTTTGCTTCAGGGGAAGCTTCGAGTTATAGAGTATATGCTCGTGATATAGACACAGATAGAGCCATTCTTACTCCTCAACATATACCTGTAAAATATAATTCTAGCTCATTTCTTTTGGGAGGAAATCTTAAAACATGAACTCCTGTTTATGCTCTTGTTTTACGTTCAGGATGAACTAAAAGAATCGAGGGGAAAATCATATGAAAAAAAGATATTCTCTGATATACAAAAGAAGGGAAGACTGTTCCTATAAAGTGAGTTTTCCTCACTGATATGGAATTTCTCCCATGAGAGAGTTGATCTCCAATATTCGATATAGATGGAAATCTGATTGATGTAGTACATGTAGGGAAATAAAAAACAGAAACTTTCGTTTCTGTTTTTTATTATTTGCGAAATTTGGAGAAGTTATTCTGTAAAGAAACCATCTTTATTAAGTGCATTAGCAATTTTTTCTGCTACCTCAGGTCTCATATGTTGAGTTAGTCCATTTATAAAATCTTCTTTTTTCATTCAAGATTTCTTATCTTTAAATCCTTCTACTATTTTATTTATTTCTCATCCAGGTATATCTTTGTCATTTACTTTGATATCTGCCGATATATTCTTTCCGCCAATAGTTATATTTACATATTCCGCCCCTTGAGCTCTACTCGCAATTCATGCACTTGTTCAACTACTTGTAGTTCAACTACTATTTCCTGTACTATTTGAGACGAATGATTTTGCTCATGCAACTGACTTCTTTAAGTCACCTTCTATTTTACTTACGCTATATCATTTTATAAGTGCAGTTATGAGTATATCCTTTTCTTCATTAGTTAAATTAGTATCGCTTGCTATAGTTTTAAGTTTCCTTTTAATATCAAGGGCATAGTTGCTAGTATCTATTGCATTCATAAACTTTGATGTATCTTTAAGAGCACTTTCCGTTACTTTCTTTATATCTCAATTATATAGGTTTTGTGACCCACTTAATTCTTGCTTAAGCTCAAGAAGTTCTTTAATTCATTTTTGAGTGCTTACATTTCAACGAATTTGATTAAGTTTTGCCATTTGTTCATCTGTCATCTTCGATGACGGATCAAGTCCTTGAACAAATTTTCCAAGATTACTTTCTTTATATCGTTTGTCTGCAAGTTGTTCAGAAATATTTCATAACTGACTTACCCCCTTAGTAGCTCCTGCTAGACTACCACCAGGGATAGGGAGAGGTGCATATTTTGGAAGACTTGCTCAAATATCTCAAATACTCTTTCCGAGCTTTTCGAATGGATCAATAGCTTTTGCGACAGCTTTGCTCGTTGATTTTGCTGCCATGAATGCCACCCATATAAATATGAGAGCAATAATATCTATAATAATCGTTCCGAGAAGTGGACCAAGAATATTCAATCATTTCTTAATATTTCCTGTTGTATTTGTATTATCGCTATCACTTGCACTTGTTGGGTATGCTTTTCCTTCAAATACCATTTCAATTGTTCCAATCTTAAGTGTGGTTACTGTTTTTCCTGTACCTCAGTTTTCCTGTACCTCAGTTTTCAAAGAACTTTCCGTTCACATTATTTTTATTGTACAACTTGTATTACCACAGTCTGAATTTTCTTGAGATAACCCTACGCTTTTTATAGCTCCAATAACTACCAGTCAGAAAGAAAGAGTTATTCAAACGACGGCTGGAACAAAACAGAGCCCTATAAATTCCTTCAAATTAAAATCTCACATTTTCTCTCAGAGAGTATCCTTTCCAAGTACAAAATGGATTGTAAAAAGAGGGGAGAATATAGCATACATCCATAGTTTTATAGCTCGCATCATCAGCATAAATACAAGCGCAAGTACAAGTATTCAGAAGATAACGAAGAATAATACTCATAGTATGAGTTCATTTACAAGTTGACCAATACTTGTTATTGTATTTATACTTCCATCAGCTTTTTGAATCTTTTGTATTTCAAAGACTCCATACGCATATATAAGTAAACTTCCATATATGCCACCAGATTTCTCATAAAATTCTTTTAAATTTGTACATCCATCTCATGTTTGTGTTCGCTTTGAACATTTTTCAATGTTTTGTTTTGCTACGGCATCACTATTTGATGTATCTGAAGTCAGCGTCCATTTATTCGGAATATAGTAAGAATCCATGAAGCTATTATTCTCTTTTGCAATTCATAAATCAGCAGGAATACTTATAACAGATGCTGTTACAACAGTTGCAAGGGATATAGTCCACTGAACAAACCACCAAGTAAATGGTACCATTATGATACCAAGAGCCAAACGAGGAAGCATCGCTTTGTATCCAAACTTCTCATTTCAGAGTATGGTTCCTATGGCTATAATTATAAGAAGTACAGCATATATAAAATATATTACATTCGATACCGTTACCCAAAGCTTATACATTGTATCTCGTAAATTAAAAGCATCACCACTTGTCCAGTCTGGTGACATGAGCCATGATGCAAGAACAATTGCGGGCATCGCAACAATTGTTACAACTTGAAAAATTGAATTTAGTGCCTTTGCTGCACAGTTTACTCCCTTACAGTCTGTTTCATCTACCTTTTTTCCATCAGGATTAGTTGTAACCCCGGCGGCATATAATCAATTTACCCCTACAGAAACCCCGGTGTTTATCGTAATGTTTGCAAAAAATCCCCCAATAAATGTTAGGATAAGAAAGAGGGATGTGAGGATTTTTTTCTGGAACATAGGGAGAGAAGTTATATTTTACTGAAGTACTTTTTTTGCTTCATAATCTGATTGGCTTTCTACGATTCACAGCTCTTTGAGTATATTTGTTCCAGATGATGGTATAACAACAGTAGTTCTTCTTATGAGGGCATCTCTATTACTTACGAGAGCTTCGAGGAGTTTTTTATTTTTTGCTTGAAGGAGGGTATATGCCTTCTTGAATTTCTCTAGATATACAAGGTATACTCTTGCTCTATTATCTTCACTTTTTGCTTTTGTATAGGTATCAATCGCATCATCCACGCCGTTATAATCGAGATTTGCAAATGATGATTCAAGGACACTCTTTGCCCCGTTCGTATCATCATTACTCTTCGCTATAAGTGCATCGAGTTCGTTTATCTGCTCTTCCAGTATCTTGAGGCGTTCATTTGTTTTATTTCCATAGTCTCTGAGTATAGAAATATGTTCGTCGAGTGTTACTCATCTGTCATTTGCTGCATCGAGCATTTTTACTATGTCTGTCTCAAGGAGGTGGGCATATGCTTGGAGACTTGCCATATTTCCTCCTATGAGCCTTTTTTGTCATTCAGCTGGGCGAGAGAGTACTTCTGCTATTGATAAGAGGCTACTATTTCCTGTGTAGAGGGAACTATTTGCTCATTTATCTTTTTGTCATACAGAGAGAGAAACTGCCGTTGCTATATTTCAAAGATATGGAGTTCATTTTGTTTGAAATTTTGTATCATTTCCAGCATTTACCCGTCAGGATATATATGGAAAAACATATCCCCATGAAAGATGGAGTACGAGTGTGAAGAAAAGCGTCAGAATGAGTGTATTTTTTATGAAATCCTTGATTTCATTTCGGAAAATCATACGATAAAAACAGTTACTCTCCGTATCTTATACATTTTTTCTTCTTTTGGCAAATAAATGCGATATTTTTCTCTTTTTTTTCTCCTCTTTTTTTTCTCCTCTTTTTTTTCTCCTCTTTCATCAGAGAATAAAGAAGGTATTTTTATCGCACCAGTAGAGAATATAGTTTCTTATAATTCATGATGACTCTATGTTTTTGATGCCGAAGTGATATTTGATTCACAGAGAACGGGATTTTATTTTTCATTTTCCCCAGACGATTTTATCAACAATGATATTCAAGTTATTTGGAGGACAAAAAAATGAAATTACCAGAGAACTATCGATAATGATGGTGATTTACCTAATAAAAGTCTTTCCCAAGGATTTTCAGAACCATTTATTACAACCCCAATAGATGCTATAGGATTTTCTATTATCAGTCAGAGAAAACTCTCTCTGGATACAATAAAGCTTTGGACTTCATACTCAAAGTCAAATAAAGTATCCCTAGATGGAGCATATGCTTCGCCTCGTATCGTTTCCCGAAGTGAGTGGGGAGCAGATGAGTCATATCGTTATGCCGATAATGACCTACAGTCAGGAAAATATAATGAGTATCTAAAATATCGTCAGTCAAAAAAAACACAATCACAAATCGATGCAATTACTCTCAGTAATAAAAGACAGGAACAACTTGATTCTCTTTTTCCTGAAACTCAGAAACTCATAGTCGTTCGTCGTTATGAAAACGGACACAGACTCGTTTGGCCTATAGAAAAAACAAAACAAGTTGATAAAATAGTTCTCCATCATACTGCTGAAACTCTTGATACAGATGCTTCAGATGAGACCTACTTAAAAGAAATATATAAATATCATGCCATTGCTCGAGGTTGGTGAGATATAGGATATAACTATATTATCTGACAGCGTTGAACTATTTATGAAGGAAGGGCTTGATGAGACTATGTTGTTGGTTGACATGTTCCTGCAAACAATCGATGAACTGTTGGAATTTCTGTTATTGGTAACTTTGAGCTTTATACAGTAAATAAGGATCAACAACAATGAATCATAGATGCTATAGGATATATCGCAGAGAAATATGGTATTAATTTGAGTCAAAAATCAAAGGCAGTATATTCTTGTACTTGATGAGATTGTTCATCAATCCAGACACATGATGTTTTCATGCTTTCATGACATCGTGACTATAATCCAACAGCGTGTCCTTGAAAAAATCTTTATGATATAATTCCCAACTTGAGAAAAACATTTTCTTGAAAGACATATCTTCCAGTGTATAATACTGAGTATTTTATGGATAATCTTCCAGAAGATGAAGTTATGAATATGTCCTTGAAGGAAACTGAAAGTTCTTCGTCAATAAGAATAAGTAACGATAATCAGAAGAAAATAACCAAGGTCCGCTATCTAGGACAAAAATTCAAACTTAAACTTTCTTATCCTGAGAAAGAATTTATCGATATCTCTTCTTATACAAAAAGTTCGATAAATATGCTTATGGGAAGAAATAAGATTATTGTACCTGCATGAAGTAGTATAAAGGTATGAATAGTATGAAATAGTAAACTCGAGGTAAAGTTGTGAGAAAAAACCTATAATACAGATACAATTCGTATCTCATGAAATATCCTTCGTATAGACTCATGGAATAGGGTTCCTGCATGGGATACAAGAAAGATATACAATGATAACCTTTTTCGAGATACTTTAAGTCTCTATAATGATAACTGAAAGATTTTAGTGGTAAATGAACTTCCACTTGAATGGTACTTAAAGTGAATCTGAGAGGTTTCAAATGGTGATCCAGAAGAAAAGATAAAAACAATTGTTGTGGCTGCTCGTACCTACGCTCGATACTATATGGATAGGTCTCATCGTAAGTATAATACACAGTTGTATGATGGCTCTGATGATCCTGATTCTTTTCAGAAGTATCTCGGATATAGTTATGAAGTGCGCTCACCAAATACGTCAAAAATAGTTGATGCAACAAGGTGAGAAATGATTTATTATAATGATATCCTTATAAAGCCTTGGTATTTTAGTTCTTCAGATGGACGTACCCTTTCTTATAGAAATTATTGCGAACTGAATAACCCATGAAGTACTTGTCAGGATATACCATATCTTCAGTCAGTCGATGACCCTGCGTGAGTTTGAAAGGTTCGTAGTGGTCATGGTGTTGGTATCTCTGGAATTGGTGCAACCTATGCTGCAAATCTCTGAAAGACATACAAGGAAATTATAGCATACTATCTAAAATGAGTTGAAATCAAGAAAAAATAACTATACTTATTTTACATTATGTATCTTTCAGATAAGGACATCCGTACTTCTACTCAAAACTGAGATATAACTATCTCAGATTTTGATGACTCGCGTCTTCAGCCAGCAAGCTATGATATTCGTTTGGGTGATAAGTTCCTCATAGTAAAAGATTATTCTGTTGCCAATATTGATCCTGTAAATCAGATTCTTCCTGAATATGAAGAAATAGTTGTAAATAGAGAAGAGGGTTTTATTCTCCGACCTGGAGTTACTGTTCTTGGTACAAGTATAGAAAAATTTGGATCCGAGAAATACCTTATTCAGTTATCATGAAAGTCCTCTCTCGCCAGACTTTGACTCATAGTTCATAATACTGCATGACTCATAAATCCTGGGCACTATCTCAACATTACTTTTGAGCTGGCAAACATGAATTCTATACCTATTATTTTGCGTCCTGGTATGGAAATTGCACAGATTCTCTTTTCGGAAATGACCTCCCCTCCAGAACAAGATTATAGAAAGATCGGACGCTATGGTGAATGAGAGGCAAATATGGTAAGTTATATTCATAAAGATTAAAAAATCTTGTCCCTAAATCCATCCTTTTTCACTCATCATAAGAATTTTAAACTATCAATTTATGCATTCATACGAAATAGAAATCAAGGTTCTTCTCTGAGATGAAGCAAAAAAGAATCAATTTATGGCGTCTCTCCGTGAGTCATTTCCAGAATTTTCCCACGAGTATTCTGAAAGTCAGTTGAATCACTATTTTCAGTGAGGTTCCCTTGAGGTCTTTCTTCCTCTATTTTCTTCATATATTGATGATACTCAGAAGCAAAGACTTCAAAATATTGCCGACACTGCGAAATCATTTTCTGTTCGGACTCGATGAACAAAAGAACAGACAATAATTGTAGTAAAGGCCACGGTAAATAATGAAACAAGTTCAAATGGTACAGCTAGAATCGAATGGGAAGTTGATTTATTTCCTATGACTCTCGATGAGATGGATAGGAAACTTCTTTCTGTTGGTTTTGAATATCAGGCAAAGTGGTCTCGTGCACGTGAGAGTTATAAGCTGAATAAAAATACAATTCTTTGCATTGATAAAAATGCAGGATATTGATACCTTGCAGAATTTGAACGTGTTATAGATGATGAAAATCTGATTGATTCTACTCGATCAGAACTTTTAAACATGATAGATACTTTGGGATACAATGAACTCAATCAAGAAAGACTCGCACGGATGTTTGATTTTTATAACAAAAACTGGAGTGAGTACTATGGAACCGAAAAAGTATTTACTTTAGAATAGATATGTCTGAAGAAATAAAAATTTCCTTTATCTTTGCTATAGGATTTTTTCATCATATTTCTGATGATTTGTATCATGATGAATCTCCGTCTTATCTATTTGAATGATGGTATTTCTGGGTATTCCTCCTCAGCTCGCAGGTATAACTTTTAAACTTTGAAAAATAGGAAACTCCCTTGCTTGAGTAAGAAATTTTCATAAAGAAGGACTTATACGCAAAGAATATCTTTTATGACTTTGATTTACTATGATGCTCTGATGAGGGCTCGGATCATTTTTCATTATGGATATTCCTGATTGGATTATGTACTATGTGTCAGCTATTTCTATGATTATCCTCGTAGGGGTTGCACTTGTGAAAAAGAAAACATGAGTTGAGAGAAATGTTCAAATTTCATGAATACGAATGTATGTATGATATTTTTCGTACTTTATTCTTTCCTTTCTTTGAAATCTATTTCCTGCTGGTTCAGGCATATGGTATTATTTTGCGAATACTTATATTCTCAAACTTTCTACTTTAGAAGGTAAGGCAACAGGGAATGCTATTGCAATCTTTTGGTTTATAGGAACTGCAATTGGCGTATTTTCCCAAGGGAGTTATAACCTCATATATGCGTTCTTTCTTGCTCTAGGTATGTTTCTCTGAGGACACTTTGCTACTAAACATATGATACAGATTTGAGAACGGAAAACTCGAAATATCTTACTTATCTGAATTAGTATTTTTTCTTTGTATTTTCTCTATCTCGGATATAATTCTTTACAGTAATTTTTCATATCTTTTCTATGTCAAAACACCCAGAGTATCAGTACCTCGATCTCATGCGAGATATCCTCGATAATGGTTGGGAAAAACCAACTTTTGTTGAATCAACGGTTTGAATAACAAATGAGAGAACCTCTGTGTTTGGGCGTCAGATGCGATTTGATCTCAAAGAAGGTTTCCCTCTTTTAACAACGAAAAAGGTATTTATGAAGGGAATTATCCATGAACTTCTTTGGTTCTTGGATGGAGATTCTAATGTAAAATATCTCGTGGACAATGGTGTGAAAATTTGGGATGATTGGGCATATAAAAACTACGTAAAAGCTGTTGATGCATGAAAAGAAGTATCAATGACACAGGAAGAATTTATAGAGAAAATTCGATGACTTGATAAAAATGACCCGTTTGTTTTGCAATATGGTGAACTCGGCCCTGTCTATGGAAAACAGTGGAGAAAATGGAAGGCAACAGATGGTCGAGAAATAGATCAAATAGCTTGGGCTATAGAAAAGCTAAAGAAAACACCAAATCGTAATCACTGTGTGATTTCTGCGTGGAATCCTGAATATATCTACGAGATGGCTCTTCCATGAAATTCTATGGCTATCCCACCATGTCATACACTTTTTCAGTTTATTATCTTAGACAATAAACTTTCATGTCAGCTCTATCAGAGAAGCGCTGATGTATTTTTAGGAGTTCCTTTTAATATAGCTTCTTATGCACTTTTAACTCTTATGTTTGCTCATGTTCTTTGAGTTGAACCATGAGAGTTTGTTCATACTCTTGGAGATGCTCATCTTTATGCTAATCATAAAGAGCAAGCTCGTGAGCAAATTACGCGAGAACCGAGAAATTTTCCTACAATAAAATTGAACCCAAATGTAAAGGAAATCGATAATTTTACCTATGAAGATTTTATTTTAGAATGATATGATCCTCATCCTGCAATTAAGGGAGATATAACTGTAGTCGGTGGCTTTTAGTTTATGTATATAGCATTTGAGGGCATCGTTTGATCAGGCAAAACAACTCAAGTAAAAAAACTTGTGCAATATTTAGGTTCTCTTTGAAAAAGAACTCTCCATGTTCGTGAGCCATGATGAACTCCTATTGCTGAGGATATTCGCACACTGGCTCAAGTAAAAAGTTGGGATAATGAACATATGCATCCACTTACAAATGCATATCTTTATGCTGCAGCACGATCACAAGTTCTTCATACTCTTATAAAACCAGCTCTTGGGGCTGGAGAAATAGTTATTTCCGATAGATGTTTTCTCTCTTCTTGTGCATACCAATGAGAAGCACAATGACTTTGAATAGAGAGAGTTTTAGAGATAAATAAGTATGCAATTGATGGGATTACTCCAGATATTATTTTTTATATGGATATAGATGTCGATATTGCTCTTTCTCGTACATTTGACTCTTCTGGAGATAAGTGGGAACACTTATGAAAATCATTCTTTTTGGATGTTATTCTAGGGTATGAAAAGTGTGAAATGTTAGATATTGTAAAAGACAAATTTATTCGCTTAGATACTCATGGTACAGAGAATGACGTTTTTGAAAGGGTATTAAAGTATATAACAATTTAGCTAATGACAACTTCTGAACTCATTACATCCATTGAGGAGTATAAGGAGACTCATCAAAATGATGCCCAAGTATCTGATGAGGTTATCTCTTGGATAGAAAAACACAAAAGCTTTGCCTTTGTAAAAGATAACCTTGAGTGACATATAACAGGATCTCTCCTGATTACAAATCTCGAGAAAACAAAGGCTCTCCTCATGCTCCATAAAAAACTCTGAATTTGGGTTCAATTTTGATGACACTGTGATGGCGAAGTGGATGTAAAAAATGTCGCTATTCGTGAGTTTCATGAGGAGTCAGGTATTTCTCTAGAACCATTTGTTTTTCATGGTATTTTCAATATTGATATTCATGATATTCCTCTTGATAAAAAAGGAACACCGCCTCATAAACACATGGATATACTATATCTCTGAATGATACCTGAAGATACACCATTTTCTCGACAAGAATCAGAAGTTGATGATATTCGATGGTTTGATATAGAGTGAATTGAATCCTACATTACTGAAAGAAGAATGTTAAGTATGCTTCATAAGATATATACTCTATGAAGATAGTTCTCCGTCCTAATAGTCTTCATATAGATAGAGAGAAATTTTTATTTCTTCAAGAGAGGATACTTCTTACAACGTATAAGCAATGAGCAAACAATATCGATGCTCCTTATTATACTGATTGTATTACTGCAGTGAGATACTTATTTCAACATTCAAGTAATTTCCTTCTTCCTACTGCGTACATCTGAGATCTCCCGAGTCTTTTAATTAAAAATGCTGTATGCTCAGTAGAGTCTCTTTCAAATGCTCAGTTCTGAGACCTCATATTTTTCGAGAAAATGTCCAAAACTCATAAGAAATATATGGTAACACATGTTTGAATCATGGTGAATAATACCCATTTTATTCATTCATCACTTCTCTATAATGGGAGTATATCTGGAGTTGACGATAAAGAATATATGCATAACATTCTCTGAGAATCTTTCGTTTCAGTAGCACATGACCCAAGAACATATGGATAACATAAAAACGCTTTTCATTATCGATGCCTATAATCTCATATACCGAATGTTTTATGCTATTCCCGAAATAACAACTCGTTCATGAGAGTCGGTGAATGCTATTTTTTGAGTAGCAAAGTTTCTGAAATGACTTGCTGAAGATAATCCAAATGCAAGTTTGGTCATTGCAACTGATGTTTGACAAAGCTTCCGAGCAAATCTGTATACCGAATACAAGGCTCAACGAGAAAGGATGCCAGATAACCTTCGTTCACAAATAGATGGAGTTTTCTCTCTTTTTGAGAAATCATGAATTCCTGTTCTTGCCTATCCTGGATATGAAGCTGATGATATTATTGGATCGATTGCTCACGAACATGAAGCTGATGAATATCAAATAGTTATTATTTCATCAGATAAGGATCTTTGTCAGTTTGTTCGAGACGGACATGTTCATATTTATGATGCCATGAAGAGAAAATTTATGAAAGAAAAGGATGTTATTGAAAAGTTTTGAGTTCCTGCATTAAAAGTACGTGATTATCTTGCTATTGTAGGAGATAGTTCTGATAATATTCCTGGAATAAATGGTTTTGGTCCAAAGAAAGCTGTAGATTTACTTACTCGATATGGTACTCTCGAGTGAATCTATGAAAATATGAGTGATTTAACTCAAAAAATGCAAGAAGTTCTTGTTTTACAGAAAGAAAATGCATTTCTTTCCCAAACTCTTGCAACAATTCATACAGACTTAGATATTCGTTCTGATTTTTCGCTTCCTTTTTCTCCATGATTGGAAAATCCTGAATATATAGATCTTTTAAAACATTATGAATTTCGTTCTCTTTTGCCGAAAGTTTCTGAAAATAAAAAAGACTTTGAATCTCAAGCAAAGGCTATAAAAACCGAAAAAGATTTACGTACCCTTTTTGCCGATATTTCAAAGGATGATGAAGTATATGTTGATATAGAAAATGACTTTCTTATCTTTTCTATAAGAGGAGTAATCTACAATTTGGATACTCGAAATATTTCTGTAAATGTATTTCTTTCATTTTTTCATACGGCCGAAGCTACACTCGTAGGATATGATATAAAAAATATTCTCCACGGTTTTTTACAGAAAGAAAAATCCCTCGAATGAGACGAGGGACAGGGAAGATTGTTTTAATATTAATAACCTTCTTCAAATCATTTATAGAGTTGTCATCGGGATGGGTGATTATACCATCCACTTTTTCAGTACATTGCATACGCTACTTGAGGATTACCATACCCACTTCGTATGTATTGGAGCATTCATATTGCCTCTTCGAGAGGTACTCATATAGATTTTCTTCAGTGAGGAAGAAACTTTTCATTGCTCATAGTGAGTTGTCATAGTCATACAGCAGTTGATATAACTCAAAATTCTTTCCTTGCAAGTTGTTCACCTGATAAGTCATCCCTTTTTAATGAGCGTTCTTTCATTGATTTTCCATCTATTCATTCATCCCTAAGTGTATAATTTGCTATTCATACTATTCATCTCGATTCGTGTCCTAGTATTTCGTGGAGTCAAGTATTGGTTGCCCATATTTTTGCTTCCTCAACTTGCAGGGGAGGATTCATCGATAATCCTGCTAAAGTAAAAAGTTGTTGAGCTTCTTTTGATCATGGGGAAAATTGTTTTCCAAATTGTTCTTTTTTCCATTCTTCAATCTTTTCTGTTGGAATATCTGCCAGACTTTTTCTTTCTTCTTCGGTGAGTTCTTCCATTCAGCGAAACCCACTCAAAGAAAGTATTTTTGCCTTTCTTGTATAGTTTTTTAACTCTTCTTCACTTATTCAAAGCTCCTTTGATGCATTTTGCTTTTGTTCATCATTTAAGTGCCCTTGTCCAAGATAATATGCTATAAATTTTTTTGAAAGTTCATTATTTTCTCATCATGCATTTTGTCAGAAGTCATCGGCAAAATAATCTTTTGTTCTTTCAAGCTCTGTTAGTACTTCTTCGATTACTATGTCAGTATCAATTCACTGGGCTTTTATTATTTGAGGCACGATAAGAAGATTCGTGATTTTTGGTGAAACTCATCTCTTTTGAGCTTCCAAGATAACTTTATAATTTGGATTATCTTTCCATTCTTTTACGGCTTCTATAGTTGATTTTTCAAGTTCTTCAACTTCCTCAGGGCGTAATTTCTTTTTTATTTGAACAGTTGTTCAGTCTCTGATTATAAGTCTTTGTCCATTACTTCCAAAGAACTCTCATTCTAATCAATTTCTTTTCCACTCAACACCACCGAGCTCCAGACTTCGAATCTCTTTTGGAAATACTTGTCATGCAGTTGTTTGTAGATATAAATCTGAATTAATACGAGAATTATTGTTGAATTTGAAACGAAAACTTACCTGCTTTCATTCCTCAGTGTCAATTGATTTTATGGCAGGATTTGTCAGGTATTGTAATCGTTGTTCTTTTTTAATCCTTAGAAAGTCTCTATTTTTAATATTTGAAAGAGTCTCTTCACTAAGAGTATCCAAATCTTTTCTAGGAGAGCTTATTACTTCTTTTGGTCTCTCTGATATGACTCATGTAGGTTTTTCTGAAAGTTGGAAAGTCAACATATGAAAGTATTTATTTATATATAAGTATTTAATATATTTTGTCAAAAAATTACCATTACTTTGATAACTCGACAAGAGCAGTTTGCTCATCTTCATACACTGGTATTATGCTTGTAATCCCTACAAGTTCGAGAGTATCTCAAACATCATGAGAAAGAGAACAGAGGGCAAATTTTCCATTTCCATCTTCAGTCCTTTGAGCTATATCTGCTATGTATCATATAGATTTACTATTGAGATATTGGAGTTTCTCAAGGTTAAAGAGGATTCTCGTAGAAGAAAATGTTCAAATATCGGCTATAATACTTGGAAATGTCGCATCAACATTTGTTTCGTCGAGCTCACCATCAAATGAAAATATCTTCACTCCAGTATTTGTTGATGATTTCTTTACATCGAGCTTCGTAAGCATAGAAAGAAAGGGATTAGAGGTAAATGGTTTTACCCCAAAAGTATAGCAGTTTTGGTCTTTTCTTGCAAGTTTTTCTTGCTTTTCCTCACATTTTTGTATCATTTTTCTATGAACTACTCTATTTTCGAGCCAAATGCCAACTCTCTCTCCTTTTGGCAATCAGGTATTTGGAGAAATATTCTTATTTCTTCCTGACAAGCCAAGGAGGTCTTTTATTATTGAAAAGAAGACGAATCATGGATGCTTATAGAAATTCGAGAGGTATGATTTTGATTTTACTCTGCTTTTTCTCTTGGGGTATCTTCTGCTCAGTTTGTATGAAACCCAAAACAATACTTTTCAGAACTTGTATCTTTTCTCAAAGAAAAGGGTGTATTATTCCTCCAAATAGAGCCTATCGATATTTTACCTTTCAAATGAGAAAAATATTTTACCCCTTATAAATATTTTCTTACTCCATATACACGTGTTCTAAATCTCACGAAAACTCCTGATATACTCCTTTCTGAGATGCATGAAAAAGGGAGGTATAACATTCGTCTTGCAGAAAAAAGGGGGGTTGTAGTGAAAAAAGTTTCTTTTTCAGAAGAGAATATATTTTTGTGGATAAATATGCTTTCTGAAACCACGAAGAGAAATGGTTTTCATGAGAATAGTAGGGAGTACTATACTCGTTTTATACAGGAACTTGAAAGAAATAATGCCTGATGACTCTATTTTGCTTTTCTTTGAGAAGAATTACTAGCTGCAGGAATATTTGTTTTCTTTTATGATACTGCTATATACTACTATGGAGCATCTTCATCGAATCCAGATCACCGCAGACATATGGCACCGTATCTTTTGCAGTGGAACGCAATAGTCGAGGCACATTCAAGAGGTTGTAAAATATATGACTTTCTCGGTATTGCTAATCCTGTCAATCCAAAAGATACACTCGTGGATGTTTCTCGTTTTAAAGAAAAATTTTGATGACAGATAAAAGTGTTACCTGAGAAAGTCATTATTCGGATATGATGATTTGCTCTATTATTTGTTTTGATGAAAAAGTTGATAGTATTTTTACGCTTCCTCTTTCGTTAATGGGAAAAATATTTTCTCATTGCATGAATGGGGGAAGACGATAATTTCAGCTCAGGCAAAATTCTTTTCTATCTTTTTTTGGAGAAAGGATGAAAAAATCATATGTTTTGTATCTTTTGGGAGAATATACATGAGAATCTCTCTATACAGCCATTTAGTTATACTGAGCATCCTTTTTCAAGGAGAGAGTTTCTGTGGAATAAAGTCTTTTAAAGCTCGAGAATCTGGTATTTCATGTTCTTGTTCAATATGCTGCGGAAAGGCTGCGAGTAATCCAACATCATGATGCGCAAGGATGATATTTGTTTTGGGATGACTTTTTTTATACTTTCTTACAGCGTAGATACCCCATGGTCCTATATATCTTAGTATTGAATGGAGCCATATTGATTCTGGAGAAAAAGACTCTAGTATATTTTTTACCTCAAAGTATCTCCAAAAGGAAAAGATTGAAAATATGAACATAATCCTTCTTTTCCATGGGGATGTTTTTCATGTATAAGAGTAAAGATTTCCCCTATAATCATGACTTCTTATAAATTCAAGAATACTTTGGACATAGTATTCAGCTCATCATATAAGCTCTTTATAATCATGAATAATCATAATCCTCTCTCCTTGAGAAAATGTATTATAAAATCTTTCTTTCCATGCATTCTCAGAAAATTCCTCTAAAGAAGGGTTGTTATATGTTTCTTTTTCTCAATGTATGATTTCTCTTAGAATTCATACTATGCTATCTACAGGAAAATTTTCATCTATCTGAGTTACTTCTTCTATGAATGAGGTAAGTCATCACTTTCTCGGTCAGACTACTATAATTCCACACATTCTTGCCTCTAACGCTGTCATTCAAAATGTCTCAAGAAATCGAGAAGGCATAAGGAGAATACTACAGTTTCTATATAGGTTAGCGAGCTTTTCTTGATCAATTTTCCCATAATAAGTAATTCTCTCAGAATGAGCTTCCTGAAGTTCCTTTATTAGATTTTCATACGGTCAGTTAGAAGCTATATGCCAATAAATATTTTCTGATAAGACCGAATCAGTCAGAATTTTTTGTATAACCTTTATGAGCAAATCAACTCACTTTTCTTCCACGAGACGAGATGCAAAGAGGACATGGATTTTACGCATAGAACAGTTTTTATTTAACTTGCTCTTTTGGAGAAAGGAGTATGCCTAAAAGAGTGAATAATATCAGGGAAAGAACACTTGACTCAAATGTATGAAGAAAAAAGTTCATTATCAGAATTCATCATAGAGCTCCTCATATGAAAATGCTTTTTTTCCAAGTTTGAATAAAAAGCCAAGCCATAATACAGATGAATAGTAAACCTCAAATAATTCATCATTCAACAAACTGCTGGATATACCAACTTTCTGGTATATAAAAAGTTTCTTCCTTTTGTATATTCTTTCAGATATTTGGTATGGTATGTCTATATCCTGGTCATGAGCTTCAGAGTCATTGTCCTAGAGGGTATTCTATAAATCTTTGCACTCATATTTGCATTCTTTCAAAGTGTCATTTATTCGATCATCATCGAGAAATTAATGCATCGGAGTAGGTATAAAAAAGAATGCCTCAGATTATTCCTATGAATATACTTGAAATAATAAATTCCTTCATATATTTTCTAAATAAGAAAAGTAAGTTATTTCATACTATCAGAATAATTCAGAAAATTATACCAATAAGAGCACTTCTGGAATAAGTATAAAATAACATTCAAAAAAGTCCTATCATTACTATTCATACAGGAAAGTACCAATCTTTCTTTCAGCGTATAAAGTAAGCAAGAAATCAAGAAAATATTATAAGTATTCCTCCCATTGTGTTTGGGCCATCGAGAATTCATTGAAATCTTCGAACATTAGCTCAATCAACTCCATGAAATATCGGAGGAACTCAATTACAGCTTTGCCAGTTTGATGGATTTCCACAATATCAGAAATAAAGAAGAATATCTTCTGTTAGAGGCCATTTTAAGAGTCAGCTTATAAAAAGCATAGCCCCACATGAATAGAGGAAAAGTTTTATATAGTAGGATATTGGCTTTTCTAGAAATACCTTTCCATGATAGAGTATCCAAAAGGCAATTAGAAATTCGAAAGCATATCTTCATCAGTAGATTACTCACTTTATACCAGTCGTAAATAGGCTTATTATAACCATTATAGTAATGTAGCTTATAAGAAGTCAATCAAACCATGAAAAACTCAATTTTATTTTTTTTATAATATGCATATATGCTATATATGCTAACATAAAAAAAAGAAGTAATTCTTTATAGAATCCTATACCAGGTATTCCAAGTTTCTCTTTTGTATATACGGTAATAAGAGTTGTAAAAGGAAGAAGGAGAAGAAGTATTCGAAAGGACTTATCAAAAAGAGATGATTTTTGCATAAAATAGAAGTAAAATCTTTTGCGAATCATAATGATTTTTATAAAATAGGCAAAAGATTGACCGGAATATTATTTTATCATTTTCTTTATTGTATGTCTCTTATTTCTTCTCAACAGCTCCATCGTCTCAGAAAGCCACATGTTAATTCCACTTGTATTGGATGTAGTGCTTGTGTTGCTATTTCTTCTGATGTTTTTGAGTTAGATGAGCAGTGACTTTCTCGTGTAAAACTCTGTGAATCCTATGAAGGAAGGGATGTAGATGATTCTATATCTGCATGTCCAGTTAATGCCATTAGCTGGCAAGAGGCTGATGAAACTGGAGCATATCTCAATGGAGTTACTGAACATCAGGATGTTTAAAAAGTTGTCCTAAAGGACAACTTTTCTTTTTGCTGAGAGCGCATCAATCAGATTTTCAGGTTTATATTCCATATGCCTAGATATCGATAAGAGGATTCATACGGAAATCATAAGAGAAAAAAGAGAAGATCATCCATAACTCACGAATGGAAGAGTTACTCATGTGAGTGGTACGATATTGAGATTTACTCAAATATTAATAAATGCTTGGGTGATTATGAGCATAGTTATTCCAAATGCGGTATATCTTCAGAATACATCTTTTGTTGACCGTGCTATGGTAAAACCACGAAATGCAATCCAGAGATAAATTCAGAACAGAAACATTGCTCATAAAAATCATAACTCTTCTACAATTACCGAGAAGATAAAGTCTCATTGAACTTCTGGGAGATATCAGAATTTTTGTATTGACTTTCCAAATCCAAGACCAAAAAATCCACCACTTCCTATTGCCAGAAGTCATTGTTTAATTTGATAATCTTTCCCATCTGGGTTTGATTTTTCCACAATCTCTTTCCCATCTCGAAAGAAATTATCAATTCTTTTTGATATGTATGAAAGTACATTTCCATTTTCACCTCAAAGCTTCCCTATGCCGTAAATAGTAGATGCTCATACAAGACAAATGAGAAATGATATAAAAATATATCTAATATTTCCTCATCAAATATAATACATTGCTATAGTAATCGGTGCAATAATGAGTATAGATCAAAAATCTGGCTGGAATACGAGAAGCAAGAATACCACTCAAACAATTGAGAAAAAAGGAATAAAACCATTATATAAGTCAGAAAGTTCTGATCGTTTCTTCTTCATAAAATATGCAAGCACAAGAATAAGTCATATTTTTACGAACTCGACAGGCTGGAGTGAAAAAGGAACTCAAGGAATATCTATCCATCATCTTGCACCGTTATATTTTGATCCTATAAAAAGCACGATAAAGAGAAACAAAAGTGTCGTTCAAAATATTCTCTTTGCATATCTTTCAAAGAATGTGTAGTCTATCTTTGATATTATTACTACAGCAAAAAGCCCCATTCATACATGAATCATATTTCTAAGAAGATAGAAATAGTTATTTGCTTCTTCTATCTTTCCGTCTGCAAACATTTTTGAAGTTACTTTGAATGATGAATATACACTCACGGAGCTTATCATAATCATTCAAAATATAACAAGTCCAAGAATGAGAAAAACAAGGGATGTATCAATACTTTTCTTTTGCATTTTCTGAGAGGGCGAATAAACTTGATTCATCATAAACAAATGCTATGAAAAGGCAATCTTCTTTCCATGAAAAAGGCTTTACCCTTGTTGAGATTATGCTCACAATAGTGCTTCTTTCTATAATATTTATGGCAATATCTTCTTTTTGAGGTATCTCTTCTCGAGAGAGTAAGGTGAGAGCTGAGCGTCTTGCTGATCAAGTTTCACGAGTTATACATGATGGACTTCTAAATATAACGATAGGAAAGTCAGAGGGTTGAGTAGTTCTTACCGGTGCTGTTATTCGTATAGAATCAGCAACATGATCTGTTTCTACATGAGTTGTTCGATATCAGTATGGAGATTGACAGCCATTTAAATCTATCTCTCTTCTTAGTGAAGATCCAAACTATAAAATCGAGAAAATATTTTGGTACGGATGAGTAAATGGAGCAAGTGGCACGACAGATTCTGTTAAGATTCTTATGGATACCATGAGTGGATCATTTGCTGATATAACTGATCCAAATTCCCAATGAGCTACAGAAATCAGAGTGCGTGTTAGATATATGGATTATACAAAACTCGTCATATTTGACAGAAGAACAGGGAGGATAGAAATTAAATAGTTATCCAATAAATTCGAGATTTTTTTCATTCATGGAGGGTAAATTTCTCAAAGATTCCTCCACATGATTCGATAGTTTTCCATGATGCTTGGTTGTCATCATTCGCACCAATCATTACTTTTTCGATTCAAAGTTTACGAACTTCTATGAGTCCGAGTTTTAGCATTTCTTTTGCGAGTCACTTTCCTCTCGCTGATGGACGCAGTCCGTATCATATGTGTCATCCTCAATCTCTGAGATGTGGGTGGTTGAGATTATGTCGAATCTGTATCGCTCCAAGTATCATCTCATCTTCCATGAAAAAGTAGAGAGTACTATTTACTCATCGCAGACTATTTATCACATCTTGTTCTATGATAGAGAGGAACTCTTCATAGCTTTCTCCTGCAAAGAGTCTCCCTGGGCTCGTAGGAGTTGTTTCAAATGCTTTCCATTCGGCTATCATGGAGAGATATTCTGCTTTGTGTGAGATGTTAGGGAAGGAGAGGTGGAGCATAATTATTCTTTTGCTAAAGAATCGACTATCTCATCTATCTTCTGTTCAAAATTTTCACCTACACGAATATGTTTTATTGGTAATCAGACTTCATTATATAGCTCATTGACGAAATTATCACGATTCTTCCTATCGAAATTATTATGAGATCAACCATCAATTTCTATAGCTATTTTAGGAGTTCCATGTTCATTGCATATCAAAAAGTCTACATGGCGAGATTTGATTCTTGAACGAAGTCACCAAGTTTCATTCTTGGATAAACCAGATTTTACACGAATAAAATCTTCTATTCTCGTTTTAGAGAATATCATAAAATTTTTTGGAACTTTTTCTTCTAAAAGTTGATAAAAGGCAAATTCTGAACGATTAAAAAAATCAGAGCGAAGTTCATATCTTTGTTTCTTTATTTTCGGTATAAATTGAAAATATAGATAGATTACAATACATACCAAGACAAATATTCATAAAATGAAGTAATCCATAGTTTAATTTTAGTTAGTAAATGAGATTTCTTCTGCAAGATTTATTATATTAGTTATTGCTCATCTTGCTTGAGGACTATTATGCCAACAAGTTGAGCCTATCATTTCAGAAATTTCTTTTGTTAATGATTTTGGGTCTACTCATATGAGTTGTGATAAGCTCGAAAATCCTATCTGCTCGAGTCTTTCAATAACTGTTTCGCCTACCCACTTGAGGTCTAACATTTGTTTTCTTTCTTCTTCAGAAAAATGGGATTGTATTTTTTTCATAACCTTAAAAATTAATTCACTCCCACCACCTCACATACCTCTCGCATCTTCGCATCAAGTCGAGCATTCATGATTTTAGCACCTTCAGCGAGTTTTGCCTCGACGAATGGTATATCTACGAGGAGTACTTCTCTACGAGCACGATATGGAGTGAGGAATCGTGTGAGGACTTCGAGAAGCATCGTTTTTGCATGCCCGTAGCCGAATCCGATATTTTCAGAGTTATATTTTTGTCGCATGATTTCTATTTCTTCGGAGCTCGCGAAGGCTCGGTAGAGCTTAAAGACATTACACTCATCTGGATTTTTCTTTTTTTCATCGACTCACTCAGAACCCGTCACGATAGACATGACCCGTTTTTTGAGGAGCTTATCATCATCGAAAATTCCGATGAAGTTGTCATAACTCTTACTCATCTTGCGACCGTCGATACCTGGAAGTGTTGCAACTGATTCTTCGATAATTGCTTCAGGTTCGCGGAATACTTCTACACTATATGTTTTATTAAACGCTCTCGCGATATCTCGTGTCATCTCGAGGTGCTGGATCTGGTCTTTGCCTACTGGTACTGCATCGATATCATATCCGATGATATCGGCTGCCATGAGTATAGGGTAATTAAATACTCACATATTTATCTCGGGTCATTGATTGTATAAGCTAATATTTTCTTCAAGGTTTCTGATATAATTTTTATCTGTACTATTTCCATATAACTTTGATAGATTTCAAATTTCTTTAGCTATTTCTTGTATTGAAGTCTTTGATTTATTTTCAGCATCCTTAAAACTATGTGCCCTCAGCATCAAGCTATACGGTGTAACATTCGTGAGAATCCACATGAGTTTCGTTATATTTACGATTTCTGACTGGCGAAATATCGTAATCGGTGTATCGAGTCCATAGATAGAGAGATATTCGATAGCGAGTTCGAGAGATTGCTCACGCATCTTTGCTCCATCCTTTACGCTCGTGAGGGCATGGAGGTCCGCGATAAATATCGCTGCATCATTTCATGTGGCTGTTTTCTGAAAGGGAAGAACTGCACCCATCAGATTTCCGAGATGCATCGATGAGCCAGTAGGCTTTACTCAGGTGATTATTTTTTTCATATGTCGAAAATTATGCTCTAAATATAGAGAAAAGATGAAAAAATACAAATCTTACCATGCACCGAGACTCCCTATCCTACTTACGATTCACTCTTGTATAACTTGCGTTCATGGAACCCTATCTCTTATGATTCATCCTCTTGGTCAAAATACTTCTTTGAATCTATCAAATTCTCTTTCGAGAGCAATTCGAGTGAGTGCCGGAGGAGTTGGTGCAAATGATCGATTTCCGTAGCGTCTTTCATCATCTTTTCTAAAATCATAGATTCTATTTACTTGTCTTTGGACTTGAAGAGAAATTCTTTGATTAAAGAGTTTTAGCATAGCATCATAGCTGATATTTCCATCGATAAAAAGAATTACATCTTCAGGATATAGGGTAGAAAAGCTCGGAAGGTATTTTTGAAAGTAGTCTTTTATTATATTTAGTCGTGGCTTTGCAGGTATATCTTTTTCGAGGTTTGAGAAAACTTGATTATAGTAAGTTGGTTTCATAGGTATTGAAATTATTAAAATAAAATCCGCCTTATATTGGCGGATGAAAATTGTCTTGCAAAAATTCTGCAATCAAAAATTACCGCCAATTCGAGAGAAAGTGATGCCAGATATTTTGCCAAGATTTTTTACTCTTGAAGAAGAAATACATATTTGAAAATTGAAAAAATCCCCCGGAAGTTTCGAGAAACTCACGGAGGATTTTGAGAAATATTTTGAAGAAAATATCTACGCAATAATACCACACCGTGAGGTGATAGTATGATGCCAAGATGCCATATTTCGTGAGAACATATTTGGAGTATATAGTTTTTTCTTTTATGTCAAAAAAAAACTTCCATTATTCACGGAAGTTTGATGATTATTTCTTTGCAGGAGCAGGAGCCTTTTTTGCAACTGGAGAAGAGGCTTTCTTTGCAGTAGGAGTTTTTGGAGCTACCTTCTTTGCAGGAGCCTTTTTTACAGCAGGCTTTTTTACTGGGGTTGTAACTGCTTTTGTTTTTGCTGGAGGAGTGCTTACGGTAGGAGTAGTTGGAACTGATACTTTTACAGCAGGAGAAACTTTTGTAACTACTTTTTTCGCAGGAGCTTTTTTTACAGCAGGCTTTTTTGTAGACACTTTTTTCTGAGTAACTTTCTTTGCAGTAGGAGTTTTCGGAGCTACCTTCTTTGCAGGAGTCTTTTTTACAGGCGTTTTTGTAACTATCTTCTTTGTAGAAGGGGTAGATGTTTTTTTCGCATCTTTTTTCTTTGCTTTCTTGAGAGCTTTTGTTTTTTGTTTGGCGAGCTTCTTTGCTTTCTTTGCTTGTTCTTTTTCGATTTTTTTCTGCTCCTTCTTTGCTTTCTTTGCAGCCTTTTTTTCCTCCTTCGCGATTTCTTTGAGCATTTTTTTCTCGAGCTTAAGAGCTTCTTTTTCGCTCTTTGGTAAAGATGTTTTTTTCTTGGACATAGAAAAAAGTTAAGAATATTTGCAATACTATTCTTTTATTTTTCAAAGTCAAATATATTTCATATATACCCCAATGGGTATATATGAATCAAAAAATTATATTCGTCAAAAATAATTAAAATGGATTTAATAATCAATGAATTATGAGATTTCTGTAGGAGAGGAGTCTCCACTTTCGGAGCCACTCATGTGTTGGATAAATATGCCGACCAGTATCAGTATCCCATACGATTATATGAGAGGGATTTTCCCTTGTTCCGATATACCCTAGAAGGATAAATGTATGCTCTCAAGATACTCAAGCAATCTCTTTTCATGCAGGGGTTTTCCATTTCATGACTCTATCATCCTGACTTCTGACGCATACATTTTTTCATGCGAGAGGAAAAAATCGCATAATCTTTTTATGATCTTTTTCGAAAATTCCATCTTCATATCTTTCATCAGTACACCAATCTCACCAGAGAATGATACTACTTCCGGATTCCAGTTTCTCGAGAATAGATGAAAGGAGAATATCTTCATCATAGAGTCATGAGGGAAGACTTCATGTATCATATATTTCTCCAGACCAAGTATTTTTTATGAATTCAAAAAGAGGAGGTGCATATATTCCGTATCCTGTTTTTTTCATCTGACTGCCAGTTATATATCATACAAATTCTCTATCAGGATCTCACCATATTCAGCCACTATAGATATACGATGCCTTTGGGAGTTTCTCAAAAATACTATCTTCAGTTATAGATATTCCATATCGAGTAAATACTGTTTTTAGTGCAGATATTTCACAAGAAAGTTTATACTTTTGAAGTTCGAGTTTATAGAGAAGTGTCGTATCTAGAGTAGGTTTTAAGTTCCATGTTATGAGAATATTTGGGAGACTCCTTGTCACTTCTTCGATGAGAGTGTTTCGTTCTTTCAGAGATTCTCATAAAGTATCAGAATCAAGAACTATCACTTTTTTTAGAATAAGCGAAACTTTTTTCATTCATATATTCTCTGATTGAAATGCAAAAGAAGAATCCACAAAAAGTGAAAGAAATGAATAACTCAAGATGAAAAGAAGAAAAATAGTTTTTTTCATTTTTAAAAATTCCCTAAAACCCACTCTGTAACTCAAGCATCTTTGCATACACTCATCCTGCCTCAGAGAGGGAAGTATGTGTTCATCGTTCAACCACCTCTCATCACTCTATCACGATAATATCATCTGCTTTCTTCACGGTCTGAAGTCTATGAGCGACGATGATAACTGTCCTTCATTCGAAGAGAGTATTAAGTGCTTCAGTAATCTTTTCTTCTGAGAAACTATCGAGTGCAGAAGTTGGCTCATCGAGGAGTATTATCTCAGGATTTTTCAGAAATATCTTTGCGATAGCGAGTCTCTGTTTTTGTCCACCAGAGAGTCTCACTCATCGTTCTCCGATTTCTGTATCCATTCACTTCTCGA